>Ga0209023_10003168_pt1 | contig 19854 bp, 14 predicted proteins | sample LakOneMetagenome_FD_187468 | JGI IMG/M metagenome (GOLD analysis project Ga0209023, IMG submission 187468) | Freshwater and sediment microbial communities from Lake Erie, Canada (SPAdes) (version 2) | ecosystem: Environmental > Aquatic > Freshwater > Lentic | place: Lake Erie, Canada...
CGGCGTTGCTGTGCAATATGACAGCGGAGTATTTTGTTCCTTCGCCCACAGGTTCCATGGTGATAAATGCCGTCATGCCGACCCTATCCGATTTCGGCTGCGGGCGAAAACCCGGCCCTAGTTCGCCGGTCCATACCAGGCGTCTGTTTTCGACGACCTCAAGATAACAACCAACATTCGAGATCTCCTGCCCCTCCGGCGATTGCATGACATTGCTAAATTTTCCGCCCGGACGCAGATCGACCTCGGCCGAAATTGTTTTCCACGGTGCCGGCGTAAACCAATGCACAAGGTGTTCGGGCTGTGTCCATGCGGCCCATACTAGCTCGGGTTTGATGTCGACAACTCGTTCAAATTTCAGGTCGAGTTCCGGGTTAAATTCGTAAATTTCGTTTGTCACGTTATTTCTCCTTAAAGGTTTGTAGATAATTGTCGAGCTGTTCGAGACGTTTCTTCCACATCTTGCGGTTCGTTTCGAGCCAGCTTTCAGCGGCCTTTAGACGTTTGGGGACGAGATAATAGGTTCGCACACGCCCGGCTTTTTCAGACCTGACAAGTCCGCTCTTTTCGAGCACACCGAGATGCTGAGTAAAGGAAGGCAATGCCATCGCAAACGGCGAAGCTAGTTCTTTCACCGCCGCGGGCCCGGTAGAAAGCCGTTCGATGACTGCCCGCCGCGTCGAGTCGCCGAGTGCGTAAAAGACCTTTTCTACCTCGATCTCTTGATTAGGCATATACCTAACTATACAAGATATAATTGAAAGGTCAAGACCTAACTAAAGTTAGTTGTCCACTCAATATACTTTTTCGAATCAAATTTCTTCCCCGTGCTGCCGCTCGCCATGTAGCGGATCAGGCCAAATACCGGCCGCTCGAACCACGCTCGGTCGTGTTTGCCAAAGCACCAGAGGATGCCGGTATACGAATTGGGATTGCGGCCGTCGAGGCAGTATTTGTTGTTGAGATGCACGAGTGTCTCGAACGCCACCTCGTACGAAGGTGACCACGCGATCACATTCTTGCCCCACAGCATCCGCACATAATTGTGCATCTCGCCCGTCGCGACCATCTCGCGTTGTGCCGCATTCCAAAGCTCGTCGTGCGTCTCGCCGTTTTCTAATTCTTCTAATGAATAAAGATGCGAGCGTTCGTCGCCAGCATGAGCCCGCATCGTCTTTTTGACCCAATCCGGCAAACATTCGAGCGAATCGTATTTGGCGTTGAACGATGTCAGGTTGTAGGACAGTTCGCGACGGACGATCAACTCCTCTAGATACGCATCGATAGATTCTTGCGGAGCGTCCGCGTCTTTTACCGCCAGTGCGATCTCAAGCGACGACAGATAGCCAAAATGTAAGTAGGACGAAAGCCGCGAAGAGCCGTCACGATCGGGCTTGCTTCGTGCTTTGTCGTAATCGGGTAAGATCTCTTCAACAAATTTTTTCAGCCGTTTCCGCCCTTCGATGGTACCGCCTTTGTAATGCTCCGAAGGCGGAACGCCATGGTCGATGTCGCATTCCGCGACGAGCGACGCGATGTTGTCGGCAGTCACAACCGTTTCGGGACAATCGACCTCGAGGCCGACGCTCGGAATATCGACCGTCTCGTTCGGCAGCGGTTTTAGATATCGCTCCAGCAGTTTGTTTATCTTCGGTCGGATCGTGTATGCGGCGTATTCCTCTTTGTCGAATTTCGAAATCGGGATCACGCCGTTCGAATCAACGGCGAAGACCGGGATCTCGGCTCGTTCGGCGATGCGCCGGTTGTGTTCCGGAATAATAAAGCACGGGAAATCGTCGGTAACGATCAGCGCCGCATCTTTTGCGAGTGCCGCGACGGTATTCTTAGGCGACTCGGTATCTTTCTGCAAATAAAACACATACCGTATCCCTCGTGCAGCAAACTCCTTTCGCTTTTCCTCCACGCCCTCTAAAATAAACGTATGGAGCCGGTCGCTGGCCCACGGATAGTAATATTTCAGTCCTTCGTACACGACGAGCGGCAATTTCAATTCGTTCGCTCGCCGTATCGCATAGATCAGCGAGTGGTTATTGTCCACACGCTTATACATCTGCATCCAATACAACACATACCGCGCGTCGGCGTTCACCTGCTTTTCGTTTAGCTGAATTACTCTTTCGTTGATCCGCATAACGTTTTCAAGTTTCACTTATCTCGAATACAATCGCAAAAGACATATTTAACGCAGAGATCGCAAAGGACGCAGAGGAAGACATATGCAATTGTTCATAGACAAAGTTGAGTTCGTTTCATTTCGTAAATTGGTTTTAATTCTCTGCGTCCTTTGCGGCCTCTGCGTTGAAATTTCTGCGCAGGAGTTCAAAACACTCAAACCCGGCATCGAATACGCGGAGGTGACCAAAGATATCGGCGGCCTCAAGGTCAATATGAACCTTCTCCGCCTCGACCTTACCAAGGTCCGCCTCGATGTCCACCACGCCATGGACGCCGCCATCGGCACTGAAAAAACTTCGTCAATAGCCACTCGCCACGGAGCCTTCGCGGCGATAAATGCGGGGTTTTTCAGGTTGGATACGAGTATCTTTGCGGGCGATGCCGCTGGCATTCTAAAGATTGACGGGAAAGTTTTCAGTGAAAGTACCTCAAATCGTAGTGCGATCTTTATTTCAAACCGACGTGACCGATCATCCGTCGACTTTAGCCGGATAACAACGCATTCGATATTGAAAATCGGTGGAAAATCTTACTCAGTTTTAGGCGTTAATCGAGAACGAAAGTCTAATGAAACGGTCGTTTTCACTCCCGACTTTCACAGAACAACACTTACTTCGTGTGACGGACTGGAGATAGTTGTGAGAAGAAATATTGTCACATCGGTCACTGAAAACTGTGGCTCCCTCATTCCGGCAGATGGATTTGTCATTTCGACAGCTGGAAAGCAGCGTGAACTATTCCTGAAAGGGCCGGTCAAACCTGGAAGCCGAGTGGTATTGACCGAGAGGATTGATAGTCTTGCGAACGATCCTTCACCTATCGAATTGCGATACATTAAAAAGCTTCGCGAACTTTATAGAGGTTCCGAGGACGTAACAAACGGCGTTCCGCAGCTCATCAAAGACAGCAAGATCGACATCACATGGGAGCAGGAAAAGGCGACCAAGGCGTTTGTCGAAACGCGTCATCCGCGTACGGCGGTTGCGAAGCTCAAGGACGGTAAGTTTTTGATGATAACGGTCGATGGCCGGAGCGAGTCGAGCGGCGGTATCGGGTTGCAGGACCTGGCAGAATATCTGCTTGAGTTAGGCGCGACCGACGCGATGAATCTTGACGGCGGCGGCTCGACGACAATGTTCGTCGATGGCAAGGTCGTCAATCACCCTTCGGATAAAGAGGGCGAACGAAAGGTCAGCGACGCGATCCTTGTAACACCTCGAACTAAAAAATAGCTCAAATAAGTTCATTTCTAGTTGCTAGCCGTCAGCTATCGGCTGCTGGCCCGAAATTCCGGCTAGAAGCGAACAGCTAGAACCAATCCTTATTCTAGAAGCAGTCTACTGCTTTGCGTTAGCAATTTTCGGCTTGTTCTCAGGCTCTATTTTCAAAACAAATCTCGTCAGTTCTTTTTTATAAAACCGGTAAAACGCGGTGTATTTGTACTTCGCGTCGCCGGCCGCAACGCCGTCGGTGTGGTAGTCGAAAGTGGTTTCCTTCTCGTTGATTACTTTTTTGTCAGGCTCGCCTTTTCTGTTTATCACGTCTTTCGGGCCGATAATGTTGCTCCTGCCCACGTTCGGGACACCGACGATCAAGGCAAGCGCGAGGCCTTTGCCGGTCTGGCGAAAGCCGATAAAAATGCCTGATTCGGTCACAAAATGGCCGATGTCTTTTAGAAAGAAATGCCGCTTCTGATACGAATCGCCAACCTCAAAAACCTCGATCTCCGTCACAAAATACGGATCTTCGACCGATGCCGCCGTAACCTTCATGACCGTTGTTCCGCGGCCATTGTAAAAATAGTACCTCGGCAGACCGTCCTCGTCCGTTCGCGGCTGGTAGAGTTTAAGAAACGCCTCGCCCGAAACGCGGTCGCCCAGCTTTAGCCCGGCAACACTCATCTCCGGAACCGACGCAGCCTTCTCCTGTGCATTTAGCGAGGTTGAAAACACAAAACTAAAAACAATGGCCGCTAAAGCGATCATCGAGCGATGTGATCTTGTTGATGGCATGGTCTTACCTTCCTATTCGGTGGGGGTACAAAATGTCGCGGTTTTAATTGTTCACAGACTCGTCAGAGCTGTCAATAAACAAAGTTTAACATGCTCGACCGTGTGGTTTCAACAACTTTCTGAGCGGGAGACGCCCGATCGGTGATGTTTCATAAATAAAATACTCGGCACTCATTGCAAAAAATGATATTCTGAGTGTCTAGATATTTGATAAACAGTATTGTGATCTAGCGGCTGTAAGACACGGGTATTATTTTTTTCAGAATCGTGGAATATCGCGAAAAATATCGCCACAACTCCAACAAAGACAAGAGGTTACGGCGTTCCACTAACACTGGAACGGCATGGAACGGTGGAACGGACGAAGATCGATATCTGCAATGCTACCAATAAGTTACGTTCAGACGATAGTATTCCGCATTCCAAAATATCCTATTTTTCTTCGGCCTTGAGGACGCAGTCGAGGTATTCCGAAATGGCCGTTGAGCGGAGGTCATCTGTGATCAGAGCGATGTAATTATCCGGCCGCAGAAGAACGGCAAATGGCGAGTCCGAGCCAAAATGTTCAATAACCTCTTCAGTCAGCGGCAGATCGTGGACGGCTAACAGATCGCTGAATACATCGGTCACTGTACAGCCAAATGTGAGCAGGTGGAACGTTGGTTCGCGCACGAGATCGTAGATACTCTCACCATAAATGTTGAGCCATGGCATGCGATCGCCGGCGTGAACCTTAAACCCATGGCTTTCGGCGGAAAGTGAACTATCTCGATAGCTGATCCCGATCTGCGAAACGAGCGGAAAGATCGCTTTTTTGACAACGTCTAGACTCAATGCAATCCCGAGAACATGCGGGAAAATATGCATCCGCACGAACGCGATGAACCACTCGTCGCTCGAGCCGAATTCGAAAAAACGGTCGGTCGTCCTGAGCAAACGGCGTGCATTCGGCAGCCGTTCTTCGTTATAGGTGTCTAGGAGCGAAGTGTCGGCGTCGCCTTTACAGACCAAAGCGAGTTTCCATGCGAGGTTATAGCCGTCTTGAATCCCGGTGTTCATTCCCTGTCCGCCCGCAGGCGTGTGGATATGGGCGGCGTCTCCGGCGACAAAGCACCTGCCTTCGCTAAATTTGTTGACGGCCCGCGAATGGACCTTGTAGGTCGAGAACCAGTTGACGTGACTGATGTCGAGTTTGAGACTGGTGTCAGCGACGATCTGGCGTTCGATCTCGTCATAGATGATGTCGGCCTCGTCCGCCGCGTGGCCGTCTGGGAACGTGCCCACGATGCGAAAACGGTTGTCACCGGCCATCGGGAAGAATGCGGTTAGCGTGCGTTCCGCGAGACAGACGACGAGCGCGTCGTGGCCATATTCCCATTCGATCTCGACATCGGCGACGTAAAATAGCCGTTCGACCGTGTCGCCTTCGAATGTCAGGCCGAGCGAGTGCCGCACCCGGCTTTTCGAGCCGTCGCAACCCACGAGGTACTTGGCTCGAATAGTTTCGCCGTTGGTCAGCTCGACCGTTACACCATCTCCGCCCTGTGACAGGGAAGATAGCTCGGTTTGCCATCGCACGTCTCGGCCGTTTTGGCGAATGAAATCGTAGAGCAGAGCCTCGTGCTTGCCCTGTTCGACGACGAGCATAAAGGGATATTTGCTCATCCCCGCACCGATATTTGCGAGCACCGCTTCGCCGCGAACCTCGCCGCCGGCAACCATTCGCACCTTTTCTGCCGGTTTGCCGAGGCCGATGAGTTTATCGGCAAGCCCGATCTGCTCATAGATCTCTAGCGTCCGAGCCTGAACACCGATTGCACGCGAAAACGGAGTCGTTGATTCCTTTCGGTCGATAATAACGAAATCGACACCGTGCCGGATCAGTTGACAGGCGAGTGCGAGCCCCGTCGGGCCCGCTCCGATGATGATCACATCCGTTTTTTCCATAAAACATAATTAGTTCGAAAAGCGGAAATTTGCAAGCAATATGAAAACTGCTAACAAAAAACCCGCCTTAAAGGGCGGGTTAATTGAATGAATTTGAGCCGAGCAATTAAAATGAAAGTGTCAGGTCACCAGCTTTCTCATCAACAACCGCACTGCCGCCGTCAGTGAGTTTGCCAAAGAGGATCTCGTTGGCTAGCGGTTGTTTGATCTTCTCATGGATGAGCCTAGACATCGGACGTGCCCCGTAGCGGGCGTCGAAACCGTTTAGCGCAAGCCATTCGCGAGCCGGTTCAGTAAGTTTTACCAGCACTCGCTTTTCAGCTAGCTGGCCATTTAGCTCTTTGACAAATTTATCAACGATGAGTTTGATGACCTCGATATCAAGGGCCTTGAATGGTACCCAAGCGTCGAGACGATTGCGAAATTCGGGAGTGAACGTGCGCTCGATCACGCCCTTGGCGTTGCCCTTCGTATCGGCAGAATTTCGGAAACCCATGCCGCCGCTCGAGAGTTCGCGGGCACCCGCGTTTGTGGTCATGATCAAGATGACGTTTCTGAAATCGGCCTTCTTGCCGTTGTTGTCGGTCAACGTCGCCGAATCCATAACTTGCAGCAGCAAATTGAACAGATTCGGATGCGCCTTTTCGATCTCGTCGAGCACCAGCACTGCGTGCGGTGTACGCATGATCGCCTCGGTTAGCAAACCGCCCTGGTCAAACCCGACATATCCCGGCGGGGCACCGATAAGGCGAGATACGGTGTGCGGCTCGGCGTATTCGCTCATGTCGAAACGCAGAAACTCAACACCGAGAATCTCTGCAAGCTGTTTTGAAACCTCCGTTTTACCAACGCCTGTGGGCCCTGAAAATAAGAAGGAGCCAACCGGCTTAGTTTGAGCACCAAGCCCGGCCCGCGAGATCTGGATAGCATCAACGATCGCATCGATCGCATCATCTTGGCCAAAGATTGCTTTCTTGATGTCATCACGGAGAGTTTTGAGCCGGTGTTTCTCATCGGCGACGACCGTTTTCGGCGGGATCTTGGCCATGCGAGCAATCGTGTTTTCGACCATTTGGACGCTGACCTTTTTCGGGCGACGGTTCGCCGGCAAAAGTTTGACGGCGGCTCCGACCTCGTCAATAACGTCGATCGCTTTGTCCGGCAAAAATCGATCGTTGATGTACTTGCCCGCGAGTTCGGACGCCGTGTGGAGCGATTCGTTGCTGTATTTTACGCCATGATATTGCTCGTAGAAACGCTTGAGTCCTTTGAGAATTTCGTAGGTCTCCTCGACCGTCGGCTCGTTGATGTCGATCTTTTGAAAACGCCTGGCAAGTGCCCGGTCGCGGTCGAAGGCCGATTTATATTCGGAATGTGTTGTCGAGCCGATACACCGAAGCGTTCCATCGGCAAGAGCAGGCTTAAGGATATTTGAAGCATCCATCGAGCCGCCCGAAACTGCTCCAGCCCCGACGATCGTGTGGATCTCGTCAATGAACAAGATCGCGTTCTCATGCTCTTTAAGTTCGTTAATGATGCCTTTGAATCGCTGTTCAAAATCACCTCGGTAGCGAGTACCGGCGAGCACTGCACCCATGTCGAGTGCGAAGATCTTGGCGCCGATCAGGACCTCAGGCACATCGCCGTCGCTGATCTTCAGCGCCAAACCTTCGGCCAAAGCGGTTTTGCCAACTCCAGGCTCGCCGACATAAAGCGGATTATTTTTCTTGCGACGGCAAAGAACCTGGATAGTACGTTCGATCTCGGCTGAGCGTCCGACGATCGGATCGATCTCACCAGCTGCGGCTTTGGCAACAAGCTCTACGGTGAAACTCTCAAGTGGTTTCTTACGCGTCTGTCCGCCGCCAAAAGGATTCCCGTCAAAATCCTCGTCATCGACCCCGTCAGAAAGGCCATCCGAAAAGGATTCGCCAAAATCGACCTTTGAAATGCCGTGCGAGATGTAATTTAAGATGTCGAGCCGCGAAACGCCCTGCTGTAGCAGCAAATATACCGCGTAAGATTGCTCCGCCTGATACATCGACGCGAGAATATTTCCGCCGTCAACCGCACCTTGCCCGCTGCCCTCGGCCTGCAAAACCGCGTACGAGATCGTCGATTGAAACGTCGAGGTCAATTCCGGCATTGATTTAACGCCCTCAGGCATTATCTCGAGCGTCTTTTCAAAATACTCCTGCAGGGCGCGCCCGATCTCATCGATCTGCGCACCACAGTTAAACAAGATCTCCCGAGCCGCCGCGTCTTCGAGTAATGCAAACAGCAAATGCTCAAGCGTCACAAACTCATGCCGATGACGCACCGCCTCATCGACCGCAAAGCTCAATGTTTCTTCTAATTCTCTCGTCAACATCTAATAAATATCTTAACAGTTTTCGGCGGAATGAAAATACGGTGGACGCTCAACTTAGATGAATCGAACGCCCTCGTGATGGATCTGAGATACGTAAATATTGAAATCAATGTCAGTTGAGCTGTAAACAGAACGCATCGCAGACTCGACCGATTTCGCCGTTTCGGACGCTTCGCTTATCATAAAAATTGACGGACCAGAGCCAGAAATACCGCCGCCAAGGGCTCCCGCAGCGAGGCTGGCAGCTTTTACATCTTCAAATTTTGTTATGAGCCGACTGCGAACTGGTTCAATGATAGTGTCCTGCATCGAACGCGATAGAAGTCCGTAATCTCCTTTGGCTAGAGCTGCAACGAAAGACCCGAGGTTGCTCCAATTTCCGATCGCGTCTTTTAACCGTACTTCTTTTGGCAGCATCGCTCGGGCCTCGGAAGTTTTGATCTCGATCTGCGGATGAATGACCGTCACGTTAAGCGGCGGAAAATCGAGTTCCACAATATCGAGCGGTTCCGTCGAGCGGACAAGGCTGAAGCCACCATAAATACACGGCGCCAGATTATCCGCGTGCCGTGACCCAGAAGCCAGCATTTCACCCGCCATTGCTAGTTCGACGAGTTCGAGCTTAGAAAATTTGTCCCCAAGCAAGCGGTTTGCTGCAACGACCGCTCCGGCGGCGCTAGCTGCGCTCGAGCCGATGCCACTTCCGGGCTTGATATGCTTGTTGATCTCGACCTCGAAACCAAAATCTGCCCCTACTTCATTCAATACAGTTTGTAGTGCAACGCCCGCGACATTCTTCGTCGGATCGGTCGGCAAGGCGTATTCGTCACGATTGATGATCCGTACTTCACGCTCAGCGATCTTCCTCACGGTCATCTCGTCGAAAGGCTCGGCGAGAGCAAATCCGAGGCAGTCAAAACCACAGACGACATTTGCAACTGTTGCGGGTGCTAAAACTCTAACTTCGTCCATATTTCGGAAAATGCGCGAACACGTATATTATTTAACACTTAGTTTTCTCTTCAATTGATGCACTACTTTAGCACAAACCGAAACTCGCCTCATGTCTCATTCCGCGACGCCGTCCTCAGCGGTCAACCCGGAGATAAGGGTTTGTATTTCCCGTCGGAGATACCAAAGCTCGCTCCCGAATTTATCAGCAGCCTGCAAAACCTAACAAACGAACAGATCGCATTCGACGTGATCAGGCCGTACGTAGGCGGTGAGATACCGGACGATATGCTGTTTGAGATCTGTAAGGAAACGGTAAATTTTCCCTTTCCGCTTGTTGAGATCTCCGACAGGATCTCAACGCTCGAACTTTTCCACGGCCCGACGCTTGCGTTCAAGGACGTTGGAGCTCGATTTATGAGCCGCTGTTTGCGCTACTTTTCTCGAGACAATAAAGAGAAGACGATCGTGGTCGTCGCAACGTCCGGCGATACCGGCGGGGCGGTCGCGGCGGGCTTTCACGGAGTCGAAGGAATTGACGTTGTAATTCTCTATCCAAAAGACAAGGTCAGCAAGGTGCAGGAACTACAGTTAACCACGCTTGGTGGCAATGTAACTACATTGGAATTACGGGGTAATTTTGACGATTGTCAGGCGCTGGCGAAACAAGCTTTGGGTGATGCTGATATCAATTCGAAAGTTCACCTGACATCGGCCAATTCTATAAACGTCGCCCGTTGGCTGCCGCAGCAGTTCTATTATTTCTATGCTCTGAAACAATGGAGCGGCGAGCCGCCGGTGATCTCGGTGCCGAGCGGCAATTTTGGTAATCTTGCATCCGGTCTTATGGCTCATACATCGGGGTTGCCGGTCAAAAAATTTATTGCTGCGTGTAATGCAAACGATGTTGTCACGCGATTTCTGAAAACAGAAACCTACGAACCTCATCCGTCGGTAGCGACGCTGTCAAATGCAATGGACGTTGGTGAGCCAAGCAATTTTGTCCGCATTCTTGAGATATTTAATAATAAATTCATCGATCTCAAGGAAAAACTTGAATCGGTCAGTATCTCCGACCAAGTAACAGCAGCAACGATGCGAGAGATTTACTCACAATGTAATTACATTCTCGATCCGCACGGAGCGGTCGGTTATCGGGCTCTTGCGGATTACCTCGACCAGCATACTCAATCAAAGGGAATCTTCCTTGAAACCGCCCATCCGGTGAAATTCGATTCGGTAAATGAGATAATCGGCACCCAAGGCGGTATTCCGGCGTCCGTGGAAAGCCTGATGTCACGAGAAAAACAGAGCATTGAGATCGATAACGATTACACTCAGGTAAAAGACATTTTATTGTCCAAAATATGAAGGTCCTAAAATTCGGCGGCTCGTCGGTTGGCAGCCCCGAAACGATAAAACAGGTGATTGATATTATCCGCTCAACGCGTGCAAACGGCCCGTGCGCGATCGTGCTCTCCGCGATGCAGGGTACGACGGATTCGCTGATCGAAGCCGGCCGCTCGGCCGAACGCGGTGACGATGGCTACATCGAGATACTCAGCAATATCGGAGAGCGACACGTAACAACTATCCGTGAGCTTTTTGATGGTGACGACCATTTCGCGATCTCCGATTTTGTCGAAACAACTGTCAAAGAACTCGAAGACCTCTGCGAAGGGGTTCGACTGATCCGTGAACTATCACCTAAGACTCTTGACCGTATCTTAAGCTTCGGCGAGATCGTTGCATCTAAAATTATCGCTGCAAAACTTACTGCTGACGGTATCGACAATGAATGGAAAGACAGTCGGCAGTTCATCCGCACCAATTCCAGTCACGGCTTTGCGACTGTCGATTTTGTCGAGACAAACGCGCGTGTTAAGGAACATTTTGATGCATCGCCGGTTGGCGTCCACATTTTTCCGGGCTTTATTTCGTCTGATTCGAACGGTTACACAACGACGCTCGGCCGCGGCGGTTCGGATTATACTGCAGCTATATTGGCTGCTGCCGTTGACGCTGAGATGCTCGAGATCTGGACCGATGTTTCCGGCATGATGACCGCCGATCCGCGATTTGTACGCAATGTACGGCAGATTTCGAATATCACTTATCGCGAGGCAATGGAGCTTTCGCATTTCGGAGCAAAGGTCATTTATCCCCCGACGATCCAGCCAGTAATGGCCAAGGGCATACCGATCCTCGTCAAGAATACGTTCGACCCCGATCATCATGGAACACTGATCGAATCAGAATCCACCGAAAAGGCACAGATGATCCGCGGTATCACCAGTATCGATAAGATCACTGTTCTCAGCCTCGAGGGCAGTGGAATGGTCGGTATTCCCGGATTTTCAAAGCGGCTGTTCGATGCGCTTTCGCGCGCTTCGATCAACGTAATTCTTATTACGCAAAGTTCATCTGAACACTCGATCTGCGTCGCGATTGAAGATAAGCATGCATCTGACGCTAAAAATGCCGTCGATCGCGAGTTCGAATACGAGATCGCTGTTGGCCGGATCGATCCCCTAGGTGTCGAAAATGGTTTTTCGATCCTCGCCCTAGTTGGCGACAACATGAAAGAACACACCGGCGTGAGCGGCAAAATGTTTACGACGCTCGGCAACAACGGCATCAATATTCACGCGATCGCCCAGGGTTCGAGTGAGCGAAACATCTCGGCGATCATCTCGTCAAAAGACGTTCGAAAGGCTCTCAACACTTTGCACGAAGAGTTTTTCTCTGACGGCAACAAACAGATAAACGTCTTCATTGCCGGCGTTGGCACCGTCGGCAGCCGTCTGATCGACCAGCTTCAATCCCAGCATCAGCACCTTTCTGATGAGTTGCGGCTAAACGTCCGCGTCGTCGGAATCGCCAATAGTAAACAGGCCTTACTTGCCGGCGAAGGCATTGATCTCGACAACTACAAAGCCGAACTAACTGATGCACCCGCAATAGATATCGCCGCATTTACTGATGCGATCATCGAACAAAACCTGCGAAATTCCGTATTTGTCGATGTCACCGCGAGTTCCGAAGTCGTTGGCGTTTACGACAAATTGCTTTCAAAGAGCATTTCGGTCATCGCCTGCAATAAAGTTGCGGCTTCGTCCGAGTATGAAAAATACTCCCGGCTCAAAGACACCGCACGCGAATTCGGCACAAACTTTTTCTTCGAGACAAACGTCGGTGCCGGTCTGCCGGTTATCAACACGCTAAACGACCTGCTCCGAAGCGGCGACCGCGTGAACCGGATCGAGGCGGTGCTTTCGGGCACTCTCAATTTTGTTTTCAACAACTATGACGGCTCACGCAGTTTTGCTAAGGTCGTCCGTCAGGCTCAAACCGAAGGTTACACCGAACCCGATCCGCGACTTGATCTGAGCGGAACCGATGTCGCCCGCAAGATCCTGATCCTCGCCCGCGAAGTCGGTCATCGCACGGAGATGAGTGACATCGCGAACACCGCGTTTCTGCCCGAATCTTGCATGGCCGGAAGCGTTGAAGATTTTTATGCCGAGATGGAAAGGAAGGAACCGCATTTCCGCCAACTTCTTGACGACGCTCACACCCAAGGCCTGACGCTGAAATACATCGCTTCGTTTAACGACGGCAAGGCCGCAGTCGGCCTACAATCTATCGGTCCGGAACATAATTTCGCCAACCTTTCGGGCAAGGATAACGCCGTCCTTTTTTACACCAACCGCTACAGCGAACAGCCGCTCGTTATCAAAGGTGCGGGAGCCGGAGCCGATGTGACGGCGGCGGGAGTCTTCGCCGACATCATCCGCGCCGCCCGCTAGATCGTCAATCCAATTCGCCAAATTTCCCCATCTGAAAGTCGCGTAGCGCGGTTCTGATCTCTTCCTGAGTGTTCATCAGGAATGGACCGTACTGTGCGATCGGTTCGTTCAGCGGTTCGCCGCTCATAACAAGCAAAATGCTATCTTCCAATGCCTCGACCGTGAATTGCTCACCTTCACGTTCGAAAAGAGCGAGATGGTTAGTGGCAAGATCTTCGACACCATTAAACCTTGCCGCGCCTTCGATAGCCAATATCGCTGTCGTGTAACCTGCCGGATAATCAAGCTCTACCTTTTCGCCTTTCTTCATCTTTATGTTGTAAAGATGGACCGGCGAGAATGTGCTTGCCGGGCCTTTCACTCCTTCATATTCCCCGGCAATGATCTCGACCTCGCCGCCGTTTGACAGAGGGACGCGTCCCATCTCGGCATTTGTGACGGCCTGATATTTGGGCTTGGTCATCTTGTCCTTAGCACGTAGATTGACCCACAACTGAACCATTTGAAACGGTCCGCCGAGCCGGTTTGACTCTTTTTCGTGATACTCCTTGTGCAGCAGACCGCTGCCGGCGGTCATCCACTGAACGTCGCCCTCGCCGATCACGCCGCCGTTGCCACGGCTGTCGTGGTGTTGGACCTTTCCTTTATAGGCAATGGTCACCGTCTCAAACCCGCGATGCGGATGCGGCCCAACACCAAATGGCTCTTCGCGGGGCGGAAAATCCGTTAGCGATCCGTAATCTAGGAGAAAAAACGGACTCATTCTTTCGCCCGTCAACGGCCCGTGTGGAAAGAATCCGTGGACATTGAATCCATCACCAACCCAGTGCTTCGGCGGTGGAGCTATGATCTTTTCAACTTTCTTGGTTATGGTAGACATTTTCGCTTTCATAATTTCTCTTCATGTCGACGCGACCCGCGTCGGTTCTTAGAAGAGTTTACATCCGACGCATCCTTGATACATCGATAATTAGGACTACTGAATTCTAACACTTTTGGGTGACCTAGTAGGTGCGAAGCCGAGCCGTAGTGCTTGAGTTGGAGGTACAAACAATGACGGTAAGTCGTTCGGCTGTCGGCGTCGCAGTCAACGCCAGAAACGTTATTGAAGGCTAACGCGGCAAATTGCCCGAAAACGCCCGATTTGCTATCTTAAAAAGTTAACCTTGTATCAATACTTGTTATAGATAGGACGAACATAATGGCGACTGGAACAAAGAAAAACGGAAAGTCGATCGTGGCCGAGACCGCGAAAACGACCGAGGCTGACGGCTATATTGCCGACACAAAGACACAAAAGACCGCCAAGGCCCAAACGCCCGCTGCCGGTAAAGCGGTCACCCCGAGTACGGCCAAGCATCACGGCCTCGATACGGCAGAGCTCATCGGGCTCTACCGCACGATGTATACGTCGCGCCGCGTCGACGACAAAGAGATCCAGCTCAAGGGCCAGAACAAGATCTTTTTCCAGATCTCCGGTGCCGGTCACGAAGGCATTTTAACCGCCGCCGCCAAAGCGATGAAGCCGGGTTACGATTGGTTTTTCCCATATTATCGCGATCGTGCCTTGATGCTCGGTCTTGGCATGACCGCACAGGAAATGCTCTGGTCGGCGGTCGGGGCTGAGGTTGACCCCAATTCGCACGGACGTCAGATGCCTTCGCACTGGGGCAGCGTCAAATTGAATGTGCCTTCGCAATCATCGTGTACAGGAACTCAGGCCTTGCACAGCGTCGGCGCGGCCGAAGCGAGCTATCGTGCCGGTTTGGTCGATGGTTTGAAAGACAAGATCACCGGTTTCAAGGGCGATGAGGTCGTCTATATGTCAGTCGGTGACGGCACCACCAGCGAGGGCGAATGGTGGGAATCGCTCAACACCGCATCGAACCTCAAACTTCCCGTAATTTTCGTTGTCGAGGACAACGGATACGCCATTTCGACCCCCGTGGAAGTCGGGACAGCGGGCGGTGACATTTCAAAACTCGTCGCCGGTTTCCCCGATCTTTTTAAGCAAAAGGTTGACGGAACGGATGTTCTGGCTTCGTATGACGTATTTAAGAAAGCGGTAGCGTATTGCCGCGAACGCAAGGGCCCGGCGTTTGTCCATGCTAAGGTCACGAGGCCTTATTCGCACTCGCTCTCCGACGACGAAAAGCTCTATCGCCCGACCGAGGAACTCGAGGCCGACGCCGCGACCGACCCGATCAAGAAATACGCCGAATTCCTGATGACCGAGGGCATCGCCTCGTCCGAAGACCTCGAAGCATTGAGAAAAGAAGTCGACGCCGAGGTCAATGCGGCAGCCGACATTGCAATCGAGACTCCTCAGCCTGCACCCGAAACGGCTTTTCGCAACGTATTTTCGCCCGACATCGACCCGACCGACCGTCAGCTTTTCGACACCGAGGACGGTGCGGAACTCTCCGGCAACGCCGGCACAATGGTTGATCTCATCAACCGCTGCATGCACGAGGAAATGGAGCGAGACGAACGCATCGTCGTATTTGGCGAGGACGTTGCCGATTGCTCACGCGAGGAATATCTCGATACCGTCAAAGGCAAGGGCGGCGTGTTCAAGGTGACCGCTAATCTGCAGCGAAAGTTCGGTTCGGCGCGAGTCTTTAATTCGCCGCTAGCCGAGGCAAACATCATCGGCCGTGCCGTCGGTATGGCTCTCCGCAACCTGAAACCGGTCGTCGAGATACAGTTTTTCGATTACATATTCCCTGCCATGCAGCAGATCCGCAACGAGGTCGCGGTCACCAGATGGAGAAGCGATGGCGACACGAAATGCCCGATGGTCATGCGTGTTCCGGTCGGCGGATATCTCAAAGGTGGTGCTGTTTATCACTCGCAATCAGGAACGACTCTGTTCGCACACACGCCGGGATTGATGATCGTCTATCCGTCAACAGCACTCGACGCCAACGGCCTCCTGCGAACGGCGATCCGCTGCGATGATCCGGTTCTGTTCCTCGAACACAAGCATTTGTATCGTCAGGTCTATAACAAATCGCAGTACCCATCGAGCGATTTTCTGATCCCGTTCGGCAAAGCCAAAAAGGTTCGCGAAGGCAGCGATGTCACGATCATCACCTATGGCGCACTGGTCGAGCGTTCAAATCAAGCCTGCAAACGGCTCGAACAACAGGGAATTTCAGTCGAACTGATCGATCTTCGCACGCTCGTCCCATACGACTGGGAAGCGATCGCCGAATCGGTCAAGAAAACGAGCCGCGTCATCGTTGCCCACGAAGACCCTGTCTCATACGGCTACGGAGCCGAGATCGCCGCACGCATCTCGAACGAACTCTTCGAATACCTCGACGCCCCAGTCCGCCGCGTCGGCGCCACCGACACTTTCGTCGCCTACGCTCCACAGGTCGAAGATTTCATCCTGCCGCAGTCGGAGGATGTCGAGAAGGCTGTTCAGGAATTGATGAAGTATTAACTCAGTTTCGGAGAGGGTGAATGCCACGAGGATATGAACGAGTCACCGATCGGATATTTGAACGAATCGAAGGCCAAGGCCAGTTCTTCAATCGGATCTTCTATGAAGAAGTTCGTTGGTCGACGAGTAGATTTGTCGAATGTACGTGGAACGACTGCAAGTTTCGTCGAACTTCCTTTTCAAATGGGACGAAATTTATAAGATGTAAGTTCCGAGATTGTCGGTTCTGGGCGCAGCACACTTATCTCGGCGGGCCGACGCGCTTCGAAGATTGCGAATTCAGCGATGTCAGCCTCGTAAACATTCAGCTCTGGAACACGAAATTCATCCGCTGCACCTTCACCGGTAGTTTTGACAACTTGATCTTCTATGGGCCAGATGCGCCGGACGGATTGGAGACAATTCTGCGCGACGTAGATTTTTCTGGTGTTAGGATGGAAGACACCAGTTTTCGGACGGGCATCGACTTGAGTTCGACCCGGCTCCCAGACGCTTCTAATTGGATTTCAGGCACGATATGGGAAAAGTAGTAGTTCAAAGTATCGGAATGTCGCTTGACGGTTTTGCCGCGGGTACGGATCAGAGCCTTGAGAATCCGCTCGGTGTTCGCGGGCCGGAGTTGATGAGTTGGTACTTTCCGACCAAAACTTTCAGGGAACAGCACGGCGGCGAAGGCGGCGAGACCGGTGTTGATGACGGTCTCGCGGCTGAAAGCATGTCCGGCAAAGGTGCGTGGATCTTGGGTCGCAACATGTTCGGGCCAGTTCGCGGACCATGGCTTAATGACGATTGGAAAGGCTGGTGGGGGGACGAACCGCCATATCACGTCGAAACCTTTGTGCTGACTCATCATCCGAGACCAACGATCGAGATGAAAGGAGGAACCAATTTCCATTTCATCACCGACGGTATTCACTCCGCGCTTGAGCAGGCAAAAGCCGCAGCTGGCGACAAAGATGTTCGCATCGGCGGCGGTGCTGCGACGATCCGTCAGTATCTCGCCGCAGGCTTGATCGACGAATTACATGTTGCGGTCAGTCCGGTGATCTTAGGCAGAGGCGAGCCTTTGTTTGCGGGGCTAGATCTTCCCGAGATAGGTTATGTCGTTGATCGATCCATTCCCGGAGAACGAGCGACACATATGTTTCTGAGGCTGGATAAGCCAAAGAGTTAGATCTTTGATAATTTGTAAACGCCAGTCGCCAAACGCTCGGCAAAGCCATCATCAACGAGCTGATGATTGGCCCGGCCCGATTCCCAACGGTAAAAACCAAAGGCTCTCGATAGATCGCCGAGAAGCGTCATGCCGTTTAGTTCCAGAAAAGTTCGTGCAAGTTCTTTAACAGCCGAGTCACGCGGCATCTTGACCTTTAGTTCGTCGGGAAAGCGGGCTTCGGAGAGGGTCCAGATATAGGTGAATTTGGGTGCGTAGATAACCTCTTGCGGCACGACCTTCATTCGTTTTTGGAGTTCGTCCATTGCTTTCGTAAGATCGGTCTTGTTCTTAAAACCGCACTCTTCGCGAAGATCTGCCGTCGCCATTTCCCATTCTTTGCGGAGAACCTTGAGCACCAATTGTGCATTTTTAGAGAGTACTCCCGATTCGCCTTTTCGCGAACAGCCCCAGATGGAATTGAAGACGGGAATCATTCGCGGGGCAAGAAACCAAGAGTTGCCTTTGATGAGTTTCCCGTAATAGAGCTTGCCGCGAGCGATCACGTCGTCCTTCAGGACCCAAGCTCGGCTTGCTTCGTAATCTTTCTGCACGTTTCGCGGCATGTGGGCGTCTCGGCGGCCGCAAACGGCGATATAGACGGATGGCATCGCCTTGCGGTTGTCGGTCAGGCCAAGACAAAACCCGAGTTCCTCGACCATCGCTTCGACCTGCTCGGCAGAGTCGATCTTGCTAGATTCCTCACGCCGCCATTTGCGGTCGCGGTACTGTTCGATCTCCTCGGGCAATTCTCGCATGACGCTATTTTGCCATACAAAAGTCAGAACCGCCTGCGTCAGCGGGCGGTCCGATGGTAAATATTGATTTTGAAAACGAAGTACTCGCCGCCCGCTGACGCAGGCGGTTCTCACATTATCGGATCGGAGACGATGACGTAATTGTGATAGTCGAACCTTTTTGCAATTGCAGATCGTCACGGCCCTGGATCGCAACAGAACCAGCTCCTGCCCCAGCTCCAATAATTGCCCCGACCGCCGCTCCTTTTGCGCCGCCCGCAATCAGACCGATCAAAGCTCCGAGGCCCGCTCCTACACCTCCGCGCTTTACAGATTCTTTGCTTTGGCTGCCGCCCTTGGCCGTGCCTTCGGAATCGATCCTTACGGGCTTGCCGTTGGTATCCTTGATGGATTGGAGGTTGCCGCCGAAATCGTACGATTTACCATCTCGAAGCGTTATCTTTTCGAAGTTGAACGTCACATTTGAGCGGCCTGTGACCTTACCCGAGCGGTTGACGCCGGTGACGTAGCCTTCGATGACAGCGCCTCTGAATTCGTTTGGCGATTGCACGGTAAGGCGAAAACGGTCGTTATTTTGTGAGACTTTGGTGTTGATCTCGTTTTCGAGAATGCCGGTGACGAGCGTGCCGTTTGGTACGACAAATTCACCGATGCGCGGCGTTGAGGTTGATGGCGGATTGCCGTAACCGCCGTTTGTGCCGTTGCCGGTTTGGTCGTTGTCGGAGTAGCCGCCGTTCGAATTGTTATTGCCGTTGTCGATACCGAGGCGGGCTGTTGCGTCGGTTTTGTTGTAGACGCTCTCGGCGAAGACGGTTTGGTCTAGATAATCGGTCGTGATGCGGCGTGAGACTTTGAGCACCTGGCCGTTGTTAACGGAGGTGAATGTGATGGTGTAGTCCGAATCGCCACCGAGGCTTGAAATGGTTAGTGTCTGGCCATTTATAGTTGCACGGAGGCGAATCGTCTTGCCGTTGGGGCCTTGTTCGCGGCGTTCGCTGCCGTCGGCGGCGAACGAGACCGGCGAAGATTTTGAGGTTGCCAAAGTGACCTGATTGCCGCGAATATCGATGGCGATCTGGCCGGGAGCTTCGAGTTTTTCCTTGAGGTCTTCGCGTTGGTCCGAACTGATATTGGTATTGCCGATCG
>Ga0209023_10003169_pt1 | contig 19851 bp, 15 predicted proteins | sample LakOneMetagenome_FD_187468 | JGI IMG/M metagenome (GOLD analysis project Ga0209023, IMG submission 187468) | Freshwater and sediment microbial communities from Lake Erie, Canada (SPAdes) (version 2) | ecosystem: Environmental > Aquatic > Freshwater > Lentic | place: Lake Erie, Canada...
ACTGCCGGCGTCGTGGTCGGCTCGGTCCCGACTGCCGAACTGTTCTCGGTGACGGCGACCTGGCTGCTGGTGTCGTCGACCGAAGTTGTCGTTCCCGTCGTCCCCCCGCTGCTGCATGCGCTCGCAACCGCCCCGACCAGCACCATCCACACTGCGATTCGCCGCATACCGCCTCCTTGTGGCCACCCAGTCTGGCACTCGCCCGACGTGGCGAAAGGTCGTGTCGTTGGCCCATGGTTCAATTTCTGCAGGCGGGGTACGGTCTCGGTGTGAGTGAGGCGCGCGTCCACAGGGAGATCGAACGCAAGCTGGAGGTACCACCTCGCTTCCGCCTCCCTGATCTTTCGGTCGTGGACGGTGTCGGGGCCGCGCTGGCGCAGCCGACGCTGAAGTTGGTGGCGGTGTACTACGACACCGCGGACCTTCGGCTGGCTCGCTCGCGCATCACGTTGCGTCGGCGCACCGGCGGTGGCGACGACGGCTGGCACCTCAAACTGCCCCACGCGGACGAGGCCACCCGCGACGAGGTGCAACTGCCACTCGGTACCGAGGGCGAGCCGCCGGAGGAATTGGTGTCGTTGGTGCTCGGCATCACGCGTGGTGCCCCGCTGATGGCGGTGGCGACACTGAAGAACGAGCGCCGGCCCACGCTGGTGCGCGACGAACAGGGCGCTCCGCTGGCCGAGGTCACCGACGATCACGTGTCCGTGGTCAAGGCCGGCAAGGTGGCGGCACGCTTCCGCGAGGTGGAGGTGGAGGCCGCCGACGGCCGGACCGACGCCGACCTGGAGCCGGTCGTCGACGCGCTGATCGCGGCCGGCGCGACACCGAGCGGCTTTGCATCCAAGGCGGTGAGGGCGTTGGGGCCGGATGCGGTGCTGCCGCCGGACATCACACAGCCGCCGGCAGTTCATCCGTCGGACCCGGCCACGGCCGCGATGACGGCCCTCATCGCCAAACACGCGGCCGCATTCCAGGCTCAGGACCTGCGGGTGCGGCGCGACCTGCCGGACTCCGTGCACCAGATGCGAGTGGCGGCCCGCCGGTTGCGGAGTGCCCTGAAGGTGTTCGCGCCACTGTTCGACGAGGCGTGGTCGAACCACCTGCGCACGGAGTTGAAGTGGGTGGGCAACACGCTGGGCGATGCCCGCGACGGCGAGGTGCTGCAGGCACGGTTGCTGCATGGCGTGGAGGCGCTGGGCGAGCATGATGCGCCGCGAGCAGTTGCGGTCATCATGCGCGAGATGGACCTCGACGCATGCGCGGCGCGAGCGAAGATCGTCGAGGCACTGACCTCGTCCCGCTACGTCGAGCTGCTCGAGACGTTGGTCCGGGCCGCGAACACGCCGGAGTTCACGCCCGTGGCGCATCAGCCGTGCGACGAGGTGCTGCCACCGTTGATGCGGGCCGCGTGGAAGCAACTGCGGCGCGATGCCGAGGGCTTGCAGCGCAAGGGCCCGGACGACACGTGGCACGCCGCACGCATTCGTGCCAAGCACGCTCGCTATGCGGCCGAGGCGTTGGCCCCCGTGTTCGGGAAGCCGGCCGCCAGGCTGGGCCGCCAGCTGGCACGAGTCACCGAACTGTTGGGCCGCCACCAGGACGCTGCGATCACGGCAGAGGCCGCGCGCGACCTGGCGGAGGGCGACGGCGTCGACGGCCGAGCCGGGTACGTGCTGGGCCTGTTGCACCGCGAACAGCGCGACGAGGTGAAGGCGATCCGCCGGACCTTCCTGCAGGTGTGGCCGCAGGTCGCGGCGCCACGACTCCGACGGTGGCTGCGGCAGTAACACCGCCGGCGGTAGGGCTACGGGCAGCGACGCTCTGGGCCTTCGGCCGTCACCATCGCGGACGGTACGGTGGCCGCATGAGTTGGGTTCCGGTCATCGATGTCAGTGCGGCCGACGCGGCAGTCGCGATCAACGAGGCGGGCGAGCGGGCCGGGTTCCTCACCATCGTCGGCCACGGCGTGCCGGACGATGTGATCAGTGACGCGTGGAACACGGCGCGGGCGTTCTTCGACCTGCCGTTGGCGGCCAAGCTGGAAGTCGCGATGCCACGCCCCGGCTACCCGTACGGCTACTCCCCGATCGCCGGTGAGACGCTGGCGAAGTCGTTGGGCCAGGGCGGCGCGCCCGACCTGAAGGAGAGCTTTGCGATCGGCCCGGTGGACCGGCCGACGCACACGATCACCGACCCGGACGAGTCGTTCGCCTGGTCCGACAACCTGTGGCCGGCGGCGCTCCCTGCGTTGCGGCCGGCGTGGGAGGCGTACTTCCGCGCGCTCAGCGATTTGGCGGCGCGCCTGCTGCGGTTGATGGCGACGGGGCTGGGCATGCCCGAGCACCACTTCGACCCGATGATCAGTCGTCACACGAGCGCGATGCGAGCGCTCAACTATCCGCCTCGTGGGGAGGTGGCGGACGGCCAGTTCGGGGCCAGCGCTCACACCGACTACGGCACGCTGACGATCCTGCTGGCGGACCCGGTGCAGGGCGGTCTGCAGGTGCAGGACACCGCCGGCGAGTGGCACGACGCGCACCCGGAGCCCGGCTCGTTCGTGGTCAACCTTGGCGATGCGATGGCACGCTGGACCAACGACCGCTGGCGCTCGACGATGCACCGGGTGGTCGTGCCGACCGGCCGCCGCCAATCGATTGCGTTCTTCCACAACGCCAACTGGGATGCGACCATCGAGTGCCTGCCCAGCTGCCTCGGGCCGGGCGAGCTGCCGAAGTACCCGCCGATCGAGGCCGGCCCGCACCTGATGCAGAAATTCCAGTCGACGGTCAATACGTACTGAGCGGCGGGATCATCTGTTGCAACACCGCGTTACCGCGGGCGAGCTCTGCGGACAGGTGTCGCTCGGCCACGGGCTCGCCGATGGCGAAGCCCTGGACAGCGTCGCAGCCCTGCTCGGCGAGGAGCATCAACTGGGCTGGCGTCGCCACCCCTTCAGCGGTCACGGTGATCCCCAAGGATCGACCGAGCGTGATCATGGCCAGTGGCAGCGCCGGGCGCGGGCGCGGCCCATCGAGCAGTTGAATCAGCGACCGATCGAGCTTGAGCTTCGACGCACCGAGCGATTCCAGCTGACCGAAGCTGGCGTACCCGGTGCCGAAGTCGTCGATGGCCAGGCGGACACCCAGCTCATCGAGCGACGCCAGCCCGGCGGTGACCATCGGTTGCTCTGTCAGCTGCAGCGACTCGGTCAGTTCCAGCTCCAGCCGGTCCAATCGCCAACCGGACCGTGTGACGATGTCGACAAGGTCGCCGACGAAGGTCTCGCGGTGCAACTGATGCACGGAGATGTTGACGCCCATCGTCCAGTCGTCCGACAGCTCCGGGTACCCCATCGCGTCGATGTCCGCTGCGGCTCGGCAGGCGCGTTCCAGCACCCAGCGACCGATCGAGTCGATCAGCCCGCCATCCTCTGCGATCGGGATGAACACCGCAGGGGGTACCTCGCCAAGGGTCGGATGGTGCCAGCGCAGCAGCGCCTCGATCGCATCGCAACGCAGGTCGTTCAGCCGCCACTGCGGTTGGAAGGCAACCGAGAGCTCATTGCGGTGGCTGGCGCCGGCGAGCTCGCCGCGCACCCGTGTCGCGTAGGCCACGCGCTCCCAGCCGGCGGAATCCAGGCGTCGCCAGCACCCGCGGCCTGCCTGCTTCGCGATCAGCAGTGCGTTGTCGGCGCGTTGCAGCAACGTGTCCGCGCCGCCGGCTTCGTCGGGGTGGACCGCGACACCAACGCTGCATGTGAGGTGCATCTGCTGCGACCCCACGCGGAGCGGTGCGGTGAACGCCGCAGTAATCTCGGCCGCGAGGTGTTCCACGGTCGCGGCAGATGGCGCAGCCAGCACAACCACGAACTCGTCGCCCCCGAAGCGTGCGACCAGTGAACCCGGTGCGAGCAACGACAGGCGGGCGGCAGCTGCCTGCAGCAACTCATCGCCGGCAAGGTGGCCATAGCGATCGTTGACACCCTTGAAGTGGTCCAGGTCGACGAAGCAGAGCCCAATGACCCCCTCTGTAGCCGACTGCAGCCACTCCTGCAGCGAGGCCTCGAAGTGGCGCCGGTTCGGCAACCCGGTCAGCCAATCCACCCGCGCGAGTTGCGCTGCATTCGCCTCGGCCCGACGGCGCACCTCGACCTCGGTGCGAAGCTCCGCCGTTCGTTCCTCGACGCGGGCAGCGAGCTCGGCACGAGTGGCTTCGAGGGCGATGTTCTGCCGTTTCGATGCTTCGATCTGCAGCGTGAGCTCCGCCCGTGCCAGCGCGGAGGCGGCTTCGGCATCGAGCATCTCGCGCTCGCGCCGGCGGTGGTCCCGTTCGAATGCCAGCGCCCCTGCGAGGTCACCCGCTTGCTCGGCAGCCTCGACGAGGTGACGCGTCGTTTCGACCGCCAGTGCAGCGATGTGCAGCTCGTCGGCCAGTTCGCGCGCCCGCAGCAGGTACTCCGTGGCACGGTGGCAGTCACCGGCCCTGAGGTACACCCGTCCGATGGCGTCCAGCCGCGTGACCAGCAGGTAGGTACCTGCGGCTGACAGCAGCTCGCCGGAGACGTCGAGCAGCTCCAGCGCACCGGCGAAGTCACCGAGGTCGGCTCGTACGATGGCGAGCGTGCAGCGCAGCGTCAGGGCCGTGCCAGGATCGCGCTTGGGGTCGACCCGCTCCATCGCTGCCGTCAGCGTGGCGCTGGCTTCGTCCTTTCGCCCGCGCAATGCAAGGAGATACCCGAGGTTGTTGTAGGTGCGCCCGAGGTCGGTGCCGACGTCGGTGGCGTTCAGCAAGTCGACCGCTTGCCGCAGCGCCCGCTCGCTCTCGTCCCAGCGTTCCATGCGGCCGAAGACCACGCCCATACTGTTGAGCACGCAGCCCTGGTCCACGGTCGACCCGACCTCGATCGCGATCGACAGTGCCGCCTGATAGCCGGCCAAGGCCTCCACGGTCTGGCCCAGCTGGTTGCCCCGCAGGCTGGCGATGTCGCGGGTGACGCGCCCCTGCAGGCGGCGTTCGCCCGCCCGCGACAGCAGTTCGGCGCTCCGTTCGAGTGCGGCCAACGCATCAACGAACCGATCCTCGTGCACCAGCCCCAGCCCGAGAAGGTGCTGGGCTCGGCCGGCGACAGCGAGGTCGCCCGCATCCAGGTCGGCGATGAACTGCCGCACCGCGACCAGGGCGCCTGCCGGGTCGTGCCGGGCCATCTCGTCGATGTCGTCGAGCCGGCGTTCGAACATGGCGCGCCGGAACTCGGCTGAACCCTCCGGGGCGGCTGCCGTCGCTGTGGACCGATCGCCGCTGCCCGCTCCGTCGGAGATCGTCGTTGACATGGTCACCACCACCGACTGTACGCGAGCAACCACTCGAGGCTCGCACTCAGCGTGGTCGCTTCGCTGCATCGTTGTGGCGACAACGTCGCTGATGCCAGGCACGAGCCACGGTAGGCTCGGCGACTGCACCACGCGGGTGTAGCACAATGGCTAGTGCACCAGCCTTCCAAGCTGGCTATGCGGTTTCGATTACCGTCACCCGCTCCAGACGATGCTGCCACTGAAGTCGGTGGCGAGGTGTGCAGTTCCGCAGTGCGCGAATCTGCTCCCGCAACCATCGGAAGCCGCGCGCACGACCGACTCGCTGCGGTGAGCCCATCCACCCTCCGCAAGCCGCTGCGCCGGACTGCCGACCTGACGTGCTGCCACTCGTGGTGCCCACCCTCGACGCCGAGGTCGAAGTCGGAGGAAGGTGAACGCGTCGACACAGCGCACCTCCGCCGCTGGCACTTCCTGGTGACGGAGGTCCTGACCTCGTCACCGTCGCAGCCGCCAGCAACTGAGCCTGCGGGTCGCGCAGCCAGAGTCCTTGCGCTCGCAAGCGCCGTCACCAATACTGCTCGAACGAACTCACGGGAGATGGGTGACTGCATGGGTCTGTTCGGTGGTCCCGACGGCGAGAAGGTGCTGACGAAGGGCACGCAGGAGGTCGGGGTGCTCGCCGGCGTGCACTTCAAGTACGAGAGCGACAGCGAGACGCTGATGCCCGTCCAGCACTATGCGATCGCGCTCGCCGGTGGGCGCACCGTCGGCGTGCGTCAGAAGCTGGTGCCGTACGAGCCGGTGCGGCTGGGCATGCAGGTGGCAGTGCGCACGCTGGACGATGCGGCGGTCATCGACTGGGCAGCCACGCTCGCCGCCAGCGGCCAGGCGGGCTCGACGGAGCTGTTCAAGTGGAAGGCGATGAAGGAGCCGCCGGCCCCGGGCATCGTCGACGAGATTCCGCAACTGACCGCGGCCCGCAAGAAGCACACGCACGCCAACCTGCGCATCACCGCCATCAGGCCGCGCTCGGCAGCCTTCGGGTTGTCCACTGCCATCGACTTCGAGGTCGTCGTCACCATCACCGGCTCCGAGCCGTATGCGCTCGAACTGAAGAACGTGGCGGTGCCGTGTTACGCCGGCCACCTGCCCGTCGCGGAGCGATCGTTGCCCTGTTGGGTGAACGACCGCCGCCTGGACAAGGTCGTCATCGACTGGCCGTCGGCGGCGATGGCCGACCCGGGCGTCGGCCGGCCCACCGTGCAATTGATCCCCGCTGCCCCACCGGTCCAGGCGATGGCTGCAGGCCCGGCCGCCGGCGTGCGCGAGCAGGTGGACGCCGTCGATCAGGGCATCCGCATCGGCGGCATCACCATGAGCACGCTGGTGGAGGTGGAGGCGGGACTGGTCCGCGATCGCGTCGCACCCGCCGACTACGACGGGTACGCACAGCAGTACGGCGTGGCGCCGGGTACGTGGGCGTCGGCTGCCGCTGCCTGGCAGCAGCACATGCGGACGGACTGGCGAGTCGGCGCCGCATACGGCGAGGCACTCGAAGCAGCGACGAAACGGCGACGCTGATGTCCGCCCCCGCTCCTCGCCTGCGCGTCGTCACCGAACGCCGCCAAGTCCCGTTCCGCATCGGCATCATCGGCCTCGTGGTCGGCGCCCTCATCACCATCGCCGGTGCAGCGCTGCTGCTGGCCACGCAGTCGTTGTCGGTGGCCGCCGCCGACGGGCGCGCACAGATCGGGAACCCGATCGCGTTCACCGCCGACGACGGCAACTACGTGCTCCTGCTGCTCACGCCCGCAGGCGGCCAGACCGCCGACGACGGCGAGGCACGCCAGTTGGACTGCACCGTCACCCAGGCCGATGGCAGCACGACCGCGGTCGACACCGAGTCGAGTGGCTCCCGCCTGACCACGTCGGCCGGTACGGAGATCGGCTCGTTCACGTCGCCGGGCGGCGCGACATCGGTCCTGTGCGCATGGAACGACGGCCGTGACCCGGCCGGCGTGTTCTACTCCGTGGGCAAACAGCACACGGCCGCTCGCCTCCTCGGCGACATCCTGCTGATCGCCGGCATCGTGGTCCTGCTCGTGGCGGTGGCGGCATTGGTCATCGGCATCCGCGGGCGGGCAGTCACTGTCCGGAACACCCCGCCGGCGGCACCTCCCGCCGGCTGAACTGCGTCACCCGGCACCGCCGATGTGACAGCCTGAGCGGATGAGTCCGACCAACGAACACCTCGCCGCGCAGGTCGACGCGATCGCGCTGGACGTCGGACTGTCCGGAGCGATCCGCGTCGACGTCGGAGGCCGTCTCGCGTACCAGCAGGCATACGGTCTGGCCGACCGCCGTCACGGCATCGCCAACACCGTCGACCATCAGTACGGCATCGCCAGCGGCACGAAGGGCTTCACCGCACTCGCGGTCATGACGTGTGTCGAACGCGGCGAGCTCGCGCTCGACCAACGCGCCCGCACGCTGCTGGGCGACGACCTGCCGTTGATCGACGACCGCGTCACCGTCGAGCAGCTACTGACCCACTACTCCGGCATCGGCGATTACGTGGACGAGGAAGCCGAGGTCCAGGACGAGTACCCGATGACCGTGCCGGTGCACCGACTCGACACGACGGAGCACTACCTCCCCGCCCTCGACGGGTACCCATCGAAGTTCCCGCCAGGCGAACGGTTCGCCTACTGCAACGGCGGCTTCGTCGTGCTCGCGCTGCTGGCCGAGCGGGCGACGCAGACGCCGTTCCACGAGCTGGTTGCTCAGCGGGTCTGCGCACCTGCCGGCATGAGCGCGACCGAGTTCCTGCGGTCCGACGAGCTGCCGGCCCGGGCAGCGACCGGCTACGTCGACGATGACGGCCTGCGCACCAACGTCTTGCATCTGCCGGTCCGCGGCAGCGGTGACGGCGGCGCATACACGACGTTGGCCGACTGCTCCGCGCTCTGGGCCGCGTTCATGGCCGGTCGGATCGTGTCGCCGGCAACGGTGACTGCGATGGTGCAGCCGCGGGGCGGCGAGCCCGGCGAGCAGCTCCGCTACGGCCTCGGCCTCTGGCTGGACGACCCGTCCGGCACGGTGTCGGTCCACGGCTTCGACGTCGGTGCGTGCTTCGTCAGCGTGCACGACCTCGACGGGCGGTACACCTTCACCGTCACCAGCAACAAGACCCGCGGCGCGTGGCCGACGGCGCAACGCCTCGGCCAGTTGCTGACGACCTAGCGAACGGTCACGCACTCAACGCGATGCGCCGCGGAATGTGGCGCCGCAACGACAGCGCTCCCATCACACCCATCAGCGATGCTGCCATCGGCACCAGCCAGACCAGCTTGACCGAGTGCTGCATGACGACGCCGCCGATCGTGTTGGCCAGGCCCATGCACCCCTGGAACACCATCGCAGCCAAGCCGTAGTAACGACCGACCAGTTGCGGCGGCGCAAGGTCCGAGGTGAGCGGGATGCGCACCACGCCCAGCAGCGCCTCGCCGAACCCACCCAGCACCTGCGCGATGGCGATCGCGCCGATCGCGATCCAGACCGCGACATACGGCGTCAGGTTCATCAGCGCGAATGCAGCCACGAACCATGTGTTCATCAACGCCAGCGACCGCATCCGGTCGCGGCCGCGCACCCACTTCAGCGTGGGCAACTGCGTGAACACCACACTCACGGCACCGAACATGAACAGCACGCCGATGGTCGCCTTGTCGATGCCCAGCCGCGAGGCATACGCCGGCATGAACGCGAACAGGAAACCGAAGCCCAACGCGATCGCTACATCGTTGACCAGCAGGCGCACGAAGAAGCGGTCGCGCAGCACGTCGCGGAAGCCGTGGCGCGGCGCATCGACGTGCCGCTCGACCTTCCCGTGAGGCAAGCCGGGCAGCACCGCCAGGAACACCAGGTACGTGGCGACGTTCACCCCGAACAGCCAACGGAACGAGGTGAGCGTGTTGGCCCGGACGAGGAAGCCACCGAGCACACCACCGAGCGCGGCACCCAGATTGAGCGCTGCACGCTGGAAGGCCGACAGCGCCGGCCGTTCCTCCGGCTTCACGATCAGCGCCAGCAGCGCCTGCTGCGAGGGGAACCACATCGCGTTGCCCAACCCGAGCAGCACCGACACCCCGAGCGCGGCCGGGAAGGTGGTGATCGCGATGTACAGTGAACCGGCGACGATCGACATCAGGCAGCCGCAGGTCAGGATGCGGCGCGCTCCGAAGTGATCGGACAGGAAACCGGCCATCGGGGTGCAGATCACCATCGTGAAACTCATCGAGCCGACGGCCAGACCGGACTGGCTGAGCGAGATGTGGCGGACCTCGTGGAAGTAGATCAGCACGAAGCCGAACAGCATCGCGGAGCCGATCATGTTGACGACCGTGGCGATGAAGAACCGTTGCAGTGCGGGGCTGAACGATCTGAACCCCGGCGTCGACATAGCGGCCCAGGGTAGGCCAGGCGGCTCTCCGCTCAGGAGTTGGTTTCGCGCAGCGCTCGCGACACCGCGATCGCTTCGGTCGTGAGCAGCGCACGGTCCCACAGCAGGAATCGCCGCACGCTGCCGCCGCGGTCGGGGGCCACGGTCAGCTCCGAACCGCCCACCTCACCGAGGTCACGCGACACGAACGCCCAGCCCTGTGCCTCTTCGCCGCCGTCGTCCAATCGCTCGTCGACCACCACGCTGACCAGTTTCGGGCCACCGTCGACGATGAAGCTGACGACATGGTCGCGACCGTCCCACAGCGCTGTAGGAGCGGACGTCGCATGCGTCAGCGACACGCCGAACCCGTCAGTCACGAACAGCTGCAGCCGGCCGTCGTCGATCACCGTCACCGAGTAACCCTTGGTGATGCGAGCGTCGGTGGGTTCCTCGCCCAGTGCCGCGGTCACGTCCGAGAAGGCGGACACGAGCGTGCGATTGCCGAGTACACCGAGGTCGCCGGCGACGTGCACCGTGATGGTGAAGCCGCCGCCCGCTCGCAGGTCCGGCAGGACGGGAGCGGCCACACGCTCGCCGGCGCCGCCCACGGTGTCGACCACCCGGCCCACCGGCAGCAGCGACAGTTCAGGTTGAGCGCGCAGGTACTGCAGCAGTCGGTCCTCCACCTCGTGGAAGCGGACCGCCAACTTGTTCGACTCCACGTACACCAGCGTGCCGTCGTCGAGTTCGGCGAAGTCCGGGTAGCCAGGGCCGTCGACGATCGCCCAGTCCGGGTTCCAGTCGGGCCGGTCCTCGAACCCGGTGCCGTCCCAGTACAGGGCGACCTCCGGCTGGGCCCAGCGGATCACGTCGCCCTCTGCACGACCGACCGTCAGCCAGTACACCCGGCGGCCGGTGTAGCCCAAGCGGTCCGTGCGGCCGTTGTTGTAGAACAACAGCGCGTACTCGGCAGCACCGTTCGCCGCCCGAGTGCGCAGACGGACCGGAGTGATCGAGCCACGCGGGTTCTTCATCTCCTGCAGGCCGCCGGCGCCTAGCGGCAGGCCTTCGTACGTGAGCCAGCAGGGCGTGTCCCAGCTGCGGCCGCCGTCGCCGGAGTAGGTCGCGGCCAGCCGCCCGGTCTCCGCCCGCCACAGGCAGAACAGCCGCCCTGGCAGGTCGCCGACCTGGAGCACGTGCGGCTCCTCCCCCAGGGCCAGTTCGCCAGCCGGTGCCTGCAGGCCGATCTCGCCGTCGGGCAACGTCTCCCACGTCGCGTCGGCCGGGTCGCCGACGTGCAGCAGGTCCGCGCTGCGCAGGAAGAACACCTCCGAGCCGGGCGTCTCGCCGGCACCCTCCCGGGTCTTCTGGAAGGCCATGTGGACCGCACCCTCGATCACCGACGGCTTGTCGCACAGGAACATGCCCATCGTGCTGCCGCCCCACGGGTTCTCGCGGTCGATGCGCGTCCGGCGCACCGGCACCAGGTAGCGCTGCGTGCCCCAGGTGCGGCCCAGGTCGTCGGAGATGCGGAACCAGTAGCCCTCGTCCAGCTGCATGTCCGTTCGCTTCAGCGGTGTCCACGCCGCGTCGGCACCGGTCGGATATTGCGAGCCCACGTTCCATCCGTAGAAGACGTAGATGCGTTCGCTGCCGTCGGCCCGGCGGTGCACCAACTGGTAGCCGTCGTGCGACTGGCGCTCCGGCGAATCCACCGGGATTGGCGGCGACCATGTGCGCCCGCCGTCGGTGCTGCGGGTGCTCAGCAGCCGCAGCCCGGGCCCGCCCTCTCGGTTCTCCGAGTGGTGCAGGATCACCGAGTAGGTCAACGGCTCGCCACCGTGCCCACCGACCGCCACGATGTTCTGACTGTCGTAGTAGCCGTTGCGGTCGCCAATGGTGCGCCCACCCTTCAGGTCGCGAGGGTCCACGCGGGACACGAACGGAGGCAGCGAACCAGACATCGGCGTTGGTTCTAGCAGCGTCGCCTTCGTGACCCCGCGCCATCTCGTCACGTCCGTCGTGATGTCATGCGGCGACCGGGCCTGCCGCAGCCGACCATGACACGAACGCAGGGGGAAGGAGTCGCGTCGCCGCCCAGGTTCAGTCCGCGTACGCGAGCAGGCGACGCATCGCCCGCTCCACCAACGCGATCGCCTCCTCTGCGTGGCGACGGCCGTGCTCGATCGCCAGGCCGCTGCCGAACCCGTCGATCAACGCGTGCAGCTCGCGCGCCGCGTCGTGGCTGGTGCCATCGGGCCGGAACGAGCCGTCAGCAGTGCCCGCGGCGATGCACCGTTCCGCCAGGCCCAGCCAGGCGGCGTCGACCTCGCGACTGTCTGCGGCGAGCGCAGGGTCGTGGGCGGCAGCGCGCCAGTACTCCAGCCACAGCACCCACCCATTGCGGCGATGCCGGTCGTTGAGCGAGATCGAGCCGGAGATGATCTCCTGCACCTGCGCCCATGGATCGCTCAGCTGTGCGACCTTCGCCTCGAGCGCGGCGAGCTCCGTGCGCACCTTGCGGCACAGGGCCTCACGGCGCAGCTGGTCGATGGTCGGGAAGTGATGCTGCAGGCTGGCCACCGGTACGCCCGCGGCCTCGGCGACGTCGCCGTAGCGAATGCCTTCGTAGCCGCGCACCAGCAACACGTCGGCCGCCACGTCCACCAAGGCCTGCCGATTGTGGCGTGGCGGACGGCCACGACGTGGCGCTTCCGGCTGGTCGGACAACTCAGTGACCCGACAGTGCTCGCGAGATGCCGCCGAACACCCGTGACCGCTTGCCGCTGCGTTGCTCCGCCTTGTCCGACAACTCGGCCAACGTCTCGCCGGCGCGCACACCGAGCCAGCGCCACGGCTCCGGCTCCCACTTGCGGGACTCGTGCCCCACCCACGGGAGGCGCAGCAGGTCGCTCTGCTCACCCTGCACCAGATCGGCGACCGTGCGACCCGCCAGGTTGGTGAGCGCCACGCCGTCACCGCCGTAGCCGCCGGCGACCGCCAGGCCACTCGCCCGGTCGAACCGCACCGACGGCATCCAGTCGCGGGTGATGCCCAGCACGCCCGCCCAACGGTGGGTGATGCTCGCATCTGCCACCTGCGGCAGCTCCTGGACCAGCCGCGCCCGCAGGCCGCGCTGCACCGCGTCCAGCTCTGGCAACGGGTCCACCAGCTTGCCGGAGAAGCGTTGACGGGCGCCGCGGCCACCGAAGGCAATGCGACCGTCGGCCGTGCGCTGGGCGTAGAACATGTTGCGCGTCGCGTCGTTCCACGTCTCGCGGCTGCGCCAGCCGATCTTCGCCCACACGTCCGCCGGCAGCGGCTCGGTGGCGATCATCGACGAGTAGAACGGCAGCACCTCGCGCTGCGCCCCGGGCAGCTCGCCGCTGTAGCCCTCGGTCGCACGCACGATGACGTCCGCGCGCAGGTCGCCGTGCTCGGTGCGCACCGAGCCCGGCCGCAGCTCCACCGCCCGCGTGTGTTCGTGGATGACGGCACCCATGCTCTGCACCACCGCGCCGAGACCGCGGGTGAGCTTCGCCGGTTGCACCGCGGCGCAGTGAGGATTGAACAGGCCACCAAGGGCCGCCGGAGCATCGATGACGGCACGAGCTTCCTCGGCCGTCAGGGAGCGCAGGTCGTCCTCGGTGCGCGCCCACGCTCGTGCATCGGCCAGCTCGTGCTGCAGCCGCTCCAGCTGCACCGCGTCGCCGGCGGTCTTCAGGTAGCCGCCGCGAGCGAAGTCGCAGTCGATGCCACGTTCGGCCACGACGCGCTCGATCTCCAGGAGGGTGCCGTCGGCGGCGCGTTGGAACGCGATCGTGGCGTCGCGTCCGTAGCGCTTCGCGAGATCCGCCCACTCGATGGGCAGCAACGCCGAACACCAGCCACCGTTGCGCCCGCTGGCACCTGCGCCGATCACGGATTGCTCGACCACGGCCACACGCAGCGACGGGTCGCGAACGAGCAGGTAGTAGGCGCTCCACAAACCCGTCAACCCGCCGCCGACGATGACGACATCGTGGTCTGCATTCCCCTGCACGGGCGGCCGCACGACGGCGGTGTCCGCAGCGTCGAGCTGCGACCACCACAGCGAGTCGGTGTACCCCTGGCCGGCGACAGTGCGATTATCCATATCTTCATATGATAACACGCCGTGCACACCGACGACGGGCTGCCCCGGCACGGTCCGACGCAGGGCATACTGGCGGCAGTACCAGATGAAGGAGCAGTCATGTCGAACGAATGGGGTCCGCTGGCCGGATTGATCGGTGAATGGGAAGGCACGGGCGGTCTCGACACCGCGTTCTCCCACTCCCGCGGCGAGGTCGTCGGCACGCCGTACCTGGAGAAGCTGACCTTCAAGCCGTTCGGCCCGGTCGACAACGGCAACCAGCACCTCTACGGGCTCGATTACAAGACCGCGATGTGGCGCGAGAGCGAAGACAACCCGTTCCACACTGAGGTCGGCTACTGGCTGTGGGACGCAGCGACGGGCGAGGTGCTGCGTGGGTTCGTCGTGCCCCGTGGCATCACCGTGCTCGCCGGCGGCACGGCCGCCGCAGACGCGAAGAGCTTCACCCTCAGCGCCACCAAGGGTGCTTCGGAGTACACGATCGGCGAGAACCAGTACCTGGCCGGCGCCGCCAGCACCGTCAGCTACGAGGTCACCATCACCATCGGTGACGGCACCTGGTCGTACGCCGAGACGACCATGCTGCACATGAAGGAGTTCCCGCAGCCGTTCGCGCACACCGACGCGAACACCCTTCGCAAGGTCGGTTGAGCAGTCCGATGGCCGGTGACACCGCTCGTTTCCGCGACCAGGTGGTCACGTTCGCGAACGGCGTCACCGGCGTCGACGTCGAGATCCCGTCGGGCAACCCACGCAACTACCACCAACTGGTCAACGACCCGGACGGTGCGCCGCGGGTCACCATCGACGGCAAGTTGTTCCTGCCGCCGGAGGCTGTCGGTCCGTTGCCGCTGGCGATCGTGGTGCCCGGCAGCCTCAGTGTCGCGGCCTCGCACCTCAGCCACGCCGAGGCGCTGTGCGACGACGGCATGGCCGCTTTCGTGCTCGACCCGTTCGGCGGCCGCGCCGTGCTCTCCACCGTCGCTGACCAGACGCAGTTCAGCTTCGCCGCCAGCGCGTACGACGTGATGATGGCCGTCCGCACGCTCACCGCGCGGCCGGACATCGATGCGTCGGCGGTGCACCTGCAGGGTCATAGTCGCGGCGGCTCGGCGGTACTGCTGGCCGCGATGACGGTGCTGCACCGCACGGTGCTGGGCGACCACCCGCCGATCCGCGCGGTGTACGCCGCGTACCCGTGGTGCGGCCACCAGCCGCTGCACCCGACGGTCGGGCCGACGAAGGTGCGCAGCATCATCGGCACCAAGGACGGCTGGTGCTCACCGCAGCAGGCGCAGGGGTTCATGCAAGCCATCCGGCTGGCGGGCGGCGATGCCACGTTCCGTCTCGTCGAAGGCGCGGCACACAGCTTCGACCGCTACGAGCCGCTGGTGAACATCGAGCATGCGGCGGTCGCACCGCACAGCCCCACCACCTACCTCGCCGACGACGGCAGCATGATCCACCCGGCCACGGGCGCAGCAGACGCAGCGCTGACCGACCGCGACGTCATGGTCTGGTCGCAGAAGGCCGGCTTCGGCGTGCGCGGCGCGGCCATCGGCTCGACCGACGGCCAGCCCGCCGTCTTCCGCGAGGACATGATGGCGTTCCACCGGGCCGCGGCCCGCGGCTGAGCGCGACCCCGGGCTGCCGCAGCGCACGCCTGAGGCTCGCGGTCACGCGACCTGCAGCGACTTCAGACGCAGCGGTTCCGCATCGAGCCGATGCCCTCGATCCAGGTCTCCAGCACATTGCCCGGCGCCAACGCACGCGGTGGCTTGCGGGCGAACCCGACGCCTGCCGGTGTGCCGGTGAAGATCACGTCGCCGGGTAGCAGCGGCAGCACCGACGACAGTTCGGCCACCAGCTGCGGCACGCTGAACACGAGATCGTTCGTGCGGTCCTGCTGCACGACCTCGCCGTCGACCGAGCAGCCGAGCTCCAGGTTGTCCGGGTCGTCGAACTCGTCGGGGCTGACCACCCACGGCCCCATCGGCCCATAGCCGCGCCGCGACTTGCCGAGCGAGAACTGCGAGCCGGCGGCGAACTGCAGCGTGCGGTCGGAGATGTCCTGCCCCACCGTGAGCCCGGCGATGTGGCTCCACCCGTCCGCTTCGCTGACACGATCCGCGCGGCGACCGATGATCGCCACCAACTCGACCTCCCAGTCCACCGTGTCGCCGTGGATCTCGATGTCGTCGTACGGGCCGCCGAGGCTGGCCGGGTACTTCGTGAACGTGGCCGGCACCGACGGCACCTTCATGCCGGACTCCTCCGCGTGCTTGCGGTAGTTGAGGCCGATCGCGAACACCTGACGGGGCTCTGGCACGGGGCAGCCGAGCTGCGCGTGGTCCAGCGGGGCGGTGCCGGTAGCGAGGCCGTCGACGAGTGCCTGCACGTCGTCCCAGCGGTCGTACACCGACCGCATGTCAGGCCCGAACGCTCCGCGGGACAGGGTGGCGATGTCGGCGACGGTGTCGCCCAGGACGGCTACGGCGCGGCCGCCGTGATTGGCAATACGCATGGTGGGGAACCTACTGCCGTCAGGGCGCCGGGGCCGCACCGCCCTGTTGCGCGATCAGCTGCGTTGCCACCGCGTCCAGTGCGACACCGATCAGTTCGAACGCGGCGTCCATGTCGACCGACGCACCCTCGACCTCGCGAGCGATGAACAGGCCGTCGACCGCAGCCATCGCCATCATCGCCAGCGTGCGCACGGCTGCAGCGTCCAGCTCGCCCTCGAACATCCGCTCGTACAGCTGCACGAGCTGTTCCACGGACTGGCGCCGCACCTGCAGGAACAGGGTGCGGGCGGAGGGCTCGTCCGGCCGCCGCTCCAGCGTGAGCATCAGGCCCAGGCGCAGGAAGTCCGGCGCATCGGCGATCGCCCGGCCGGTCCGCCGGAACGCCACGATCAGCGCCTCGCGCCGGTCCGCGCCATCAGCCGCGGGGACCCACGCGCCCATGTTCGACAGCCATCGGCCGTAGCTGTGCTCGATCACCGCGGCAAGCAGGGCGTCCTTGTCGGCGAAGTGCCAGTAGATGGAACTGGCCGGCAGCCCGGACCGTTCGCTCACCAGCGAGATGCTGGTGCCCTCGTAGCCGCGTTCGCCCGCGATCTCGGTGGCGGCCTCGATGATCTTCAGCCGCGACTCCTCACCGTTCGCACGTCGCTTCCGTTCCGCAGCCATGCCCGCATTCTTGCCGACCTCACCGGTGGCAGCGCGGTCCACCTCCGAACGCGCCACACTGGCGGCACGATGGCTGCGCTCGCCGAACTTCTTCCCCCACCCGGCAGCGACCCCTCGCTGGTGCTCGAGGCGTTCGCGCTGTGGGCGGCGGACGGTGGCCGCCCGCTGTACCCGCACCAGGAGGAAGCGGCGCTGGCGCTGGCCGCCGGCGAGCACGTCGTTCTCGCCACGCCCACCGGCAGCGGCAAGAGCATGGTCGCCATCGCGGGCATCCTGCTGGCCCTGAACGACGGCCGCAAGGCGGTGTGGACCGCGCCGATCAAGGCCCTGGTGGCGGAGAAGTTCTTCGACCTGGTCGACCTGTTGGGCGCCCACGAGGTCGGCCTGGCCACCGGCGATGCGTCGATCAACCCGGACGCCCGGGTGCTGGTCTGCACCGCCGAGGTGCTCGCGCAAAATGCCCTCGCCGTCGGGTCGGCCAGCGAGTTCGGCTTCGCCTGCCTCGACGAGTTCCACTACTACGCCGACCGCGACCGCGGTTGGGCCTGGCAGATCCCACTGCTGGAGCTCACCAACACCCAGATGCTGCTGGCCTCGGCGACGCTCGGCGACATGACCGCGATCACCACCGATCTGCACGACCGCTCCGGCCGGCCGGTCACCGAGGTCACGTCCGTGCACCGCCCGACGCCGCTGTACCACCAGTGGCGGATGACGTCCGTCGCGGACAGCGTGCACGACGCGGTACACGACGGCCTCAGCCCCGTGTACGTGGTGCACGCCAACCAGGCGTCCGCCATCGAGCGCGCCCAGTCGCTGGTCAGCGCGAGCGTCACCACCCGCGCCCAGCGCGAGGCGATCGCTGCGGCGATGACCGGTGTGAAGATGGGCCGCGGGTTCGGCGAGACGCTGGACCGGCTGGTGCGCAACGGCGTCGGCGTGCACCACGCCGGCATGCTGCCGCGGTACCGCCGCCTGGTCGAGCGGCTCGCCGGCGAGGGTTTGCTGCCGGTCATCTGCGGCACCGACACGCTCGGTGTCGGCGTCAACATCCCGATCCGCACGGTCCTGATGACCGCACTCACCAAGTTCGACGGCACCCGCGTGCGCGTGTTCACCGCCCGCGAGTTCCACCAACTGGCGGGCCGCGCCGGCCGGCCAGGCTTCGACCCCGACGGCCACGTGTGGGTGCAGGCGCCCGACCACGTGATCGAGAATGCACGGGCGATGGCCAAGGCCGGCGACGACCCGAAGGCCCGCCGCAAGGCCTCCAAGGCGAAGGCACCCGAGGGTTTCGTGCACTACGACGAGGCCGGCATGCACCGTCTGATCGCGGCCCGGCCCGAGCCGCTGACGTCTCGCTTCCGCGTGACCGCCGACCTGGTGGCCGGGGTGCTCAGCCGTCCGGACGGGCCCACCGCGCTCAAGCACCTGCTGAATACGAACCACGACGCACCCGCCCGGCGGCGGTTGCACAAGAAGCGGGCGATCGCCGTCTACCGCAGCCTGGAGGCCGCCGGCGTCGCCGAGCGGATGCGCGACGACCACGGTCGTTGCGCCGGCGTGCGGGTCGGCTCACTGGTGGAGGGCAGCGACGAGCGGGCCGAACTGCGCTTCTCCGCCCCGCTGACCCCGTTCGCGATCGAAGTCATTGCCACGTTCGACCGAGACGACCCCGCGTACCTGCTGGACGTCGTGAGTGTCATCGAGGCCGTCCTCGACGACCCACGGCAGATCCTGTACGCGCAGGAGAACGCCGCCAAAGGTGCAGCCGTGGCGCGCATGAAGGCCGAGTACGTGCCCTACGAGGAACGCATGGAGCAGCTGGAGGGCATCACCTGGCCCAAGCCACTGGCGCCGCTGCTGGACGACTGCTTCACCGCGTACCACGGCCACCACCCGTGGGTGGCCGAGACGCCGTCACCGAAGTCGATCCTGCGCGAGATGCTGGAGGGTGGCGACACCTTCTCCACCTTCGTGCGCCGTTATCGCCTGGAACGCAGCGAGGGTCTCGTGCTCCGGTACCTGACCGACGCGTGGCGCACCCTCGATCGCTCGTTGCCCGACGATGTCTACACCGACGGGCTGGAGGACGTGATCGACTGGTTGGGCGAGTTGATCCGTGCGACCGACGCCACCCTGCTGGACGAGTGGGCGCTGCTGGCCGGCAAGCCGGTGCACGAACACATCGCGCCCGAGGCCCCATTGGCGGCACGCATCGGGCCACCTCCGGCGTGGCGAACCGCCGTGCGCACCGCGGCCTTCGGGTGGGTCGAACTGCTCGCCGCCCGCAACCACGCCACGCTCGCCGACCGCAGTGGATGGACGGTGCAGCAGATCGCCGAGGCGATGGCGCCCTACTGGGCGGAGTTCGGCAGCATCGGCATCGACAGCGCCGCCCGTTCGGCGCGGCACTTCCAGCTGGTGGAGACCGCCGAGCGGTGGACGATCACGCAGCAGCTGGTCGACCCGGAGGACGACGGCGAGTGGCGGTTCGTGGCCACGGTCGACATCGCTGCGGCAATGGCCGACGGTGGACCGACACTGCAGTTGCAGGCATTGGGCGCCTACGCACCCGGAGCCGAGCCGGACGCCGAGCCGGACTCGCCGGACGACTGATCCGGCGGCAGCGGGGCGTCGTCGGGCCGGGCGACGGACACGGGCAGGCCGACACGTGCGACGAGCGCGACCACAACGTTCGCCACTGCGGCGGCCAGCAATGCGGTGCGCACGCCGGACGCGCTCGCGACCGCACCCCACCCCACC
>Ga0209023_10003170_pt1 | contig 19846 bp, 15 predicted proteins | sample LakOneMetagenome_FD_187468 | JGI IMG/M metagenome (GOLD analysis project Ga0209023, IMG submission 187468) | Freshwater and sediment microbial communities from Lake Erie, Canada (SPAdes) (version 2) | ecosystem: Environmental > Aquatic > Freshwater > Lentic | place: Lake Erie, Canada...
CAGCGCCGAGGATGACGTACTGGCCACCGCCGGCGTTGACCAGCCTCGCCACTTCATCTTCGGCAACCCGGGCGCGCGCTGCCATGAAGGCACGCAGCGTCCGGGCGAGCCGGCCGTTTTCGCGGGCGGCGAGTCGCGCACGTTCGTCGGGCCGCGTGGCGCCGACGATTCGGAGCGCGAGCGGATCGGTCAGGACGAGCGGCGCGTCGAGGATCTGGTGCGCGGCACGTCGTTCGGCGACGCGCAGCGCAGTGCGGCTTGGAGTCATCGTGGATTGGACGCGGCTTCCTGTGCGAGGTAGGCGCGGAACTCCGCGTCGGTGGTGACGGTCAGAAAGCCGCGCATGCGGTAGTGACCGAGACCGCACAACTGGGAGCAGGCGATTTCGTATTCGAAGTCGGGCTTGCCGAGCCGCGTTCGCATGTCTCCCGTGGTGACCGACGGCGTGAACCAGACGGGCGAATCCGTCCCGGGAATCGCATCCTGCTTCACCCGCATCTCGTAGAGAGTGAAGCTGTGGACGACGTCCTTGCTCGTGAGATGAATGAGCACCGGATGGTCGACGGGCACCACCAGCTGGTTGATGGCCGTTACATCGTCTTTCGCATCCGGATCGCGGCGATCGAGCCCAAGGGGATTGTCGGCCGCGATGAGCTGAATATCCGTCCGGCCGAAGCGGCCATCCGGCCCCGGGTAGTGGACGTTCCAGGCAAACTGCTCGGCCACCACGCGCACCACTGTCGCTTCCTGTGGTGAGGGCAAGTTGTCGATGCGGTCGCGCCACATCGGGAGCTCGTAGGCGACGAGCAGCGCACCTTCCGCGAGCGCAATGGCAAACACCAGATAGATGGACCACTTGCTGCGCATGCCGGTGTAGCTCGCCTGCGGGCTCGCGCCTTTGCGAAACCTGACCAGCACGTAGACGAAGTACGCGAAGAAGAACACGAACAGCGCCAGCATGCCCCAGTGCTCGAGACCGAGCACGTAGTCGATCTCGCTGGCGTGCGTCGACGCCTGCGGCGGCATGTGCGGCATCATCATCGCGAATGGCCCCCGGCAACCGATGCCTGCCAGTCAACGCATGCGGCGGCGCCGGCGTTCACGTCTGCCGCCTTCGCGCGTCGAGCAAGAACGGCGAAGAACGCGCCAAACGCGCCAAGCATGACGACCGTGACGATCAGCAGCACAAGGATGCCCATGCTGCTGCCCTTCACCATCGCCCCATCAGCGGCGCCGAAGCAGACGGGGCACGCGCTTGCCAGGCGTGGCAATGCCAGCAAGGCAACCGTCGCGCACACAAGCCTGGTTTTCATCAGCGAATTCCTTCCCGACGGCAACGCTCGAGGAAGCGCATCTCATAGCGTACCAGCATGAGCGCGGCGACCACGGACGCAGCGCCGGCGACGGCGGACGCCGCGGACTGCGTCGCCTGGAACGCAGTCAGCGCCTGCTCGGCACAGACCGACGCCAGCGCCACGGCCGCGACGATGAAGGCGGTGTGCACGTGCTTGAGTGTCATCAGAAGACTCGTGCCCGCATCGCAATATCCCACGCCGGCCAGAACAGCAGGCCGGCAATCAACACGAGCGTGCAGATGATGAGGCCCGACACGATGGTGCCAGCACGTCGGACGCCAAGCAGCGTGGTCGCGACAACCGCACCGTTCACCGCGGCGATGCCCATCACCGCGACACCGCCGAGCCTGACACCGAGGCCCATGCGCGACACGAGCACCGCCACCAGCGTCAGCACGATCTGCACACCGACGATGAGCAGATGCGCTCCCTGGCTGGTCGGAGTCTGGGTTTCAGCGGGCTGCATGGTGCCTCACAGCAGGTACAGGAGCGGAAACAGGAAGATCCAGACGAAGTCCACGAAGTGCCAGTAAAGACCGATCGCCTCGATGCGGTTGGTGAACTGCTCAGGGTTCTCGTCCCACAGCCTCGCACCTGGGCCAAGGAAATAGAGCATCACGACGAGACCGCCGACGATGTGCAGCGCGTGAACGCCGGTCAACGTGTAGTAGATCGCGAAGAACGTGTCGTGCGACGGCAACTCCCCCGCCGCGATGTGATGGCTGTACTCGAGGCCCTTGATGCCAAGGAAGATCCCGCCAAGCACGATCGTGAGCAGCAGGTAGATTCGATGCTTCGACCAGTTCGCCGTCTTCAGCGCCTCCCACGCCATCACCATCGTCATGGACGAGGCAATGAGGATGACCGTGTTCAGCGTGGCCATCGGCACCGGGAGAATCTGATGGGGCCAGTCCGAAGCGCCCGTGCGCAGGAGGAAATAGCTCGAGAACAAGCCGGCGAACAGCATCAGCTCCGACGCGAGGAACAGCCAGATGCCCAGCTTGCCGTTGTAGAGGCCCGTATCGGGACGCGGCGTGACGGAGTAGGGAATCTGCACGTCAGCGCTGCTCCCGCTCGAACTGCGGCGTGAAGTCGGCGGAGGCGCCAGGCACGCTGTATTCGTAGGGTCCACGGTAGACGGTCGGCGTCACATCGAAGTTGTTGTGCGGCGGTGGCGACGTCGCGGCCCACTCGAGCGTAGTGGCCTGCCACGGATTCTGGTCGGCCGGTGCTCCGCGCGTGATGCTCGCGAAGAAGTTGTAGATGAACGGGAGCTGGAAGAGTCCGAGCGTCCACGCCGCAAAGCCAATCACGACGTTCCACTTGAGCAGTCCGGCGTTGTGCTGGAACTGCAGGCCGCCGTCGTACATGCGGCGGTTCATGCCGCCAAGTCCCTGGATGAACATCGGCATGAAGATCACATTCATGCAGACGAGCGAGCCCCAGAAGTGGATGCGCGCCAGCGTGTCGTTCATCATCCGGCCCGTCGCCTTCGGGAACCAGTAATAGATGCCTGCGAAGAGGGCGAAGATCGTGCCCGGCGCCACGACGTAGTGGAAGTGACCGATGACGTAGTAGGTGTCGTGCAGGTGGATGTCGGACGGCGCGAGACCAAGCGGCAGCCCGGTCAGACCACCGATGCCGAACATCGGTATGAACGCCAGCGCAAACAGCATCGGTGTCGTGAAGCGTATGGACGCGCCCCACAGCGTCATCATGAGCGACGTGAGGATGACGATCGACGGGATCGAGATGATCATCGTCGTGGTCTGGAAGAACGCCGCGAGCGTCGTGCTCATGCCCGTGATGTACATGTGGTGCGCCCACACCACCATCGACATGAACCCGAGGAATCCGACCGACCACACCATGTTGCGGTAGCCCCACAGCGGTCGACGCGTGTTGTTGGCGACGATCTCGGCCACGATGCCCATCGCCGGAAGAATCAACACGTAGACTTCGGGGTGCGCGAGGAACCAGAAGAGATGCTGCCAGAGCAGCGGGTTGCCGCCGCCCGATCGCAGTGTTCCCTCGGCCGTGCCGCTCATCGACGAGACGATGTGGCTGCTCACGACGAGACCGCTCGGCATGAAGAAGCTGGTGCCAGCCACACGGTCCATCAACTGCAGGATGCCGGCAGCCTCGAGCGGAGGAAATGCCAGCAGCAGCAGAAACGCCGCTGCCAGCTGCGCCCACACGAAGAACGGCAGCCGCATCCACGTAAGTCCAGGCGCTCGCAGCTGGACGATGGTGACGATGAAGTTGACCGAACCAAGCAGCGACGACGTGATCAGGAAGACGATGCCGATGAGCCACCACGTCTGCCCGCCCGACGCGATGACGGAGAGGGGCGGATACGACGTCCATCCCGACTGCGCCGCGCCGCCGGGCACGAAGAAGCTGGCCATCATCACCAGCCCCCCGACGACGTACACCCAGTAGCTGGCGAGATTGAGCTTCGGGAACGCCATGTCCGAGGCGCCAATCTGCAGCGGCAGCAGGTAGTTGCCGAAGCCGCCGATCGCCAGCGGTACGACGCCGAGGAAGATCATCACGGTGCCGTGCATCGCACCAAGCTGGTTGTAGAACTCGGGCAGCAGCACGCCGTTGGCCGCGCTGGCCTGGCTCAGCATGCCGCCGATGAGCGGCACCGGCGTCATGGGATACGCCAGCTGATACCGCATGATCATCATCAGCACGAAGCCGAAGAGCAGGAACAGCAGCCCTGTGACGGCGTACTGGATGCCGATGACCTTGTGATCGAGAGAGAAAATGTAGGTCCGGACGAAGCCTTGCCTGTGCGCGTCGCTGATTGCAGCGTCGCGCCGGACGGCCGTCGCGTTGGTCACGCTTGAAAACTCCTGCCGCGAGGTGCTCGCGGTGGCTGAGGGCCGATTGTAGGCGCACACCACCAGAGGCGCAAGCTGCCTGCGCAGCCTAGAATCGCATCATGACGCGTCGCAGCACGCTTGCCGCGCTCGCCGCCCTTCTCTTCGTCACGTGTTCAGCACGTGTGGACGCTAGTCCGGCGTCGGACGCGCTGCGCGCCCGCGCGGCGAACGAGCTGTACAACCTTGACGATGAACCGGCACTGGCGACATGGCGGCAGGCGACGACCGTCGACCCGTCGGACGCCGCGGCCTGGCGCGGACTTGCCGGAGCATTGCTCGCGCACATCGCGATGCTGCGCGGCACGATGACCGTGGACAGCTATCTTGGTCGCGTCACCACCGATGATGTGAAAACCGCGCCGCCGCCAGGGGAGCTGACGCGCGAGTTCGACAGCGCCATTGCCCGCGCCATCTCACTGACTCGAACTCAGGTGTCGGCGCGCCCGAAAGATCCGCAGGCGCGGTATGAGCTCGGCGCCGCCGTGGGTCTTCGCGCGTCGTACCTGGCGACCATCGACGGTAGCCTGGTTGGCGCGTTTCGCTCGGCGCGTGAAGCCTTCGACGAACACGAGCGTGTGCTGCAGATTGACGCCACGCGCGGCGACGCCGGCCTCATCGTCGGCACATATCGCTACTTGATATCGACGCTGTCGATGCCAATGCGTGTACTCGCGTATGCCGCCGGCTTTGGTGGCGGACGCCAGCGCGGACTAGAGCTGATCGAGAAAGCCTCGGCCTACCGCGGCGACAACCAGTCGGACGCACGTCTGGTGCTCGTGCTGCTGGACAACCGCGAAGGACGCTTCGACGCCGCACTCGAACAACTCGCGCATCTGCGAGAGCAGTACCCGCGCAATCGATTGTTCTGGCTCGAGACGGCGTCCACCCTGCTGCGCGCCAATCGCGCCGCGGAGGCCGAACGGGTGCTCAACGACGGCCTGGCGATGCTCGACCGCGACCATCGCCCGCGCATGCTTGGCGAGGAAGCGCTGTGGTACTACCGGCGTGGTTCAGCCCGAGCCGCGCTGTCGAAGCACGATCAAGCCGTCGCAGATCTCGAGCGAGCGCTCGCGGCCAACGGACGCAAGTGGGTGCAGGGACGCGTGCACCTCGAACTCGGGCGTATCGCGTTGCAGCGCGGCAAGACGCAGGACGCACGCACGCATCTGCTTGCGGCGTCGAGCCTGGGTGACAGCGACCGCGACGGGCTCAGCGCCGCACGCGCACGCGAACTGCTCAAGCAGGCACCAGTCACGCGCTGATCTTCGACGCACAGCACACACCTGAGTTCGATTCGGCGTCCGCTTCTGGGGACACTCCGCCAGATCGCGCCAGTTTTGTGCGCTCTTTCCTTCCTGGCCAATGGCACGCAGCTTGATGTTGTTTCTCCTCAGAACGAGGAGGACCGATGTTCAAAGCCATGCGTTTCGCCCCGGTCATGCTGATGACCACCGCGTTGTTGACCACGTCTGCGTGTGCAGCCAGCGTGTACTACCCGGCTCGCGGTCCAGTTGTGGATCGCGACGATCGCGCCTACTACGATCGCGGGTTCCGCGAAGGCCGCAACGCAGGCGCAGACGATGCGCGGCGAGGGCGGAGATACGACCTGCAGCGCCACAACGAGTATCGCGACAATCGACGCGGCGATGATCGCGGCGATCTGATTGCGTTCCGCCGCGGCTTCCAGGCTGGATATGACGAGGCGTATCGGATGTATGCGCGCGGTGGCTACGATCCGCGCCCTGGTGTACCAGTCCCTCCGGCCGGACGCCCCGTGCCTCGCGATGACGACCGCGGACGTGTCTCGTCGGCGGCGCGCGAGAACGGCTATCGCGACGGACTCGAGGCTGGCGCACAAGCATCGCGCAGTCGTGAACGCTTCGACCCGGTTCGTGAGAAGCGCTACCGCGAAGGCGATCACGACTACGACCGCCGGTTCGGATCGCTCGATGAATACAAACGTGAGTATCGCGACGCGTTCAAGCAGGGATACGACGTAGGCTATCGCGGTCGTCGCTGAGCAGCGCGACGCGTTCGTTCGACTCGCACGACGACGCGGCCAGCCCACGGATGTTGGGTGTTGCCGCGTCCAGACAAGACAAAAGCCTCACGCGGGTGCGTGAGGCTTTGTGTCGAGAGAACGATGTATGAAGAAATGGTACCGGTACGGGGATTCGAACCCCGGTCCCGTGGCTGAGAACCACGTGTCCTGACCCCTAGACGATACCGGCGCCCGTCGCTCAGGAAACCCTGAGTCTAGCAAACTGCGTATCATGGTGTCTATGCGTTTGCTCGGGTTCTTCCTTGCGCTCTTCCTGGTGCTGGTCGGCGGATCCTACGTGGCCGCGGGTCGCACCACGCCGCCAACCTTGACCATCGAACAGCCGACTGGCCCAATCGGGTCCGGGGGCACGCTGCAGTTCACCGCAGGTGCGGCGCGCACTGTCTTTGCGCGAGTCGAGGCGCGACTCGAGCAGAACGGCAAGACATTCGAGGTCTTCAATCTGACGACGCCGGGAACGGCGACGGTGAAGCATCTCGACGCAGACCACCTGCAGGTAACGGTGCCGATTGGCAAGGGCGCTATTCCCGAGCTTCAGCAGGGCACGGCCAGGGTGGTACTCGTCGCGACCCGAACCTCGTTTCTGCGGCTTCGCGACGTGACCACCGAGGTCGCGAAAGAATTTCAGGTGCGGCTCGAGCCGCCCCGTATTTCGGTGGTGTCGAGCAAGCACTACCTCAATCACGGTGGAGCCGAGTTCGTGGTCTACCGCGCGACGCCAGCCGACGTCGACTCGGGCGTACGCGTCGGCGAGATCGAGTATCGCGGCTATCCGGCCAGCGGTGCGGGCATCCCCGGCGCCGATGCATCGCTCAAAGTTGCGTTCTTCGCCCTGCTGCACGATCAGCCGCTGCAGGCGCCTGTCGTCGCGTTCGCACGCGACGCCGCCGGCAACGAAGCGCACGCCTCGTTCATCGACGATGTGTTCGAGAAGCCGTTCCGCAAGAGCAGGATTCCCGTCGACGATCGCTTCTTCAGTCGCGTCGTGCCCGAGATCCTCGCGCATTCCCCAGAGGTGAAGGTGGACGCGCCGGCCTCTGATCTGCTGGCGGGCTTCCTGAAGGTGAACGGCGAGGTTCGTCGCCTGAACGGCGAGCACATCGCGTCGCTCGTGAAGGACTCGCCCGCTGAACTGCTCTGGAAGGGTCCATTCCAGCAACTGGGCAACTCGCAGGTGGAAGCGGCGTTCGCCGACGCGCGCACCTACGTCTACAACGGCAAGGACGTCGATCTGCAGACGCACCTCGGCTTCGACCTGGCCGTGACGGCCAACGTTCCGGTGCTGGCGGCCAACGCTGGCAAGATCGTCAACGCCGACTGGCTCGGTATCTACGGCAACTGCGTCATCATCGACCACGGCATGGGCGTCTTCTCGCTCTACGGCCACATGTCCTCCATCGATGTGAAGGTCGGCGACGCCGTGACCAAGGGGCAGACGCTTGGGCGCAGCGGCATGACGGGCCTCGCCGCAGGTGACCATGTGCATTTCACGATGCTCGTCGCCGGCCATCCGGTGAACCCTGTCGAGTGGTGGGATCCGCACTGGATTCAGGACCGCGTCGAGCGAAAGCTTGTGGATGCCGGCGCCCCCGCGCCGGCCGGCACGCCGAGCGCGACAAACGACAGCGCGGCGGGCAACGGCGGGCAACGCGCGGAACGCAGCCGCGAACGCGAGGCGAAGGCTCGCAAAGCCGCCCCGAAGCCGCGGCGTGGACGAGCTGCACGCTGACCCACGACGGCGTGCGGTCACGACTGCACCAGGCGTGTATCGAACTCGCCGGTTGCACCGGGTTCGATACGCCGTCTGCATCACGATGGGCCGGTACGCGCGCTTCCGGTCTGAGAGTAGAATCGGGAATCGATTCAGGAGATAGATGATGCGTCTACGGCACGTGTGCGTGTACGGATTCGGGACGGTCGCGGTTGCGGCCATGACGGCGTGTGGCGGCGGAGAAAAACCTGCGCCGGCTTCGAGCGCCCCAGCGGCCGCATCGACGTCCTCGTCGGCATCTGCACAGGTGGACGCCGCAACGGCAGCCACGGTCTCCGGCACCATCACGGTGGACGGCGTGGTGCCCGCGAATGCCGACATCAAGATGAACGCCGATCCGGTCTGCGCCAAGTCCGTCACGACGCCGCAGAAGATGGAAACCTACATGGTCGGGCCCGACGGCAAGTCGCTCGGCAACGTGTTCGTCTACGTGAAGGAAGGCCTCGAAGGTCGCACGTTTACCGCGCCGACCACGGCGGTGACCATTGACCAGAAAGAGTGCCGCTATCATCCGCACGTCTTCGGTATCCAGGTTGGCCAGCCGCTCGAGATTCTGAACAGCGATCCCACGCTGCACAACATCCACGCCGTCGCGAAGAACAACCGCGAGTTCAACAACGGCCAGCCGATTCAGAACATGAAGACGACGCACACGTTTACGGCGCCCGAAGTGATGGTGCCGTTCAAGTGCGATGTGCACGGCTGGATGAACGCGTTCGTCGGCGTGCTCACGCATCCCTACTTCGCCGTGAGCGACACCACGGGCGGCTTCTCACTGGCGGGTCTGCCGCCCGGCACCTACACCATCGAGGCGTGGCACGAGAAGCTCGGCACGATGACCCAGAGCGTGACCGTCGGCGCCAAGGAAACCAAGAACATCCAGTTCACGTTCAAGGTTCCCGCTCCAGCCGCAGACTGATTTCAGAACGACCGCGAGCTTGCCGCTCGCGAAGCACGATGCGCCACATCTTTGCTACATCCTGTCGTCGCGCCGTTGTCGGGCCTCAGCCTGGCAACGGATGCGGCACGTCACGCACTCTCCTCACAAACGGTGATCGCGCGCATCGTCGCGCCGCATCGTCGCGCGAGGTCTCTCTGCCGAGACCGCACGGAGGTGCCGCGTGAAGCCGACGCAGGCTGACCTGGCCCAGGCGATCTCCGAGCCGCATCGCTCGACTTTCTCCGACTACGTCGCCCTGACCAAGCCGCGGCTCAATCTGCTCGTGGTGGTCACCAGCGCGGCCGGCTACTACCTCGGCGCGACATCGTCACCCGATCTGGTGAACATGGCGCAGGCCGTCGTGGGCACGGCACTGGTGGCTGGCGGTTCGGCGGTGCTGAATCAGGTCTACGAGCGCGACACTGACGCGCGCATGCGGCGGACGCGGCTGCGCCCGCTTCCCGATCAGCGCGTGGCACCGCTCGACGCCACGATCTACGGCAGCGTGTTGTCGGCCGCAGGTCTCGGCATCCTCGCCTACGCCACCAACTGGGTTGCCGCGGCGTTGGCGCTGGCCACACTCGTCATCTATCTGGCCGTCTACACGCCGATGAAGCGGACGTCGAATCTGTCGACGCTCGTCGGCGCCGTGCCTGGCGCACTGCCCGCGGTCATCGGCTGGTCGGCCTCGCGCGGCGACATCGCCATCGGCGGCTGGACGCTCTTCGCGATCGTGTTCCTCTGGCAAATCCCGCACTTCATGGCCATCGCCTGGATGTATCGCGACGACTACGGTCGCGCGGGTTTCCCGATGCTGCCTGTCGTGGAACCAGATGGTCTTCGCACCGGGCAACAGGCGCTGCTCTATGCGGCGGCGCTGCTGCCAGTCAGCATCGGTCCAACCGTGGTGGGACTCGCGGGCTGGGTGTACTTCGGGTTAGCCCTCGTGCTCGGTTTCGCACTCTTTCTACTGTCCGCTCGATTCGCACGCTCGCGCACCGACCAATCGGCTCGCGCCCTCTTCCTGGCGTCCATCATTTACCTGCCGCTCATCTGGGTGGCCATGGTTCTCGATCACTGACGACATGTCCGTCCACGATTTGCCGGCGGTCAACGCCAGCCTGAATGCCCTCGCTGGTGTGCTGCTGCTGGTCGGTTATCTGCTCATCCGGGCCGGGCGTCGCGAGCAGCACCGCGCAGTCATGCTCGGGGCATTTGCGGCGTCGACACTCTTCCTCATCAGCTACGTCGTCTATCACGCCCAGGTCGGGTCGGTGCCGTTCACCCGCCAGGGCTTCGTCAGGCCGCTCTATTTCACGATTCTCATCACGCATGTGACGCTTGCGGCAGTCGTGCTGCCGCTGGCGATTCTCACGCTGACACGCGGGCTGAAGGGTCGCTTTCGCGAGCATCGACGGATCGCGAAATGGACCTTCCCGGTCTGGCTCTATGTTTCAGTCACGGGCGTGCTCGTGTACGTCCTGCTCTACCAGCCGACCTGGCTTCTGTAGGGGTATACTGGCCATCGATTTCGCCTTTCGAGGAGCCTTCGGCATGCAGCATTGTCGTTACGCGGCGCGCACGTTCCTGGGAATTCTGGCCGTCCTGGCCATCTGCGGAACGGCTGCGGCTCAAAACGGTCGCGTCACCGGCATCGTTCGCGAAGAAGGTGGCCAGCCGCTCAAGGGTGCAACGATCACGGCCGAGAATCAGGCGGTTGGCCAGAGCTTTACGGCCACCACCGACGACAAGGGCCGCTTCAACATGATCGGCCTCCGCAGCGGTGAATGGCGTTTCATCGCGCAGGCGCCTGGACATTCTCCTGAAGGCGGCATGCTCGTCGTGCGCGGCAGCGGCGCGAACAGTCCGGTCACCTTCGAGCTGAAACACAGCGGCGTTGCCTTCTTTGGTGCGCTCGGCGGCGTCGTCGCGAAGGACCTGCAGGCCGACTTGACCGCAGCCGACACGCTCTACACGCAGGAGAAGTGGGACGAGTCGATTGCGGCCTACCGCGCCGTGCTCTCCCGCGTGCCGGTCATCACTTCCATCAACCTGCAGATCGCCTCTGCCTACCGCCACAAGAAGGATTACGACGCCGCCCTGGCGGCGTACAACGACATCCTGAAGGCGGAACCCTCGAACGAGCAGGCCAAGATCGAAATGGCCATGACGTCACTCGAGCGAGGTGACGTGAACGGAGCACAGGAGACGCTGACGAAAGCGGCGGCAGACGCCTCCGCGTCGCGCGACGTGTTCTACAGTCTTGGCGAAGTCACGCTGGCCGCTCACGATGTGGACGGGGCCACGCGCTGGTTCGAGAAGGCCTCATCGGCCGACCCGTACTGGGCGAAGCCACTGCTCCGCCTTGGTGAGGCAGCCATGCAGAAAGGCGACGGCGCGAGTGCGGCGCGTCTGCTGGCCCGTGCGGTCGAAGTCGACCCAACGGCGCCGGAGGCGGCTACGGCGAAGGCCGCGCTCGAATCGTTGAAGAAGTAGGCGGTGTCTCGCGCGGCCCGACACGTCGTCATCCTCGTTACGGTAGCCTTGTGCGGCGGGCTCGCCGCGTTTGGAGGATGGCGGTTCGCCAAGGCGTCGGCTCCGGTCAACGGGCCGATCATCCTGATCTCGATCGACTCCGTGCGCGCCGACCATCTGCCGGTGTACGGCTACGCCGCGGGCAGCACGCCCGCCATCGATGCGCTGGCAGCCGACGGCGTCGTCTTCGATCGCGCATACGCGCACGTTCCCGAAACCCTCCCTGCTCACGCCACGCTGCTGACCGGGCGTCTGCCCTTCGAGACGGGCGTGCGCGACTCGGCCGGCTTCGCCTTGCCAGCCTCCGCCAGAACCATCGCCGAACTGCTTCGCGACCGCGGTTACAAGACAGGCGGCATCGTCTCCTCGTTCCTGCTGCGCAAGGAAACCGGCATCAGCAGTGGCTTCACGTTTTTCGACGATGAGCGCGTGGCGCCGGCAGGAAGCACGGAGGTGCCGCTCACGCGTGACGCCGCCGAGACCGAGCAGGTCGCCGAGCACTGGCTCGATTCAGTCGGGACGTCGCGGGCATTCCTCTTCATGCACCTGGGCGATCGTCAGGTCGCCCGCGATCGCTTTGCTGGTCTCGACCCGTACGACGCGACGATTGCGAGTGCCGACGAGGCCGTTGGTCACCTGGTCAAGTACCTGAAGACGAATCAGCTGTACGACCAGGCCACCATCGTGCTCGTCTCCGATCATGGGCAGGGTCTTGGCGATCACGGTGAACAGGGCCATGGCCTGCTCACGTACGAAGAGGCGCTGCGAGTGCCGCTCATCGTGAAGCAACCGAGTGGCGAGCGTCGGAAGACGCATGTGACCGCGACGGTTCAACAGATTGATGTGGTGCCGACAATTCTCGACCTTGCGAAGGCACCCGGGGCGAGTGGACTCCGCGGCAGGTCGCTGACGCCGCTCCTTGGTGGCGGCACGATTCCCGATGTGCCGGTCTACGCCGAGTCGTGGCTCGGCGCCTACCGGTTTGGCTGGTCTCCGCTCACCTCGCTCATCGTCGGTCACTCGCAGCTGGTGAGCAGCGGCGTCCGCGATGAACTGTTCGACCTGAGCCTGCCCGCGGCTGAACGTGTCGACATCGCAGCAGATCATGCCGACGAAGTCGCGACGCTGAAGAAGCGGCTGACTGAATACGCGACGCCGGTGTCGCCGCTGAAGGCCACACCGGTCACGGCAACCGACCGCGCGCGTTTCGAGTCGCTTGGCTACGTCGGCGTGCCCGGAGCGCAGGCGCCGACCGACGGCGAGCGGACCAATCCGCTGGACCGTATCGCCTTCATCGAGAACTATCGCGCTGCCGTGCTGTTGGCTCGCACAGACGATTGGAAGGGCGCGCTCGATGCCTACCGCGCGCTAACGCAAGCCGAACCCGGCATGGCCGACCTCTGGCTGCACCTGGCCGCGACCGCCGCGCGCAACGAGCGGCATGACGTCGCCCTTGATGCCTACCGCAAGTCGCTGGACCTCGATCCGTCGAATGCCAGCAGCCATCTGGGTGCCGCCACCTCGTATCTGCGTACCAGGAAGCTCGATGACGCCGCTCGCGAAGCCCAGACGGTGCTGGACGACGCGACGACGGACTCCATTCAGCAGGCCGAGGCGCACGAGGTGCTGGCGCGCGTTGCGCTGAACCAGAACGACCAGACGCGAGCCCGGGCAGAAGCCGTCGCCGCCGAGGCTGCCGATTCCAATCGCCCCGTTCGCGACTTCGTCGAGGGACGCATTGCCTTGAGCGAGTCGCGCTACGGCGACGCAGTGGACGCGTTCAACCGCGCCATGGCCAGCGCCGACAAGACCCGTCGTCCGCCGTTGACCGATCTGCGGGTCAGCACTGCGGAAGCCCTGACGCATCTCGATCGCACGCAGGACGCCGAGCAGCTGCTCAACGCTGAACTCGCTGCCTTCCCCGCCAATGCCCGCGCACGGTCCGCTCTGCAGGCGCTCTATCGCGCCAGTGGCCGGTCGCGTGAGGCTGCCGCACTCACCAGACGCTAGGCGCTCCGGCGCTCGTTGCTCTTCTACCGACGCCTGCGTCGCGCCCGCAGTGCACTGCGCCCGTTGACTGGGGCGCTCGCCCATGTCAGCGGAGCCAATGCAATGGCCGTGACGGCGTGTTGCTCGAGTTCCCAACATCCGCCGCTGACGAACCACAGCGCCTGAACATTGTTGGTCTTACTCCATTCAGGCGACCGCTTCCCAGATTGGTTCTTTCGCCGCGGCGCGTTTCGCGATGAGACCGAGCCCGGCCGCGGTCGAGCGCGCGTGATGACAGGGCGCGCGGTCACTCGCTCCTGGACGCGCCCATGGAATGAGGCGATGCGAGCACGTTCGGCGCCTCCTGGCGCTCAACACGCATCATCTGGTTCACGTCGCTGACGAGCGCTTTGCCCGTCGCGATGAGAGCGAGCGCAGAGATACTCGTGCCCAGTAGTGCTCGCGCCAACGAGCGCAGGAGAAACCGGCTGGCTGGACGCTGGGAAGATGGGAAGGCTGGAAAGACTGCGGACTCCCCGAGGACCAGGCACCAGGGACGAGGAACCGGACCAAGGACCAAGGACCAAGAACCAGGAACAAAAAAGGGGGACACCCGCTAAGGTGTCCCCCTTTTTCAGTCGAGCGAGTGCGTGCTTAGAAGCGGACGCGGAAGCCGACGAAGGCGTTCCGCGGGTTGATCCAGGTGAACTCGTCGAGGTACTTCGTCGTGCCCGAACCAGCGGCCAGATCCTGCAGACGGATGGCGCCCTGGTTGTTGGCCACGTTGAAGACGTCGAGGAACGCTTCGGCGTTGATCTTGCCGATGCGACGGCTCATCTGGACGCGGAGGTCGAGCTGACCCCACGAGGGGTTCTGCACGGCTCCGACGGCGTCCGGCGCAACCCAGCGGTCCGTCACACCACCGTAGGTGTAGGCGGTGGCCACTTCAACCGGCAGACGACGGTTGGAGAGCGACTGGGTCTTGTTCACGATCGAGCCCGAGTTCCAGCGGTAGTTCGCGCCGAGTTCGAGGCCGAAACGCGTGTTGTACGAACCACCGACCTTGAACAGGTGGTGAATCGTGCCGGGCACCGTGCCCTGCATGTAGGGAGCGCGCGGGTCGAGCCAGATCACGTCGCCAGCGAAGTCGGCGTTGCCGACCGAGATGGCGTTACCCGTCGCATCGAGGTAGCTGTAGCTGGCCAGTGCCTGCCACGACTGCGAGAAGCGGCGACGACCCACCAGTTCGAGACCGTTGAAGTCGCGCTTGCTGCCCGGCAGCGTGCCGAGGAAGAAGTTGGCCGCCGGGTGGTTCGTGGCGGTCCAGCCGAAGTACGGCCAGCCGAGGAACAGCGAGTTCGCCGCGGTCGTGTCTCCGTAGGCATCGGGCTCGGTGTAGAGAGCCGGGTCGAAGTCTTCGAAGATGTCGCGCGTCTTGCGGTTGTAGTAGGTGACCGAGGCGCTGGTGCTGTTGCCGAGGTCCACTTCGTACTGGAACTGCAGTTCGTCGGTGTGCGGCGTCTTGGTCGACGGCGAGAAGAAGCCGTCAATCGTGGTGGCGCCACCGCGCGTGCGGTAGGTCACCCAGTTGCCGAGCACGTACACCTGCTCTTCGGTCACAGCGCCGGTTGCGGTACCGGTGAAGTTCGCCATGTCGACGCGGAGCGGGGTGTAGTAACGACCCCAGTAGCCCGAGAGCTTCTGCGTGCCGTCACCCTTGATGTCGTACACCACGCTGGCGCGCGGCGCCCACGCCCACGGGAACTTGAACACGCTGGCACCAGTCGTCGCGTAGAACCCGAGCGACTCACCACGCAGGCCGACGTTGAACGCCAGCTTGCCAAACGCGAACTCGTCCTGCGCGTAGATCGAGCTGCCCTTGGTCGCCGTGTTGCGAGGACCTTCGGCGGTCATCGCGCTGCGGTAGTAGTTGATCATGCCGTTCGGGTTGCCGGCGGTGCTCTGGAAGATCAGCGAGGAGTTCAGTTCGGCGGCGGTGATGGTGCCGTTGCCGTCGAGGTCGAACGCCTGGTAGTAGCTCGCACGGCGCGACGACGAGTTGAACGCCGAGATGAGGCCGCTGAAGTCAGACGCGGTAGAGGTCAGGAACTGCTTCGCAGACCATGCACCCGTTGCGATGGTTCCAGCCGTCACGCCGGTTCCGGCGTAGCCGTTGAAGATCGACGTGTACTGCGCCTTGTCCGGACCGGTGAACACGGTGCTGCGACGATCTTCGTGCTTCACCCACTCGAAGCCACCCTTGATCTTGTGACCAGAGAATGCGCGCGCCGCGCTGATGCGGAACTGCGAGGTCGGACGCGTTTCGGGAGCGTTCTGACCGAAACCACCGAGCTGTTCCAGCGCGAGGGTGCGCGAGTCGGTGCTCAGGTACGACACCGTGTTGCGCGAGCTGCTGTCAGCGGCGTAGTCCGAAATCTGCGCGTCGTGCTTGTTGACGACGGCATCAATCAGGGTTGCGCCCCACACGCGGTTGTAGGTGACGGAGTAGTTGTTGCCACCTTGCTCACGACGACGGGTGCGGCTGTTGACAACCGAACCGTCGGTGTCCGACGTGCGCTTGAACGGATCGTTCAGGAACATGAAGCTGATGAGGTCGCTCTGGGTCGGCGCCAGGGTCACCTTCGCGAAGCCCTGCTTCTCGATGGTTTCCGAGTTGCGCAGGAACGCCTTCGTGTCGGATGCGAACACGTCGCGACCGGTGTTCTGGTAGCGGTAGCTGCCAAAGGCCCACAGCTTGTTCTTGACGATCGGGCCGCCCACGGTGAACGCCGTGTCCTTCTGGTTGAAGGAGGCGCCAGCGGAATGCTTGTTCTCGGCAACGAAGCCGTCGTTCTTGAAGAAGTAGTTCGCCGAACCGGAGTAGGTGTTCGAGCCCGACTTCGTGATGACGGTCGAGATGAGACCTGCGCTACCGACGTACTCGGCCGGGAGACCGCCGGTGAGAACCTTCTGTTCCTGAATGATTTCAGTGTTCAGGTTCGCGCCGAACGTGCCGGTGACCGGGTCGGTAACGTTGATGCCTTCGAAGTAGTAGGCGTTGTCCGCCGAGCTACCAACGTTGTCCGAGGTCGTGGACGCGTCTTTCCAGTTCACGCCCGAGCGCGACGCCGGGTTGCCACCGGTCTGCGCCGTATCCGGCATGACGCCGGGCACGAGCTGCAGGTAGCTCTGGTAAGAACGGCCGGTCGGCAGCGATTCGGTCAGCTGCAGCGTGATGTCCTGGCCGGCAACGGCGCGGGTCACGTCAACGAGCGGACTCTGACCGGTGACGGTCACGGTTTCGGCAACCGTCGCGAGCGACAGTTCCGCACGCAGAGTGGTCGTCTGACCGCTGCGCACGAGAACGGCTGTTCGTTCGAGATCGCGGAACCCGGACAAGGTTGCCTTCACGATGTACTGCGAAGACGGTCCGAGAGCCTCGAGCGTTGCCACACCTTCGGCGTCGCTCACAGCCTGACGAGTCGTAACGGTGTCGGGCGCGGACGCGCTAACCGTCACTCCCGGGAGGCGACCTCCCTGGGGATCCTCAACGATTACCTGGATGGTGCCGGTCGTACTGACCTGCGCCCACACAGAACTGGCACTTGCGAGAAGCAGGCCCAGCAGCACTGCTCCGATACTGCGAAGTCGCATGACTTCAGCTCCTTGAAGAAAGAAAACACCGCCCCGAGAAACCCATTCGGAAGCGCGAGCGCGGCGTCTTCGGCCGCACGTTTCCCACATTCAGACGCGGGATTGCGGCTTTTGTATCCAACTATTTTAGGGCGTTCGTCGTCAGGACGTTACAGCTCACCCCTGCTTTCTCTACATCCGTCACTTTGTATCCAATTATCCGGATGTGCTCACGGTCGCACATGCCGCTCACCTTGGGACTCGGTCACGGAAGGCGTGAAGAAACCCCGAGTAGGGCGAATTCGGAGAGATATCGGGGGGGATCCAGCTCGTGCTGGGACGGTGGGAAGCAGGACCGGCCCACACAGAGCCGGCCCTGCCGTTAGCTGAACTAGAACTCGAATCGGATGCCGACGCGCACGTTGATCGGCGCCTGGAACTGAGGTGGCGTCCCGCTCAACAGCGAATTGACCGGCTTTCCGTAGTCGGGGTTGTCATTGGGATACGTCAGCTGCGTGTTCTGGTCATACGAGAGCACGCGGCGCTCGTTGAACAAGTTGAAGATGTCGGCCAGGAGCGTCAGCTTCCGTCGCTCTGACATCCTGAACGCGTACGAGGCCTGGAAGTCGACCTGGCTTTCGAACGGCGTGCGTTTCTTGAAGCCGTCGATCGTCTGGATGCCGGAGCCACGAGCGGCGACCGGAATCTCGCCCTCACTCGAGTAGTTCGGGTTTGCCGCCATTGGCGTGAGCGGACGACCGTCGCTCAAGTTGATGTTGACGCCCAGGTTTACGGCGTTCAGCAAGAGGTAGCTGCCATTCAGCTTGATCTGGTTCGGTCTGTCGAGTGGCAGGATGCCATTCGCCGAGCCGAGGAACCGGATGTCACCCGGATAGTCGAACTGCGCCGCGCCAATCGAGGTGTAGGTCGGGTCGTTGGTCGGGAAGTCGTAGAGCGACGAGATGCCCGGGTCGGACTGCCCGTTGTCGTCGCGGAAGAAGCCTTCGAAGTTGCCGCGCAGTCGCGAGTACCGGTAGGACCCCATGGCCGACCAGTTCGAGCCGCGACGCGTGAACGTCACTTCGAGGGCGTTGTACTTGTGCACCGGGTTGTCGAACTTGACGCCGGCGAACGCCGGCACCAGCGCCGCCGCATCGGCGTTCACCGGAGTCGCGCTGCTCGGATTCGTCAGGATGTAGTCGACGGAGCTGCATGCGCTGGCACTCGCCGCGAGGTCGTAGGCGGCCATCGGGCAGTTCGCGACGTCTTCCAGCACCTGCGGCATGTTGCGGAACACGTAGCGCACACCGAGGGTGGTCTGCGGCATCAGCTCCCGCTCGAAGCCGAACACGATCTCGTTGGTGTAGGACAGCTTGGCGTTCGGATCGATCGTGTCAGCGCCCACGCCCGCGAGGATGAAGTGATTCGTGGTCGATGTTCCGGTGGCTGCCTGCGCTGGCGTCACTGTGGGCGTGCCGGCAGGAATCGCCTTGGTCAGCGCTGCATCGAAGTAGTCGCCTCGCGTGAAGCTGTCGTCGGCTGACAGCGCGCGCGCTGCCAGGTCGAGCGGGACGCGCGCATAGAAGCGACCGTAGTTGCCGTAGATCTTGGTGCGGCCATCGCCAGTGGCGTCATAGGTGGCACCGAGGCGAAGGGCCCAATTGTTCTTGAGCTGCCAGTCCTGGATGATCGTGCCCGACATCTTCTCCTGCTCATAGCGAACGCCCGGGTTCACGGTGAGTCGGTTGCCGACCTTCCAGGTGTCTTGCGCGAAGAAGTTGGAATAGGTCTGCGGGATGTCGCGCGAGACGTTGAAGTTCGCGCGCGTCACACGGTAGATCTGTCCGTAGGTCACGTCGGGAATGACCTGAATCGACGCGCCGGTTGCCGTCTGGCGGCCGTCGGGCGCGGTGAACGTCGGGCCCGTGCGCTGGTTCAACTGCTGGTAGTTCACGTCGTCGAACTGGAAGCCGTACTTCACCTGGTGTCCAGCGACGATGTTGGTGGACTTGACCGAGTACTGGCGGCTCAGACTCACGTTGCCGGCTTCGTACGACCCGATGCCGCCGCTGATGATGTTGGGCACGACGGTCGTGTCCGTCACCTGCCACGAGTTCACGGACGGCAGCTCGTTGATCTTGTTGAGCGAGCGGGCGAATGTGGCCTCGAGTAACCAGTGCGCGCTCAGCACGCCGTCGTAGCCCACCTTCTGCTGGTGTCCACCGTAGTGCAGTTCGCTGAAGCCTGACGTCGTGGTCCGCAACAGCGAGGACGTGCGCTGTGGCCCGTTTTCGCCGTGAGACGGATCGCCGAAGAACGACGCATCGAGGCGGTGCGCGCCGCCGAGTTGCAGAGTGCCCTTGGCCGCGTACGACGTCGTCCGACGCTTGCGGTCAACGTCACCGAGCGACGCCAGCGGGAAATCCGGCGGCGCCTGAAACGTGCGCTTCTGGAACGACGGGTCGATGGCTCCGAAGACAAATAGACGGTTCCGGATGATCGGTGCGCCGCCCTCGACGCCGGCGTCAGACGCAGACGTCCCTTCCGTGTTCACGGAGCCGTTGGTCGCCTGATACTGCGTCCAGCCACCTTCGAGCCCCGTTGGCTGCGAGTAGCCGAACGCCGAACCACGGAAGATGTTCGAGCCGCTCTTGGTGACGACGAGATCGG
>Ga0209023_10003171_pt1 | contig 19845 bp, 20 predicted proteins | sample LakOneMetagenome_FD_187468 | JGI IMG/M metagenome (GOLD analysis project Ga0209023, IMG submission 187468) | Freshwater and sediment microbial communities from Lake Erie, Canada (SPAdes) (version 2) | ecosystem: Environmental > Aquatic > Freshwater > Lentic | place: Lake Erie, Canada...
GCGCAATGCCGCGATCGCGCGCCTCACGCCGAATGGCGGCGACATCGCATCCCTGCTCACGGCCGTGTTCCACGCCGCGCGCCGGCGCTGGTTCGGCGTGCTGTTCTGGTTCCTGCTGCTCGGCGCGGCCGGCGCCGTGCTGTATCGCCTCGTCGCGCTCGCCGCCGAAGACGATGCCGTGCTGCTGCCCGCGGAAAACGCGACCGGTGCGCAACGCCTGCTCGCATGGCTGGACTGGCCGGTATCGCAACTGATGGCGTTGTTCATGGCCGTGGTTGGCGATTTCGACACCGTGCTCTCGGCGTGGAAGCAGAACGGCGGCGCCAGCTTCGACGCGAACGCGGATTTCCTCGGCGCCGCCGGCCGCGCCAGCGTGCGCAGCGAACTCGCCGACGACGCGCAGGATTACGCCGATGCCGGCGAATCCCCTTCCGAAATCGCGCGCGAACTCGGTGCCATGCCGGAACTGCGCGACGCGATGAGCCTGGTCTGGCGCACGCTGGTCGCGTGGCTCGCGGTGATCGCGCTGTTCGTGATCGCGGGCTGGGTGGGTTGAAGCACGCGCCTTTTCCTGTAGGAGCGGCTTTAGCCGCGACAACAGTATCCGCTTGCCTTACAGCCAGACTGCATCCCAGAACGGATATTCCCGCACGCTTTCAGTCAAGCCGGAACGCACCGGATTCGTGACGACATAGCGTGCGGCAGACACGATATCGTCGGATTTTCGCAAGGCACGCTCATGAAATGCCCGCGACCAGATCGGGCCGATTTCCGGGTGTGTGGCATGTAATGCGCGTGCAACTCGGCCTTTGCCGTGTCCTATGCATTCGTCGATGCGACCATGGTCCGCGAGTTGCATCAGCCCGTGCCAATGATCCGGCATCAACACCCAGGCCAAGAGGTTTGCATTCGGCCATGCGGCCGGTGACGAGAGCCAGCGCGCGGCATTCGATGCCACTGGCCATTCCGAAAAATGCCTTCGACGGGCTGCGGTCGTGAACGTCACCAGGTAGATCTGCCCGGAGATCGATCGTCGGCCTTTGCGAAGTGCCCGGTGTCCTGCATCCATGCGTGAATGATGGACGCAGCGGGTTTTACTCACATTCGGAGAGTTCCGAAATTCATTTCGGACAATGCATGCTGACAAGGTACGGTCGCGGTTGAAGCCGCTCCTACAGGGGAAGAACGTTAAGCCGCATCCCCCCGCAACGCCCGCACCTTCGCTTCCAGCGATTCCGCGGTAACGTCCGTGCCATCGATGGCTTCACCGGCGACGACTTCGACATGCGCGCGCAATCGCCGCGGCACGCGCATGCGGCCGATCCTGGAATCGCGGCGACTCCACATGCTGCCCCACATGTTGCGCAACGCCATCGGGATCACCGGCACCGGGCGACGTTCAAGCACCTTTTCCACGCCGGACTTGAATGGCGCGATGTTCCCGTCCTTGGTCAATGCACCCTCGGGGAAGATGCATACCAGTTCGCCTTCGGCCAGCGCCGCGTCGACAGCGTCGAACGCGCGGCGCATCAGTTCCGGGTTCTCGCGCGCGCCGGCGATCGGGATCGCCTTCGCGGTGCGGAAGATCCACTTCATCACCGGGATCTCGAAGATCCGGTGATACATGACGAAGCGCACCGGTCGCGGGATCGCCGCCGCCAGTACCAGCGCATCCATGAAGCTGACGTGGTTGCAGACGATCAGCGCCGCGCCTTCGTCGGGAATCGCGTCCATGCCGTGCACGCGCAGCCGGTACAGCGTGCGCACCAGCAGCCAGCTGAGGAAGCGCATCAGGAATTCGGGAACGATGGTGAAGATCCAGATGGCAACCAGCGTGTTCGCGATGGCGAGTGCGAGGAAGATCTGCGGGATGGACCAGTGCGCCTTCTCGCGCAGCGCGAGGCAGATCAGCGAGGCCGCGACCACGAAGCCGGAGTTCTGGATGTTCAGCGCGCCGATCACCCGGCTCAGTTCGGTCTTCGGCGTGCGGCTCTGGATCAGCGCGAACAGCGGCACGACGAAGAAACCGGTGAACAGGCCGATGCCGACCAGGTCGACCGCGATCCGCCAGCTGCCCGGCTGCGCCATGAAGCCGGCGATGTCGAGGTTCGCCGCGGTCGCCATGCCGTGGCGCGCGAAGTACAGGTCGAACAGGAACGCGCTCATGCCGAACGCGCCCAGCGGCACCAGGCCGATTTCCACCGTGCGCGCGGAGAGCTTTTCGCACAGCATCGAGCCGATGCCGGTGCCGATGGAGAACAGCGCCAGCACGAACACGTACAGCGTATTGCCGCCGCCGAGGTTGAGCGGCGCGTAATCCGGCAATTGGGTGGCGAACACCGTCCCCACGAACCAGAACCACGACACGCCCAGCACCGCGTTGCGCACCGCCAGTTGCTTGCGAGGCAGCCGCAGCACCGCCAGCGATTCCCTCCACGGGTTCCAGTTGATCTCCAGCCCTGGTGCATTCGCGCCGGCATCGGGAATCGCGCGGCTCGTGATCCACGCGGAGAACGCGAACGCGAACACCGCCGCGCCCGCCAGCCACGGCGCGGTCGCGCCGCCGAGGCTGAAGATCGAGCCGCCGACGATCATGCCGGCCAGGATCGAGACCGAGGTGCCCATTTCCACCAGGCCATTGCCGCCGGTCAGTTCGCGCGGGTGCAGCACCGCCGGCAGGATGGAGTACTTCACCGGCCCGAACAGGGTGGAATGCACGCCGGTGGCGAACAGCGCGGCCAGCAGCAGCGGCAGGTTGTGCAGGGCGAAGCCGAGCGCGGCCACCAGCATGATCGCCACGCCCATCACCGTGGTGATGCGGATCAGCCGCGCCTTCTCGTATTTCTCGGCGAGCTGCCCGGCGGTGGCCGAGAACAGGAAATAGGGCAGGATGAAGATCGCCGGGGCGAGGCTGGCGTAGAGCGTGCGTTCGGAGGGCGAGGCCTGCAGCCAGAACAGCAGGCCGATGATGGCCTGGCGGAACACGTTGTCGTTGAAGGCGTTGAGGCATTGCACCGCGAAGAACGGCGCGAAGCGGCGCTGCTTCAGCAACTGGAACTGGCTGGACGACATGCGGTTCCCCGACGCGGTTTGGGGGAGGATAGCCGCGCATCGGCCCCTGCAGGAGCGCCGCGACAAGACTCTTCGGTACGGTTCTTCTCAGCACCCCCGCGACCACGCCGTCCGACAATCCCACTGTCATGCACGCCAGCCTCGTGCTCGATCCGGATTCGCGCCCCGGGTCCGCATGCGGTGGACACTCGCGGAAGCGCTGGCCTTGCGCGGCCCGGCGCCGCGTGTTCTCCGGGCTGGTCGAACTGCACGTGCGCGAGCAGGCGCCATCCCGCGACTCGCGGTCCGTCGTCCCGCCCATCTGCGCGTGGCCCTCTCTGGCCATGATGGGATCGCACGCGACAGCGCATGGGGTTCGCGCGAGTCGTCGTACCCTTCCCCCATGTGGAAACACATCCTCCTCTATGCCGCCGTCCTCGCCCTCGGCGCGTTCGCGCTGCAGTGGCTGGACCTGCAGCGCATGGCGCGGCTGTACCCGCAATCGGTGTACGACGGCCTGCTGGCCGCGGGCTTCCTCGCGCTGGGCTTGTGGATCGGCGCACGGGTGCTGGGACGCCGTGCCCCGACGCCGCCGTTCGACGGCAATCCGAAGGCACTGGCCGAACTCGGGATCAGCCCGCGCGAAGCCGCGGTCCTGGCCGAACTCGCGGCGGGATACTCGAACAAGGAAATCGCGCGGCGCCTGGACGTCTCGCCGAACACGGTGAAGACCCACGTCGCGCGGTTGTACGAAAAGCTCGGCGCGACCCGGCGCACGGACGCGGTGCGGCGGGCGCGGGAATTGGGGTTGGTGCGGTAGGGATTTATTTTTGTGGGAGGGCCTTCAGGCCCGACAAATGCTTATCGGGGCTTAAGTCCCTCCCACAAAAGCCGCTCCTACAGGGGGCACTGCAAGAAAAAACAGGCGATTCGGGCCGAATCACCCGTTCGGGCGATGGATTCAACGCTGCGCATGCGCTGCAATGCGGCCATTCCAACCAGGGGAGCACGACGATGGGGCGCGACATCCTGAAATACGGCGTCATCGCCGGGCTGGTGGTGGCCGCCGGCATGTGGGGCACCTTGCTCGCCTTCGGCCACGACATGCCGCACGGCGTGCTTGGCATGGCGCTGGGTTACCTCACCATGCTGGTGGCGCTGAGCGCGGTCGCCATGGGCATCAAGCACCACCGCGACGTCGATCGCGGCGGGGTGATCCGCTTCTGGCCGGCGTTCGGCATGGGCCTGGCGATCTCGTTCATTGCCAGCGTGTTCTACATGCTGGCCTGGGAAGTCGCGCAGGCCACGGTGGTGCACGACTTCGCCGGCAACTACGCCGCTTCGGCGATTGCGCAGGCGAAGGAGAACGGCGCGGATGCGGCCGCGCTCGCCAGGCTCGCCGCGCAGATGGAAGCGTTCAAGATCCAGTACGCGAACCCGCTGTTCCGCCTGCCGATGACCTTCGTGGAGATCTTCCCGGTCGGCGTGCTGGTGTCGCTGGTCTCGGCGCTGGTACTGCGCAATCCGCGGGCATTGCCGGCGCGGTAATGGCGTAAGCCCCTCTCCCCTTTGTGGGAGAGGGTGGCGCGTAGCGCCGGGAGAGGGGGCGGCTTCACTGCATTTCACGGCCCATCCAGCTTCGCGTCCTTACCGTGCCGACGAACCCCCGCGAAGGAGATCGCCATGACCGCCGAAACCAAGAGCCCGCTGGAGCAGGTCAACGACGCGCTGGCCCAGCTCAAGGAAATGCGCCACTACTCGAAGAACTACGTCGAACAATTGACCGCGCAGTGGCTGCTGTTCGACGGGCAGCTGAAGAAACTCAAGCAGGCCGGCAAGTTCGAGGAGCTGATGACGCGCCAGTCCGAATTCCACGAAGCGCTCGACGGCGAGATCGAGGAATTGGAAGAGGTTGCGGCGTCGCTGCAACCGCCGCCGGAGCAGCCGGCCGCGGCGTGACTGTGGGAGGGCCTTCAGGCCCGACAAGACACTGTCGCGGCTGAAGCCGCTCCCACAAGGGCGGCGCTATTTGCCGTTGACGCTGTACCGCCCTGGCCCGAGCAGCGCGATCGCAACCGCGGTGGCGAGGAACATGCCCTGCAGTTCCAGCGCCCAGCCGCCCTGTTCGTTGAGCTGGCCGAGCTGGCCCAGGTGCGCCAGCGCGAACGCGACCAGCATGTTGAACGCGACCAGCGCGGCGCCGATGCGCGTGTAGAAACCGGCCAGCACCATCAACGGCGCGAGCACTTCGCCGACGAGGGCGCCGTAGGCGACGAAGCCCGGCAGGCCGTGCGCTTCGACCAGGCCGGTGATCTGGCCGAGGCCGCCACGCAGCTTGGCGATGCCGTGCAGCAGGATGAGCAGCCCGAGCGCGAGGCGCAGGACCAGCTTGCCGAGATCGGCGCGCGTGTCGTTCCTCATGTCGTGATCCCCCTTCCCCGGCGCGGACTGCGCGCGGGGAGTATCGCACCAGGTTGGCGTGACCGCAGGCCCGCCTACCGGTGGCAGAATCCGCATCGTCGCCACCCGACGGGAGCGCGCCATGTGCCGGATCGCCGCTGTCTTCCTGATGCTCGTGCTGGCGTCGCCGGCCTGGGCCTTCGATACCTACCGCTTCGACGCACGCGTGATCGCCGTGGGCGATTCCACCGGCAAGCTGGTGCAGGCCGCCGGCCAACCGTCCCGCATCGTGCAACTGGAGAACGAATACGGCGCGGTCGTCGGCGAACGCTGGGAATACGACATCGACGGCAAGACGGTGGGCTTCACCATCCATGACGGCAAGGTCGAGCGGATCGACGAGAGCCGCTGAGGCGGTGCCGGTCAGGCCTCGGCCGGCTCCCGCTCTCGCTCTCGCTCGATCGCCCGCCAACCGATGTCGTGGCGGTGGAACTCCCCGTGCCAGGAAATCCCGGCGACGTCGGCATAGGCGCGGCGTTGCGCTTCGGCCACCGTGTCGCCCAGCGCGCACACGCACAGCACGCGGCCGCCGGTGGTGAGCGTGCGCCCCCCCTGCAATTGCGTGGCGGCGTGGAAGACCTTGGTGTCGTCGAGGTCGGGCGCGTCGAAGGAATTCACGATGTCGCCGGTGCGCGGCGTGCCCGGATAGCCGGCGGCGGCCATCACCACGCCGAGCGAGGGGCGCGGATCCCATTGCGCCTGGATCGTGTCGAGTTTGCCGTCGATCGCGGCTTCGACCAGTTCGACCAGGTCCGATTGCAGGCGCAGCAGCACCGGCTGGGTTTCCGGATCGCCGAAGCGCACGTTGAACTCGATCACCTTGGGCGTGCCGGACTTGTCGATCATCAGTCCTGCGTAGAGGAAGCCGGTGAACGGCACGCCGTCGGCGGCCATGCCGCGCACGGTCGGCATCACCACTTCGCGCATGACGCGTTCGTGGATTTCCGGCGTGACCACGGGCGCGGGCGAATACGCGCCCATGCCGCCGGTGTTGGGGCCGGTATCGCCGTCGCCGACGCGCTTGTGGTCCTGCGAGGTGGCCATCGGTAATGCGGTCTTGCCGTCGACCATGGAGATGAAGCTGGCTTCCTCGCCCTCGAGGAATTCCTCGATCACCACCCGCGCGCCGGCATCGCCGAAGGCGTTGCCTTCGAGCATGTCGCGCACCGCGGCTTCGGCTTCGGCCAGCGTCATCGCCACGATCACGCCCTTGCCCGCGGCCAGGCCGTCGGCCTTGACCACGATCGGCGCGCCTTTCGCGCGCACGTAGGCGAGCGCGGCGTCGACGTCGGTATGCACTTCGTAGAAAGCGGTGGGGATGCCGTGGCGTTCGAGGAAATCCTTGGCGAAGGCCTTGCTGCCTTCGAGCTGCGCGGCCGCGGCGGTCGGCCCGAAGATGCGATGGCCCCTGGCGCGGAACGCATCGACCACCCCCGCGACCAGCGGCTGTTCCGGGCCGACCACGGTGAGCGCGACGCCTTCGCGTTCGGCCAGGGCGAGCAGGCCGTCGATGTCCCCCGCCTTCACGTCCACGTTGCGGCATTTGTCTTCGCGCGCAGTGCCGGCGTTGCCGGGTGCGACCAGGACTTCGTCGACGCGCGGCGATTGCGCCAGCTTCCATGCCAGTGCGTGCTCGCGTCCGCCGGAACCGATGACAAGGAGTTTCATGTCTGGCCTCGCTGCTGCTTGGGCTCCCCGCCGTTCGCGCGGCAGGGCGGGTGTGCCGGGGACGGGGGATTCCGGGGGCTCATGGCATCCAACGGCACCCGCGGGAAAAGCCGGCCGCGTGTTTCGCGGATTCCATTCATGGCGCCATGGAGGGTCGCAGGATTCGCGCCAGTAAAAGCGCGAATACGGCCGGCAAAGCGTGCTGCAGGCTCCAGATTCGCAAGGCGAACCGCGCGATGGATGCCGGCAGGTCCGGCCTCAATGCCGGAAGTGGCGGACACCGGTGAACACCATCGCGAGGCCGTGCTCGTCCGCGGCGGCGATCACCTCGTTGTCGCGCATCGAGCCGCCGGGCTGGATCACGGCCTTGATCCCGGCTTCGGCCGCGGCGTCGATGCCGTCGCGGAAGGGGAAGAAGGCATCGCTGGCCATGACCGAACCGGGTACGGACAGGCCTGCGTCGCTGGCCTTGATGCCGGCGATGCGCGCCGAATACACCCGGCTCATCTGCCCGGCGCCGACGCCGATCGTCCGCTGTTCCTTCGCATAGACGATGGCGTTCGATTTCACGAACTTCGCCACCTTCCACGCGAACAGCAGGTCGGCGAACTGCGCTTCGGTCGGAACGAGTTTGGTCACCACCTTCAGGTCGTCGCGGGTCACCACGCGGTCGTCGGCGGTCTGCATCAGCAGGCCGGAGCCGACGCGTTTCGTGTCGATGAATTGCTTGCTCGCCGGCGCCATCGGAATGCGCAGCACGCGCACGTTGGCCTTCTTCCGCGCAACGTCGAGCGCGCCTTCGTCGTAGTCCGGCGCGATCAGCACTTCCACGAACTGGCGGTCCAGGATCGCCTTCGCGGTGGCCGCGTCGAGCTTCACGTTGAACGCGATGATGCCGCCGAACGCGGAGGTCGGGTCGGTGGCATAGGCGAGTTCGTAGGCATCGCCGGGCGCGACCCCGACCGCGACGCCGCAGGGATTGGCGTGCTTGACGATGACGCAGGCCGGCGCGTCGAACTGGCGCACGCATTCCCACGCCGCATCGCTGTCGGCGATGTTGTTGTAGCTCAGCTCCTTGCCCTGCAACTGCGCGAACGTCGCCAGCGAGCCGGGCGCCGGGTGCAGGTCGCGGTAGAACGCGGCTTGCTGGTGCGGGTTTTCGCCGTAACGCAGGTCCGTCACTTTCACGAAATTGCCGTTGGCCTGCGCGGGGAACGCGCTGCGGTTCTTCGCGCCTTCGTCGCTGGGTTCGTCGATCGCCGACAGCACGTCGCTGATGCGCGCATCGTATTGCGCGACGCGGTTGAACGCGGCCACCGACAGCGCGAAGCGCGTCTTCGCGGACAGCGCGCCGGCGTTCGCATCCAATTCCCCGATGATGCCGGCGTACTGCGCCGGATCGGTGGCGACCGCGACGCGCGCGAAGTTCTTCGCCGCGCTGCGCAGCATCGCCGGGCCGCCGATGTCGATGTTCTCGACGATCTCGTCGAGCGTGCTGCCGGGATTCGCCGAGACCTTCTCGAACGGATACAAATTCAGCACCAGCAGGTCGATCGGCGCGATGCCGTGTTCGGCCATCACCGCATCGTCGGTGCCCGCGCGGCCGAGCAGGCCGCCGTGCACGACCGGGTGCAGGGTCTTCACCCGGCCATCCATCATTTCCGGGAAGCCGGTGGCTTCGCCCACGTCCTTCACCACCAGGCCGGCGTCGCGCAAGGCCTTGGCGGTGCCGCCGGTGGACAGCAGTTCCACGCCATGCGCGGCGAGCGCGCGGGCGAGGTCGATCAGGCCGGTCTTGTCGGACACGGAGAGCAGCGCGCGCGTGATCTTCACGGCGGGCCCGGGCAGTCGGTCGGTGGTCATGCGGGAAAAGCGCAGGAAAAGAGGCGCGAATTATAGCGATGCGGGAGTGCTCCAGCCCCGACCGGGATGCATCGCAAGCCCTGTCGCGGCGAAAGCCGCTCCCACAATAGCCGCTGCGAAGGGAGGCGGCTTTCAGCCCAGGCCGTAATCGCGCAGCTTGCGCCGCAGGGTTTCGCGGTGGATGCCGAGCATGGTCGCGGCGCGGCTCTGGTTGCCGTCGCAGTGCTGCAGCACTTCCTGGAACAGCGGGATCTCGAGTTCGCGCAGCGCGATTTCGTACAGATCGTTGGTGCCGCAGCCATCGAGGTCGCGCAAATAACGCCGCACCGAATTCGCGACGTGCTCGCGCAACGGCGGCCGCGGCGTCGAGCGTTGCGTGGAATCGGTGCGTTCGGCGTTCAAGCGGCGGTCATCCCCATGCATCGCCGCCGGCGCTCGCGCGTCGACGGACGGGCAGTCTAGCGCGTGCCTGCCCGAGCTGCCATGCGGTTCATCGGAATTCGAAGGTGAATGCGGTCACGCGTGGCGAGGGATCCACCACGTCGAACGCGATTGCGGCGACCTGGCCGCTGGCGATGCCGTTCGTCGCCGGCGACGCGCCGAGGTATTCGCTGGCGGCGAAGTCGCGCGCTGCGATGGCGCGTCCGTCCGCGTCGGCAAGGGTGATGCGCAAGCGTGGCCATGGCTGCGTCCAGCGCGCTTCGTTGCGGAAGCTCGCGCTGATGCGCAGCAGGCCCGGGTGCCGTGGATTCGCGCGCACGTCGCGTTGCACCATGCGCAGCGCCCGTGGTTCGCGCCACGGCGGCAGGGTGCAGCGCAGCACGGTGCAGGCGCCCTGCAGCCAGGGACGCGTTGCACTGCTGGCCGCGAGCTGGTCGAAATCGGAAGCGACCAACTGCACCAGCAACAATGCGGAGAGTCCGCCGACCACGCACCATTCGATGCGATGCAGGCGGCGCTGCGCGAGCGAAGCCGCCGTCGGGGCCTTGGCGAAACTCGGCGCGCGTCCATCCGGCGCCGCTGGCGTGGCGGATGGCGAATCCGGCGTGATTCCAGGGGTTTCCAGGGCTTCGGCGGTTCCGTCGGGATCGGCGGATTGCGGTTCCGGCCGGTCGGCGGGCGATGCGGCGATTTCGTCGGCTTCGATCGGCGCGCGAGACGGCGATTCGTCCGCGATGGTTTCCCCGGCCTCGTCGGGTGCGGGTTCGGTCGCATCGTCGGGCGTCGCTTCGGTTCCGTCGGCCTCGCCGGCTTCGACGGGCGTCGCGGTTGCCGCCGCAGGTTCCGTCGTCGCTGCGACCTCGACGGGCGGTTCGGCTTCGGTTTCCGCCTTCGCTGCTTGATCCGGTTCGCCCAGCGAAAACCCGCAGAAGGCGCAAGTCGTCGCACCCGCTTCATGCGGGGTTGCGCAGACGGGACAGGCACGCTCGGTCATGCCGTGCATTCAAGCATGGCCATCGCCTTCATGCGCGGCGCAGGCCGTCGATGCGCACCCAGTCGCCGTCGCGTTGCACCGCGAGCGCGTCGAACCACGGAGCAAAGCGCTGCAGCAATTCGCCTTCCTGCCCGGCGAGGATCCCGGACATGGCGATGCGGCCTCCGGCCGCGGTGCGCGCAGCCAGCGTGTCGGCGAGCGCATCCAGCGCGGAGGCGAGGATGTTGGCGACGACGATGGGATACATGCGCGCCGGTTCGTCCCGCGGCAGGAATGCATCGATCGAAACGCCATTGCGTCCTGCGTTGTCGGCGGTGGCGATGATCGCCTGCGGATCGTTGTCCACGCCGACCGCGCGCGCGGCGCCGAGCTTGAGCGCGGCGAGCGCGAGGATGCCGCTGCCGCAGCCGAAATCGAGCACGTCGCGGCCCTGCAGTTCGCCACGTTCGGCGAGCGCGTCCAGCCAGCGCAGGCACAGCGCGGTGGTCGGGTGCGTGCCCGAACCGAACGCGAGGCCCGGATCGAGGCGCACGATCGCCGCATCGCCGCCGGCATCCCCCGGCACCTCGTGGTTCCACGGCACGATCCAGGTGCGCGCGCCGAAGCGCATCGGCTGGAACGTGTCGATCCAGGCGCGTTCCCAGTCCTGGTCGTCGATGCGTTGGAAGCGCGCCTGCGACCAGTCAACCTGGGGCTCGGCCGCTTCCAGCGCGGCCAGCAGGGCGAGCGCATCGGCATCGCCATCGAACAGCGCCTGCAACTGCAGTTCGTCCCACAGCGGCGTTTCGCCGACGCCGGGTTCGAAGATCGCCTGTTCGTCGGCCGCGTCGAGGTGCGCGTCCTGCAACGCCACCGACAGTGCGCCGGCGTCTTCCAGCGCGCGTTCGATGCGCGGCTGCGCATCGCGGCGGCAGGGCAGTTCGAGTTGCAAATAGGGCATGTCGGTCGGGAAAAAGAAATGGCGCGGGATCCGCGCCATTCTCGCAGCTTCGCGGCGCGCGCTCAGCCGCCGCCGAGGATGCCCTTCAGCAGGCCGCGCATGCCGGGCTTCTTCTGTTGCTGCTGCGGCTGGCCGTCCTGCTGCTGCATGCCGCCCATGTCCATGCCCAGGATCGCGGTGGCGGTGGATTTGGCGCGCAGGCGCACGCTCCACTCCGGGTTCCAAGGCTGCTTGGGATTGGTGGGTTTGGGCGGATAGGTGATCCAGTTCTCCGGGCCGTAGGCGGTCATCATCAGCATGCTCGGCATCACGCCCTGTTGGCCTTGCGCGTTCGATGCGCCGGCGAAGATGCCCTTGGGAATGGTGCAACTGGTCGCGGAGGCGGGCAGCAGCACCTTCTGCTTCAGCCATTTGTCGATGTAGCTGCCGGACAGGTAGGCATGCAATTCCTGGCCGGCGCCGGGCACGTCGGCGCTGCTCCATATCGTCATGGCGAAGGAATTCTCGCCCAGCATCTGCATGTGCACGCCGGTGATGAAATACGCGCGCGCGCGATCCACCGACGGCCAACTCAAGCCAACCGCATCTTCCGCGGCACCTTGCGTGCGCAGGCCGAGCTTGGGCATGAAGTCCGCGTCCTGCTCGACCTGGAACTGCATCGAGGCCGGGATGCCGTCGCCGGTGATCTGGTGCCGCCCGGCCAACCGTGCGTCGTCGGGCACCTGCTTGCCGTAGTTGCGGTTCGGCCAGTACACGTAGCCGGGTTGCAGGTCGATGTCGCGATCCGGCACGTACATCCCCCTGGACAGGCTGCCGGTGGACTCGACGCCGATGCCCTGCATGCCGGCCATCGGATTCCTCGAATCGATGGTCGTGTTGCCGCCCTTGACCTTGAAAGTGGCGACCTTGGGTTGGCCCGGGCGCACGGCCGCGCCGCAACCCCAGTATTCGGTGATCTTCACCTCGACATCGGGGACCTTCCCGGTCGACTCGCCTTTGGGCGACGGAGAAACTTCCACCGGGACCAGGGTCAGCGACTTGCCCAGGTCCAGGCCGTCGGGGATCAGGTCCTGGGCCTGTACCCCGGGCTTCAGCGTGTTGTGCAATGCGATGTCCAGGTATTGCCCGGTCATGCCGCCCGCGCCGCGCGTGGTCGGATAGGTGGGTTTGCCGGCATTGCCGCCGCCCATGCGGCGGGCCATGAAGCCCCCGAGCCCGCCCAGCATCCCGCTCATTCCCGGCATTCCGGCCATGTTCTGGGTGGAGACATCGATGAATAGATTGGTCGGCGGTGCCTTGCCTTGCTGGCTGGCGGCGGGCAGCGCGACCAGCGCGGCGGCGAGGGCGAGGGCGAGGATGCGGTGTCGTTGCATGGCGGTGCGGTTCCGTCCGGATGGATAACCCCATTAGCGGGAAATCGGGCCGAAAGCGGCCATTGCCGCTTCAGTCCGCGGCGCGGAGCAGCAGCCAGTGCTGGCGGCGGCGCAACAGGCGCACCCCGCCGAGGAGGTAGTGGAGGCTGAAGGCCAGGGTGAGCCCGATCAGGGCGAGATGCCCGCCGCGTTCGAGCATCGCCTGCGGATAACGCTGCACCAGCCACCACGACAGCGCCTGGAACGCGACCGCGGCCGGCATCATGAAGCGGATGTTGAGCCGCTGGTCGCGGACGATGTCCTCGCGCAGCGCGCGTTCCGCATCATTAGCCGCGGGTCGCGCGTCGCGCAGGACCACTCGCAAGTCCCAGGCGTACAGGCCCCACACCGCGAGTGCATAGAGCGCGTTGAGCGCGAACCAGTGCGCCGGTTCCGCGACCTGGGTCAGCGCCACCGCTTCGACCAGGGTCGCGCCGAAGTAGGCGAAGGTGTGGCCGAACTCCAGCGGCCAGCGGATGAACGAGAGGGTGTGCACCAGCGCGCGCGACCAGAAGATCAGCACCACCAGCAGCCCGGCGAAGATGTACGGCCACGCCTGCCATTGCAGTTGCAGGATCGGTTGCACCGCCGCGCCGGCGAGCACCGCCAGCGCAAGGCCCTGGATGATGCTGATCAGGGTCAGTTCGATGTTGACGACCGCCTGGTCGAGGCGGTCGCGGGCGCGTTCGAGCTCCTGGTCCTGCTGCATGCGCGCCCCTTGCGTTGCGCTAGACGATCGACAGCGCCTTTTCCTTGCGCTCGGCCAGCTTCTTCTCGAGGTAATGGATGTTCTGGCCGCCCTGCTGGAAGCCGCCGTCGGCCATGATCCTTTGCTGCAGCGGCACGTTGGTCTTGATGCCGTCGATGATCATCTCGCTCAGCGCGACCTGCATCCGCGCGATCGCGGTGTCGCGGTCGGGGCCGTGGACGATGAGCTTGCCGATCATCGAATCGTAGTTCGGCGGCACCCGGTAGCCCTCGTACACGTGCGAATCCACGCGCACGCCGGGGCCGCCCGGCGCATGGAAATGCTGGATCAGGCCGGGCGAAGGCAGGAAGCTGTCCGGATCCTCGGCGTTGATGCGGCATTCGATCGCGTGGCCGCGCAGCACGATGTCTTCCTGCCGGATCGAAAGCTTGTTGCCGGCGGCGATGCTCAGCTGCTCGCGCACCAGGTCGATGCCGGTCACCAGTTCCGTCACCGGATGCTCCACCTGGATGCGGGTGTTCATCTCGATGAAGTAGAAGCGCCCGTTCTCGTACAGGAATTCGAAGGTGCCCGCGCCGCGATAGCCGATGCGGATGCAGGCTTCCACGCAGACCTTGCCGATCTCCGCGCGCTGTTCCGGCGTGATGCCCGGCGCCGGCGCTTCCTCGACCACCTTCTGGTGGCGGCGCTGCATCGAGCAGTCGCGCTCGCCCAGGTGGATCGCGTTGCCCTGGCCGTCGGCGAGCACCTGGATCTCCACGTGGCGCGGATTCTCCAGGAACTTCTCCATGTACACCATGTCGTTGCCGAACGCGGCCTTGGCCTCGGTCTTGGTGGTGGCGATGGCGGTCGCCAGCGCGGCCTCGGTATGCACCACGCGCATGCCGCGCCCGCCGCCGCCGCCGGCGGCCTTGACGATCACCGGGTAGCCGATGTCCGCGGCGATCTTCACGTTGGTCGCGACATCGTCGCCGAGCGGGCCGCCGCTGCCGGGCACGCAGGGCACGCCGGCCGACTTCATCGCGCGGATCGCCTCGACCTTGTCGCCCATCAGGCGGATGGTGTCGGCCTTCGGGCCGATGAACACGAAGCCGCTCTGTTCCACGCGTTCGGCGAAATCCGCGTTCTCGCTGAGGAAGCCGTAGCCGGGATGGATCGCCTGCGCGTCGGTCACCTCGGCCGCGGCGATGATGGCCGGCATGTTGAGGTAACTCTCCGACGATGGCGCCGGACCGATGCAGACCGACTCGTCGGCCATCGCCACGTGCTTGAGGTTGCGGTCCACGGTGGAATGCACCGCGACCGTGCGGATGCCGAGCGCATGGCAGGCGCGCAGGATGCGCAGTGCGATTTCGCCGCGGTTGGCGATGACGACCTTATCGAGCGGCATGGGTCACCCGATGACGAAAAGCGGTTGGTCGAATTCGACCGGCTGGCCGCTTTCGCACTGGATCGCGAGCACCGTGCCGGAGGTATCGGCTTCGATCGGGTTGAACATCTTCATCGCCTCGATGATGCCGAGCGTGTCGCCGGCCTTGACCGCCTGGCCGATCGCGACGAAAGCCGGTTTGTCCGGCGCCGGGCTGGCATAGAAGGTGCCGACCATGGGCGCGCGCACCACGTGCCCGGCCGGCAGGTCCTGGGCATGCGGCTTGGGCGTGCCGCCGGTCGCCGACTCGGTCGGCGACTGCATCGGCATCACCGGGGCCGGCGCGGGCGGCGCGGCATAGGCCATCGCCGGCGCGGCATGCATGACTGCGCCGATGGGCGTGCGTGCCAGCCGCACCGATTCCTCGCCTTCCTTGATCTCGATTTCGGCGAGGTTCGATTCCTCGAGCAGGTCGATCAGCTTCTTGATCTTGCGCAGGTCCATCGGTGGGGCCTCATTGGTCAAGCCGCGAGCCGCACGATCGCGGCATCGAGGGCGTAGCGGTAGGAATCGGCGCCGAAGCCCGCGACCACGCCCACGGCCAGGTCGCTGAAATAGCTCTGGCGGCGGAATGGTTCGCGTGCGTGCGGGTTGGACAGGTGGACTTCGATGAAGGGAATTGCGACCGCGGCCAGTGCATCGCGCAACGCGACCGAGGTGTGGGTGTAGGCGGCGGGATTGATCACGATGAAGGACGTTCCGTCCGACTTCGCCGCCTGGACGCGATCGATCAGCGCGTCCTCGGCATTGGACTGGAAGCTTTCCAGCGCGTGGCCGGCCTGCCGCGCGCGTTCGGCGAGATCACCGTCGATCTCGGGCAAGGTGGCAGGCCCATAGATCCCCGGCTCGCGGCTGCCGAGCAGGTTGAGGTTGGGACCGTGCAGGACGAGGATCCGGGCCAAAGCGGAACTGGGTCACGGAAAGCGGGCGGGCAGTGTGCGCGCCTCGCGGGGTTACTGTCCAGTTCGACGAACTTTCGCCGGTTCCCCGATTTTTAATCGCTTGTTTGAGTGTTAGCTCTAGCGTATGGCGACTCGATTCGCGCCCAACGGTCGATTTCGCCCTTGGCGAAGGGGCCCAATTGCGTGCGCAGCACGCGCCCGTCGGCCGCGACCAGCACGCTGTAGGGCAGCACGCCGGCCCGGTCGCCCAGGCGCACGCTGCTGTCGTTCGGGCCGGGGCGGTCGAGCAGGATGTAATAGCCGACGGGATGGAGCTTGAGGAAGTCGGCGACCGCAGTCGGATCGTCTAGGGCGATTCCGATCACTTGCACGCCGTTCGAAGGCTGTTCGGCGGAGAAGCGCTGCAACTCCACCATTTCCGCGATGCAGGGGGCGCACCAGCTGGCCCAGAAGTTGAGCAGCAGCGGTCTGCCGGCATGGGCGTCCGGAAGCCGTACGGACTGGCCGTCGAGGCTGCGCAGTTCGAGCATGGGCAAGGTCGCGGGCGGCTGCGCAGCGACCGGTTCCGGCGCTTGCGGATGGCCGAGGCGGTATTCCAGCGCCGCGCCGGCCGCGGCCGCGAGCAGGGCCGCCAGCAAGGCGATGCGATGTTCACGGATCACTGCGCGGCCTTTGCGAGCGCATCGCGCACGAGCTCCGGGGTCAGTACCGTCGGCAACACCTTGCCTTCGCCGCCACCGCGCGGATAAACCACGTACAGCGGGATGCCGACCGCGCCATAACGCTGCAGGTAGGCGGTGATCGCCGGATCGACGTCGGTGTAGTCGCCGACCATGTAGGTCGCGTTCGCCGACTCCAGCGCCTCGCGGAAGCCGTCGCGCGCGAGCACCGCCTTCTCGTTCGCCTTGCAGGTGATGCACCAGTCGGCGGTGATGTCGACGAACACCACCTGCCCCTGCGCGCGCAGCGACGCCAGCCGCGCTTCCGAATAGGGAACCGCGGTCGTGGCGCCGACCGAAGTCGTTCCGCCCGCTTGGGTTGGCGGCAGCGTGTGGATCCGTTGCAGCGGCCAGAGCATCGCGAGCAGGGCGGCGATGGCGAGGAGCGATGCCCAGCGCGCGCCCTGCATGCGCGAACGCGTCCACGCCCAGGCCGCCAAGGCGATCGCGATCGCGGCGAGCATCCAGTTCCACACCGCGTCATCGCCGCGTTGCGCCGCGAGCACCGACACCAGCCACGCGGCGGTGAGGTACATCGGGAACGCCATCAGCTGCTTGAAGGTCTCCATCCACGCGCCCGGTTTCGGCAATCGCCGGGCGAGCGCGGGCACGAAGCCGATCAGCAGGAACGGCAGTGCGAGGCCCAGCCCCAGCGCGAGGAACACCAGCATTCCCGCGGCTGCGGGACCGGCGAATGCATAGGCCAGCGCCGCGCCCATGAACGGGCCGATGCAGGGCGTGGCGAGTACCACCGCGAGCACGCCGGTGGCGAAATCGCCGACCGCGCCGTGCTTCTGCATCCATGCATTGCCGCGCGCGCCGACGCCGACGTTCGGATACCACACCCCGGACAGGCTCAGGCCCAGCGCGAACAGCAACAGCGCGATCGCCGCGACCACCAGCGGCTGCTGCAACTGGAAGCCCCAGCCCAGCGCCAGCCCGGCATTGCGCAAGGCCAGCGCGAGTGCACCGAGCGCTGCGAACGCGGCGAGCACGCCAGCGGTGTACCAGAGCGCGTGCGCGCGGGCCCGTGCCTTGCTTTCCCCGCTGTTGGTCAGCGACAGCGCCTTCAGCGAAAGCACCGGCAGCACGCAGGGCATGAGGTTGAGGATCAATCCACCGAGCAGTGCGAACAGCAGGCTGGCGAAGAGCGGGTAGGTGGCAGGTGGTTGGTTGGCTGGAGGCGGTTGGCGCGGGGGATTCGCCGCATCGGCTGTTGCGGAGGGCGTGTCGGCGACAGAGGGTGCGGACGAAGTCGCGGTCGCGCTCGTCGAAGCCGTGTCGGCATTCGATTCCGGCAGCAGCGGTTGCTTCGGGCCTTCCGCGACCGATGCCGACAGCGTTCCGCGCGGGATTTCCACGGCCACCCGCCGCGTCATCGGCGGATAGCAGATGCCATCGGTCTGGCAGCCCTGGAAGGTCGCGACCAGGGTCGCCTTCGCCGCGTTGGTCGTCGTGCGCTTCAGCGGCAGCGGCACGTCGATCTGGTCGAAATACACGACCACGTCGCCGAAGTGCTCGTCGTGGTGATTCGTGCCCTTCGGCCATCGCGGCGCACCGGCGGCGATGCCGGGCGCGCCTTGCAGCTCCAGCGTGGTGCGGTCGCGGTAGAGGTAATAGCCGCGCGCAGGGGTGAAGCGCAGCAGCAATGTGTTGCCATCGCCGGCGATGGCCTCGAAGCCGAAGGCCTGTTGCTCCGGCAATGGCTTGTCGTCGGTCGCGCCCGGTTGGGTCGTTCCGAACAGCGATCCGCGATTCGTCGTGCCCGGCAACAAGCCCGCATTCGCGTCGTCCGCCGCCGGCAGCGCGATGGAGAGCGTGCGCGTCTGCGGCGGATAGCAGACGCCGGCATCGGCGCAGCCCTGGTACTTGATCCGCAGCGTCACCTGGTCGCGGCCGCCGGCATCGCCGGACACGTTGCCGGTGAGGCGGCCGCGGTAGGTTTCGACGTCGCCGAAGAATTCGTCGTGGTGCTTCGCGCCCGGGGGCAGCGACAGCGTGGCGCCGGCGAACGAGCCGTCGGGCGAATCGACCTTGGTGCGGTGGCGATAGAGGTAGAAGCCGTCCGCGATCTTCCAGTCGACCGTGATCCGGTCGCGCGCATCGGCGTTGGCCGAGAGCACGAACACCGAATCCACCGGCGGCAGTTCCGAGGGATCGATGGCGGCGCGGGCGGGCGGCAGCGGTGCGGCGCACAGGAGCAGTGCGGCCAGGGCGTGCAGGAACGAGGGGGCGGGACGGATCATTCGCGGGCGGGCTCGGGGCGGGTTTCGTCGGCAATCCAGCGCAGGTAGGCGGGCAGGCCGAAGCCGGTTTCGACCGCGACCAGCTCCGGCAGTTCGTACGGATGCAATTCCTGCAGCCGGTCTTGCAGCGGGTGGAACCGGTCGGGCTGGGTCTTGATCAGCAACAGCACTTCGTCGGCGCGTTCGACCGCGCCCTTCCAGCGATACACCGAACGCAGGCCGGGCAGCACGTTGACGCAGGCGGCCAGGCGTTCGCCCACCAGCGTCCCGGCGATGCGTTCGGCCGTGGCGGGGTCCGGGCAGGTGCAGAAACAGAGGAGTGCGCTCACCGGCATAGGGTAACGGGCGGATGTCGCCGATGAGCCGGTCCACGTCCCCGCCCACGAACGCAGATCCGAACGGCCCTTGAAAGCCTTCCATTGGCCCCCACGTTCCCCGCGTCCCGGTGCGCCGGGTTCGTTTTGCCGCCGATGCTGGCAGCCGCCCGTGGCGACTGCTAAAATTGCGGTATTTTCCCCAACCAATCAAGAACTTGCGAGGGTTGTCGATGAACATCAAGCCGCTGTACGACCGCGTGGTCATCAAGCGCATGGAAGAAGAGAAGCTGTCCGCCGGCGGGATCGTGATCCCGGACAGCGCCACCGAAAAGCCGATCAAGGGCGAAGTCGTCGCCGTTGGCGCCGGCAAGGCGCTCGACAACGGCCAGGTGCGCGCGCCGCAGGTCAAGGTCGGCGACAAGGTGCTGTTCGGCAAGTACAGCGGCACCGAAGTGAAGCTCGACGGCACCGAATACCTGGTTGTGAAGGAAGACGACATCTTCGCGACGCTCTGAGCGCGAATCGCTTCCGGATCTTTTTCGACTGAATTCTTTTTCGAGGTAAATCGCAAATGGCTGCCAAGGAAATCCGTTTCGGCGAGGACGCGCGCTCCAAGATGGTGCGCGGCGTCAACGTGCTCGCCAATGCCGTCAAGGCCACCCTCGGCCCGAAGGGCCGCAACGTCGTGCTGCAG
>Ga0209023_10003172_pt1 | contig 19840 bp, 14 predicted proteins | sample LakOneMetagenome_FD_187468 | JGI IMG/M metagenome (GOLD analysis project Ga0209023, IMG submission 187468) | Freshwater and sediment microbial communities from Lake Erie, Canada (SPAdes) (version 2) | ecosystem: Environmental > Aquatic > Freshwater > Lentic | place: Lake Erie, Canada...
AAGGGAGCGAGACGTGTTTCGCAAAACTGCCGGGCTCCCTCTCAAGGCAACGGTGCCGCGCGTAGTCGGTGGTATTCCCTACTAGGCCGGGAAGAAAAACGGTCAATTCAGCCAGCAATTGAATTCTCGCTTGAGCAAATCGCCCGTGCCTCGTCAATTTCCCGCCCACCTCCTGACTATTCGCGAGCTCACTCGAAGCGGCGGCCGGATTGTTCCCCTTCGCGGAGCCTGGTGGAAAAAAATGCCCCGGGGCTGAACGCCCTAGCCCGCGGGACCGGGTTTCAAAAGGTAGTGAAGGCTATCGAGAACGCCGGACTTCCGCCGTTAAAGGCGTTGGAAGTTGACACAGCGTTCCGCGTCACACTCTTCGCGCCGAGAGATTTCACTTCCATGACCCTTGACGAACGCGTCGAAGCAACTTACCAGCACGCCGTCATGCAGCACCTGTCAAGCACGGCGCTCACCAACACAACTCTTCGGGCTCGTTTCAGGCTGCACGACAAGAACCGCAACCAGATCACCAATCTCATCGGCGAATCCGGGGAAAGAGGCCGCCTGAAGCGCAAGGATGAAGGTTCTGGCAACAAGTTCGCCGAGTACCTGCCGTACTGGGCCTAACCTCAATCTCGTCGCGTAAAGCCGGCCCCTGGTCTCATGCCTTCGAACAAAAAGCACCACTATGTGCCACGCTTCTACCTAAAGCACTTCTCGGTAGAAGGCACACGCATCAACCTCTTCAACGTTCCTCGGGGGCTCGCGGTCACAGGCGCGAATTTGAAGAACCAGTGCTATCGCGACTACATGTACGGCAAGGAAAATCAGGCGGAACAACAACTCTCAATACTGGAGAGTGTTTTTGCTGACTTGTTAAAAGGAGTTCTCGTGACTGAACGCCTCCCGCAACCGATGTCCGCTGATCACGTGAACCTCAGCATTCTCACGTTGTTGCAACAGGGTAGAACTGCTTACTCAGCCGATGCAATGGACGAGATGACCGACGGCTGGCTAAAGGCGATTTTCAGCAAGGACCCTCGCATCGACCCGAAGGCGCTGAGCAGCGTAGTGATAACGCGCAAGGACTCTGCCGGATTCATGGTGGCCACCATGCTGTGTCTGTACCCACTCATCATGGACCTCGAGTTCAAGCTGTTGAAAGCGCCGGCCGGTTCGCAATTCATCACCAGCGACAACCCAGTCGTGTTCTACAACCAGTTAATGGAGTTCGAATCCCATGGGAGCGCAACGGGTCTGGCGAGCAAGGGGCTGCAGATCTTCTTCCCTCTGTCGCCGCACCACCTCCTGCTGTTCTTTGATCCTAAGGTCTACGCGTTCGGCCCTCGTGCAGAGCGTTGCATTCAACTCACACAGAAGGCCGACATTGACCAGCTAAACGCACTGCAGGTCGTCAACGCGCTTGAGAACATTTACTTCGCGGGACCTGAGTCCAACATCTACAAAGCACTCGATATCGGGAAGCGATATCGGCGTGCCCAGAAAACCCGTATCGTTAAGGGTCCGGAACGATTAACGCCTACGGGTGGATCACAGCTCATCGGTGCGACACGAGTGGAGGTCCGCACTGGATTGTCTCTTTCGTGCAAACGATTGTTGAAGCCCGCCAAACGCTGGCGAGAAGACTATCGACGGCTAGGCCCAAAACCACTCATAGTTGTCCGAAACGAGCAGCTGGTCCGCCAGCACGATGCTTTTCTAAAGCTGGTTGACAAGCAGCAGTACAAGCACGGCGAGTTCTACAAATACCTGCAAGAACGTCCAAGGTGAAACGGCGACGCGAGCACCAATGCCGCTTAGCCGCCGTTAGCGACCTTGGAGCCAAATACCAATTCGCTTCGATCATTGGACTGAGTGTTCACAATGACGACAACCATCGTCAATCTTGGCGTGAATTGCGCTAACGACCGCAACGAATTTCACAGGAGTAGCGTTTCGCCGCCCTCATGTGCGATCCCCGATCCCTCCCCATCACAAGTCAAGATCCAGTGGCTTGTTTCGCGGTTGCGAAGTTGGGATTGGTTGCGCCTGTTTTGCACCGGTCGCTCTAGGGGCCAATGCGTTGCCACGCGTGGCCTTCGCATCGGTCAATGGTTCGTTTTGCGCATTTCCGTTTTCCTCGAACTCACGGGCAGGCGCTTACCGCTTCACAAACGCCACAGGACGCCGGTTCGGGATATTCGACACGCGTGCCCGCCCAACAACAAGGGCGCGAACTGATAAAACCTGAGACAGGAGCTGTGGCCGGAATTCGCAGTTAGGCGCCTGTCTGAAGTGGCCGAAAGCGACAGGCAAGCTTTGACGTCTACTCCTGCTCCGGCAAAATCTCACACAATTTGCGTTGGCGGTAACCGTTTCCGTCTCCGCGTAGGCAAAACATAGGGAGGATATGAAAGCGGCCAGCGTATCCAACTTCGGCCACATGAGGGCGCACGACGAGCAGCTCGTGCGCTTGGGCGTGCTGGCGGAGCGCTACTTCCCTGAGGACCCGAACACCTGCCTGCTCAGGCTGCGGCAACTCACCGAAGCCTTGGCGCAACTGGCGGCATCTCGCGTGGGCCTTTACACCAGCGCAGAAGAGAAACAGACCGACCTGCTTCGCCGGCTGCAGGATCATGGGATTCTGCCTCGCGAGGTGAGTGCGCTGTTCCACGAGGTCCGCAAGGCCGGGAACGACGCCAACCACAAGCTGGCGGGCGAACACAGCGTCGCGCTCTTGGCGCTGCGACTGACGTGGCAGTTGAGCGTCTGGTTCCACCGCACCTTCAAGGATCCGGAATTCAAGTCTGGCCCGTTCCTGCCGCCAACCGCTCCCGCTGACCAGGGTGTTGAGCTCAAGGCTGAACTTGATTTGCTGCGCACCGAACTGGCCAACTTCCGGACGGCGCGCCACGACGCAGCCCAGGCCCTACAGTCCACTCAAGCTCAAGTCCAACAGACCGAGGAAGAGCGCGCCTTCTGGGAGGTGATGGCTTCAGAGGCGGAGGCCGCGAAGGCGGAACTTGCTTCACGCGTTCAGGCGCTGCAGGCGCTGGCACTTACGCAACCAGCCCAAACCGTCACAAAACTTGTCGCTGCGGCCAACACTGCAGCCGCCACGCTGCAGCTCAGCGAGGCCGATACTCGCAAACTGATTGACGGCGAGCTCATCGATGCCGGGTGGATCGCCGACACCGTATCGCTGACTTACGCGAAGGGCGCTCGTCCGCAGAAGGGCAAGAACTTCGCCATCGCCGAGTGGCCCACACAAAGCGGCCCAGCAGACTACGTGCTGTTCGTTGGCCTCGTCCCGATCGCTATCGTAGAAGCCAAGCGAAAGCACATTGACGTCTCCGCCACTCTCCAGCAAGCCAAGCGCTACAGTCGTGGATTCAGGCCTTCACCGGAAGTTGAATTCCCGGCCACCAATTTCGGCGCTCAGGGCGAATTCCGCGTCCCCTTCGTGTTTTCCACCAACGGCCGCCCTTTCCTGCGACAGCTAGCGCAGCAGAGCGGTGTATGGTTCTGCGACGTGCGACGACCCGAGAATCTTGGCCGTGTCTTAGACGGTTGGTACAACCCGGCGGGGCTGAGTGCTCTGCTGCAACAAGACGAAAACCGGGCCCACACCGAATTGGCCAGCGCACCATTCGACTACGGCTTTCCGCTTCGCCCATACCAGGAGCAGGCGATCCGAGCGACCGAAGGCAGAATCCGAGAAGGCCAGCGTGCGATTCTCCTGGCCATGGCAACTGGAACAGGGAAGACCAAGACCTGTATTGCGCTCATCTACCGACTGCTGAAGGCAAAGCGCTTCCGCCGCGTCCTTTTCCTGGTCGACCGCTCAGCGCTGGGTGAGCAAGCTGCAAACGCGTTCAAAGACACGCGGATGGAACGGCTTCAGACCTTCGCCAACATCTTTGGCATCAAGGAGTTGGACGAACAGCGGCCCGACGACGACACCGCCGTGCATCTGGCCACCGTGCAAGGCATGGTGCAGCGGGTTCTGTACACCGCCGAGGGCGAGAAACCGCCACCAATCGACCAGTACGACTGCATCGTCGTCGACGAATGCCATCGCGGCTACTTGCTGGACCGCGAGCTGTCGGACACCGAACTCAGTTTCCGCGGTTACGACGACTACGTGTCCACATACCGGCGCGTGCTGGACTACTTCGACGCGGTGAAGGTCGGCCTCACCGCCACGCCAGCGCTGCACACGACACAGATCTTCGGCGCGCCAGTCTTCACATACGGGTACCGCGAGGCCGTGGTTGACGGTTACTTGGTGGACTACGAACCTCCAATCCAGGTGCATACGCTGCTATCCGGCCAGGGCATCGCATGGAAAGCCGGCGAGGAGGTCAAGGTCTACAACACCGGCCGCCAGCAGATCGAGCTCTTCAAGACACCCGACGAGATCAAGCTCAAGGTCGATGACTTCAACCGTAAGGTCATCACGCGCCCCTTCAACGAGGTGGTCTGCAATTACTTGGCTCAAGAGCTAGACCCAGCATCGCGCCGCAAGACGCTGATCTTCTGCGTCAGTGATAGCCATGCCGACTTGGTAGTTGACTTGCTCAAGACGGCGTTTACCGACCGGTACGGCGCGGTCGAGGACGATGCAGTCATCAAGATCACCGGTGCCGCCGACAAACCGTTGCAGCTAATCCGCAGGTACAAGAACGAGCGCCTGCCCAACGTGGCCGTCACCGTGGACTTGCTCACCACCGGCATAGACGTGCCGGAGATCTGCAATCTGGTGTTCCTGCGTCAGGTGAACAGCCGCATTCTTTTCGACCAGATGTTGGGGCGCGCGACGCGGCTGTGTGATTTCGGCGGCACGGACGTGAAGGACTCGTTCCGAGTTTTCGATGCAGTTCGCATCTTCGAAGCCATTGGCGATATGACCGCTATGAAGCCTGTGGTTGTGAATCCGAAGATCAGTTTCGCTCAGTTGGCCCACGAGCTGGCCACTCTGAAGGATGAATCCGCTACCGAGCTGGCGCGCGACCAGTTTCTGGCCAAGCTGCAGCGCAAGAAGCGTCACCTCACGGACAAGAACCGCCAAGACTTCGAAGCAAAAGCGGGCATGCCGGTTCCGGCTTTCATTCAGAAAATGAAGACCATGCCTCTGGCCGACGTGGCGGCGTGGTTCGTGCAGAACCCAGAACTGGGCGAGCTGCTCGACCGTCGCAGTGACGGCCCCGAGCGCGAAATGTTCGTTTCAGAGCATGCCGATGTGTTCGATCGCGCTGAGCGAGGCTACGGCAAAGCGAAGAAACCCGACGACTACATCCGTGCTTTCAGCGAATTCATCAAGGCCCAAGGCAACCAGATCCCGGCTCTGGTGACCGTACTCACGCGGCCCCGAGCGCTGACCCGTGCCCAGCTGCGCGAACTCGTCCTTGCGCTGGACCGCGCCGGCTTCACGGAGACCAACTTGGCTTCAGCCTGGCGCGAAATGACCAACCAAGACATCGCCGCGCGCATCGTGGGCTATATCCGCCAGGCGGCTATTGGTGACGCGCTGGTACCCTATGCGGAGCGCGTGGACCGGGCCTTGCAGCATCTGCTGACCCACCCGCCCGCAGGCAAGGTCTGGAGCACGCCGCAGCGCGATTGGCTAAAGCGCATCGCTGCGCAGACCAAGGCCAACGTGCTGGTTGACCGCGCCGCTATCGATGACCCCGACTTGATCTTCACGCGCGAAGGCGGAGGCTTCAACCGTCTGGACAAGGTCTTCAACGGCCAACTCCAACCGATGCTTGACGCGTTCAACGACGCGCTCTGGGACTTGCCGCCCGAATCTGCCAATCGCTAACCTATCTCGAATTCACAATCTATGTCCAACCACACTGCAGCACTCGACATTGGCGCCAAGCTCTGGTCGCTGTGCCATGTTCTGCGCGATGACGGCGTCACCTACCACCAGTACCTGAGTGAGCTGACCTACCTGCTGTTCCTGAAAATGATGAAGGAAACAGGCCAGGAAGATCGACTCAAGGTGTGGAAGCGGCCCAAGAGAACCGACCCGCCCGTCGAGCAGGCCGGCACCCGCTGGGACGATCTGCTCAACGCCTCGGCGCCTGAGCGGCTCGACACCTACAAGGAAATGCTGTTGGATTACGGGCTGCATGGCCGTGGCGCGGTGCAGGAGATCTATGCCAACGCCAATACCTTCATCACCAAGCCAGCTACGCTGAGCAAGCTGGTGACCGACATCGACAGCCTCGATTGGTACAGCGTCGACCGTGACGACCTGGGCGACATGTACGAAGACTTGTTGGAACGCAATGCCGGTGAGAAGAAGAGCGGCGCCGGCCAGTATTTCACCCCCCGGAACCTGATCGACAGCATCGTCAGCGTGATGAAGCCCCAGCTGGTCGACGTGATCCAAGATCCCGCGGCCGGTACCTGCGGCTTCTTGATCGCGGCCAATAACTACCTGCGTCAGCACAACGATTTCGACGGCCTCAGTGACGAGGCCCAGCGCCGCTACCGCAACAACACGTTCTACGGCATGGAGCTGGTGCAGGACACGCATCGCCTGGCGTTGATGAATATGCTGCTACATGGCATTGAAGGCGGCGTCACCTATGGCGACACGCTAAGCGACGACCACAAGCAGTTGCCTGCGGCCACACTGATCCTCAGCAACCCGCCCTTTGGTACCAAGAAGGGCGGCGGCCTCCCGACGCGCGGCGACCTCACCTTCGAGACCAGCAACAAGCAGTTCGCCTTTCTGCAGCACATCTACCGCGCGCTCAGACCCGGCGGCCGGGCCGCCGTGGTGCTGCCCGACAACGTGCTGTTCGAGAGCAACATCGGCACTGAGATCCGGCGCGACCTGATGGACAAGTGCAACCTGCACACCCTACTGCGTCTGCCCACCGGCATCTTCTATGCCCAGGGCGTGAAGACCAACGTGCTGTTCTTCACCCGTGGTGAGTCAGACAAGGGCAACACCAAAGAAGTGTGGGTGTACGACATGCGCGCCAACATGCCTCAATTCGGCAAGCGCACCCCCTTCACACGCGACTACTTTCGCACCACAGCGGATGCACCTTCCGATGTGCCACGCGACAAGTTTGAAGACGTGTTTGGCGCCGACCCAAAGGTGGGCCCCGAAGCCCTGGCCAAGCGTGTGGCCACAAGCGAAACCGGGCGCTGGCGCAAATACACCCGAGCGCAAATTGCCGAACGTGGCCATAACCTCGACTTGGCTTGGCTCAAAGACGATAGCGCACAGACCGCCGAACGCCTGCTTGACGAACCCGCCATGCTTGCCCGACTGGCCATGCGCGAAATGACCGCAGCCTTGGCCGACCTGCGCGCCTTGGTCGAGGCCTTAGGCGAAGACCCCGATGCAGAGTTGGAAGAGTTGTTGGTTGGCGAAGAGGAAGAGCAGCAGTAATGAGCCCTGTGCCCCCTATGCAGGCCCCTGGTCACAAAGCAGCTCTGACATCTGCTTCGAAAAGTACGGTTTGTCGCAGTCCGATCGCACGAGGAAGTTATTTCGACTCTGTCGACAGCATTGCGCTGGAGTTGCGATGTGGAGGGGGTGAGCATGAATAGTGGATTGCCCCCGTCATGGGCCACTGCGTCCTTGTCGGCCATAACGGCAGATGTTCAACAGCACGTACCAGAACCAGACGAGCAAATCGTCTACATCGACATTGGCTCCGTGGATCGAGCCATCAAGGCGATCACGAACCCGCAATCGTTATTGGGTAGTGATGCGCCAAGCCGCGCACGCAAAAAAGTTGCAACCGGTGATACCTTGGTTTCGATGACACGCCCCAACTTGAACGCGGTTGCCTTGGTACCTGACAATCTGGATGGGGAAATCGCCTCGACCGGCTTCGACGTCTTGCGACCAATGCAAGGGATGGATCCGCGATGGATCGCCTACGTCGTCAGGACCGAGGCGTTCGTGGAAGCGATGTCCGCCCTGGTGCAGGGCGCACTGTATCCAGCAGTGCGCTCAAAAGATATTCGCGCACATATAGTGCCTGTGGCTCCCACACGGGAGCAAACCCGAATCGCCGATCAAATTGACACTCTGCTCGCCCGCGTCAATGCGTGCAACGACCGCCTTGATGCCAATCCAGGCATCCTCAAGCGGTTTCGGCAGGCGGTGTTGAAGCAGGCTGCTACAGGACTAATCAGTCGCGACTGGAGAGAGGGGCAACTTGACAAGGTGACACCGTGGGAAATTGTCAGGATCAAGGATGTCGGAAGAGTCCAGCTTGGTCGGCAACGGGCGCCGCAGTTTCATGCGGGTCAAAACATGCGGCCCTATCTGCGTGTGCAGAACGTCTTCGAAGATCGGCTCGATCTCAGTGATGTGATGGAGATGGAATTTTCCCCTTCGGACTTTGAGCGTTATCAACTTCACCCGGGAGACATTCTCTTAAATGAGGGACAGAGTCCTGAGTATCTGGGACGCCCTGCTATTTACCGCGGTGAATTGCCAGGGGCATGCTTCACCAACACACTCATTCGGTTCCAAGCTGGTCCTGACGTGCTGCCTGAATTTGCATTGACTGTCTTTCGCCATCAGATGCACTCCGGGCGCTACGTCCAAGAGGGAAAAATCACGACAAACCTTGCGCACTTAGGAGCAGGCAGATTTGCTGATGTCGAATTTCCTCTGCCTTCCATGCGCGAGCAGCACGAAATCGTTCGGCACGTGCAGGCACTCTTCAAGCTCGCCGATCAGATCGAAACCCGCCACGCCGCAATGCGCTCCCATGCCCAGCGCTTGGCTCCTCAGGTGCTGTCAAAGGCCTTTCGCGGCGAGCTGGTTCCGCAAGATCCGAACGACGAACCCGCCAGCGCGTTGCTGGCTCGCATCGCCGCACGGCGCACTTCACCCACTACACGGCCCACAAACCGCAAGCCGCGCCAAGCCCGCGCCGAGCGCACTACCAAAGAAGCTGTTGCCATGACCAAAAGCCGCCAAGACAATGATGTGAAGGGCCAGCCCTACCTGGCGAGTCACCTACGACGCTTGGGCGCACCGGCCACCGCAGAGACGTTGTACAAGGAAGCTGAATTGCCGGTCGCCGACTTCTACAAGCAATTGGCGTGGGAAGTGGCCCAAGGTCACGTGGTCGACAACATCACGACGCTGGAGCCAGGCCATGCGCCTAGATAAAGTCTACATCGACGGCTTCAAAAACCTGAAGCAGTTGGAGGTGAACTTTGATGAGCGGCATCTCACCACCGTACTGATCGGTCAAAACGGCGCGGGCAAGTCCAACTTGATCGAGGCCATCACCCAGGTGTTCCGCTGGATTGATTTGCGACGTCACGAACCGCGCTTTCACTATCGTGTGGACTACCGAATCCGGCCGCCAAGCCAAGTCGAGCCTGAATCCGCGCGGGTGACGTTAAGCAACGTGCCCGGTGAACCCGCAATTCGGGTTGGCGGGAAAGAGGTCAAACGCACCGAGTTTGAAAAGCGCAAGACCGAGTGGTTCCCAGACTTGGTGTTTGGCTACTACTCGGGCGATGGACGAAGGCTCGAAGAGACGTTCGACCGCCACCAGGCCATTTACTACAGCGCGATTGCACGCAACAACGATGAAGCGTCGTGCTACGAAGCTTTGGTGGCGCGCAGACTCTTCTATTGCCGGCAGGTTCATGGCGTATTGGCCCTGCTGGCGCTCTTTGCGTTTCCTGAAACTAAGGTCGGCAAAGAGCTGGCGGCTCGCCTAGGAATCACGGGCTTCCATTCGGCCCTTGTGTTGTTCCGGGAGCCTTGGTATGCCAAGGGTGGCAGGAGTACTAAGACCGTTGAGGCCGCAACATTCTGGGGTGCTCAAGGCCCTGCCGGACGGACTGCTGCGAAGCTGAAAGAGTTGGCATTCCATCCACTCGGTTTGACGGGTAACGCCATTGATGACTATCGCGACAAGAAGCAGGATGAAGCTCAATACGCCACTTTCCTAAAAGACGTTGACGCGCTGCGAACTTTCGGCGCCGAGTTCAGCGACGACGGCGACATGTTCTATGCGCTGGAGGCGCTTGACGTGTCTGACCTGATCCGCGAAGTCATGGTCTGGGTCACGCGGGACAACGATGAGAGTGGTGACGTCGGATTCTCGGACCTCTCCGATGGTGAACGGCAACTGCTGATGGTTCTGGGGTTGATCCGAATCTCGCGGGGAAAGCGTGTCCTGTTTTTGCTCGACGAGCCCGACACGCATCTCAACCCACATTGGCAGCACAGCTACCTGGAGTTGATTAAAGAGTGGATGGGCGTCGCGGCGGATGCAGACAAGAGTCACATCGTGCTGACTTCGCACAACCCTCTGACCATCTCAGCGCTCACACGAGAAGAGGTCCGCGTCCTGTCCGTAGATGCGGACGGACGTAGTACCGCGCCAGCGCCGTATGTCGACCCCCGAGGCATGGGATTCACGACGACCTTGACGGAAATCTTTGGACTACCAACAAGCCTTGATGCCCGGACACAAAGGCTCGTTGACATCCGCAGCCGACTTGCAAAACGCAAATCGACCACGGAGACCCATCAGCGGCGCTTGCTCCGCATCAATGACGCGCTTGCACGACTGGGCTTTCTCCAGGAAGACCGAGACCCCCTGTATCAAAGCTTCCTCCGTGCCTTGCACGATGTTCGCTGGGCGAAGCGCCCTCCACTGACAGCGTCTGCACTGGATGCTCAGCACAGGGCGATGAAGGCCCTGATTGAGGAGCTGACTGCCAAGCAGGTGGCGGCATGATCTACGTGAAGCGTGATTCGGAAGTCATTCCAAAGTTGCTGCTCGACGCGGCAAAGAAGGCGCAGCTTCAACTTGATGACATCGCGGATCCGGACGAACGCAAGAAGTTCATAGAGAAGAAGTCGAAGCTCTGGCGGCAGTTCGGAAGATACCTCAAGCAGATGTCCTATGGAAAGTGCTGGTATTCGGAGAGCGATTGCGTTCAGTCCTTCGCAGACGTTGATCACTACCGACCGAAGAAGGCAGCTCTGCGGTCAGACACCGAAACCGACGACGGGTACCCCTGGTTGGCCTTCTCGTGGGAGAACTTCCGCTACGCCGCCCAGCGGTCCAACCAGCTGAACACAGATACGCAAACAGACCAGACGGTAGGTAAAGGGGCCTGGTTTCCGCTGATGCCAGGCAGCCCAAAGGCATGCTGGGACGATCGATGTGTTGCCGATGAGAAGCCCGTTATCCTTGACCCGGCTGTGAAAGGCGATGTGCGCCTAGTTGCCGTCAGTGGCTCTGGCGTCTTGGGCCCAAGCGATCTCTGCCTTGGCGAATACGAGCGCTGGAGGGTTACGGAAAGCATCCGATATCTGGGGCTCAATCTGGACGGCCTTGTCGGCGCTAGGAAGCGAGCGATGGATGCGGTCCAGGAGCAAGTACAGCAGGTGCTCAGGGTCAAGGCCGCCGCCGACGCTGCTGCGGACAAGGGCCAGCAGTATGCCGTGGATCTTCCAATCGGCAACCAGATGGACGCTGTGCAGCAACGAACGCTACCATGCAATCCATATGCCGCCGCTATCCGTGCCCAGCTGACCCTAATGGGTTTTGGCCAGTTCTGCCTGCGCGTCGAGGAGATGGGGTGAAAAGAGATGAGTGAGTTCGCCGTGGATGTCTTTAGGAGGGTTCCGCTGGCCATCACTCTGGTCTGATCGCACCAATGCTAGCCACTGCATTTTCCGGCCTCGGTGCGTCGCATCATCGCTAGGCGCACTAAGACACATTCGCTAAAGCGTTGGAGTGCAAACTCGAAGCCAGACTGAAGTAGTCGCAGCGTTCCAGCACGGTGCGGCGATGAGTGACACAAACTTTTCCGCGTGCAAGCCGACAAGGCCTTCGAGCCGCAGGGGCGACCCCTCCGACCTCACGAAATAGTCGCACACGTATATCGAGGACAATTGCGACAGCTTGTTCAATATCTGCTCTCTGGCCACCGAGTAGTACACCGGTAAGACACATGTAGGCTGTAGCGAATAGTGGGGGTTTGACGCGGGCAAATGCCCCGTGCAGACATACGTTGGGTTCTCAATTGAGGCTCATTCAACAATAAAGGCTCTGACGATGGCACGTAAATTTGCTGACCGAAACATTGGGGAACTTCTGGAAGCCGCGCGGCAGTGGATTGACCGGTGCTTGGTCAATGATGCGTCGTTGCTCGCTGGCATCCCCAATCTCTGGACGATGCAGAACGCGGACATACTGCAGTCGGACTTTGTTGAACGCCTTGACACTGGCGACGACGACTATATGACCAAGCTTCAGCGGCAGATCGCAACTTCCGGTGCCGCTGCCCAAAAGTTGACGGCAGAGATGATGTGGATTTTGTTGCTTTTCCCTTCCAATATCCGCGCGGAAGTTAAACGAGCGCACGTCTTGCGCGTTTGGTCATGGTCAGGTGAGTCAATGCCGCCGACACACGAGTTGCTCACCGATTCCGTGCTGTGCGGCGTCGGATCTGCGGGGCAGGCCTACAACAACCTACGTTGGAAGGAGCAGGCTTACTTGATCGCCCTGATGCGTTCGATCAAGTCGATGACCGTGGACGTGCGGCGCGCAGTGTTGAACGACTACGACCGCTTCATGGATTGGGTCGATACGGTGCCTCGCGACGGCGACCGCCAGTTTCGACACATGCTTCGCTACTTTGCCTTCCCTGATCGGGTGGAGCGCATGTCGTCTAATCGCGACCGCGTTTCAGTGCTTGACGGCTTTCGAGCGGCACCTAGGGCGCAGTTGGAACGTTGGAGCGACAGACAGCTCGACGACGCGATGCTCACCATTCGGCAACGCGAGGAGGCCCTGCTACCTGGTGCGTTGCTGGACTTCTATGAAGATCCGCTGCGCTCCCGGTGGCGAAGGCCAGATGCGGAGATAAAGGAGTTGACGACACCCACATCGGCAACACCAGCTTCGACCAACACAGTTACGCGATTCGCCGAGCCGCTTCCGACTGCGGCAAATGAGTCCATATCCGCCCCGGTTAACCTCATCCGCTACGGCCCTCCGGGCACAGGCAAGACGTATTGGCTACAGCTGAAGTTCGCCGAATACACAGATCCCCCGAACGAGATCGACTCGGCAACTTGGCTGAACGAGACGCTGTCCAACTTCGGTTGGCGCAGCGTTATCGTTGCCGCTTTGGCCGATTTGGGCCGTCCGGCGCGAGTGCCCGAGATCCGAGCGCATCGGTGGGTTACTGCCAAGGCACAGCAGCGTGGGCGATCTTCAGTCGGAATTCAGGCAACGCTATGGGGATACCTACAAGAGCACACGCCACATACGAGTGCGACGGTGAGTGTCAGCATGCGTCGACCGCCCTTCCTGTTCGATAAGCGCGAAGCCGGCGATTGGGAGCTGCTTTCAGGTTGGGAAGAGCAGGACGATGAATCGACCGAGCTTTGGCGACTGCTGAAGGCCGGCCCACAGGCAGCCACTGAACCCGTGCAGCGCTACAAAGTGGTGACCTTTCACCCGTCGTTCAGCTACGAAGACTTTGTGCGTGGCATTCGGCCGGTGGCCAACGCGGAGGACGGGACGACACAGTTCCAGCTGGTAGACGGCAAGTTCAAACAGATCTGCGACGAAGCCCACGCCAACCCTGGTAAACGATACGCACTTTTCATTGATGAGATTAACCGCGCCAACATCGCGAAAGTGTTCGGGGAGCTGATCACGTTGATCGAGCCGGACAAGCGAGCGGTTTTTGATGCAAGCGGACGCTTGGTAGAAGGCATGGCCGTGCAGCTTCCGGGTGGCGGCGACAGCGAAGTAGCTGAACGGTCGTTTGGAGTGCCGAAGAATCTGGACATCTTTGGCACGATGAACACAGCCGATCGTTCAATCGCTCTTTTGGACGTGGCGCTACGAAGACGCTTCAAGTTCGAAGAGCACGCGCCTGACTACACAACGTTGTCCGCCAATGTCGACGGCATTGACCTTGGCCGGCTGCTGCGGCGGATCAATGACCGACTGGAGTACCTGCTGGATCGCGACCATCGCATTGGCCACGGGTACCTGATCCGGACGATATCACTCGCCGAGGTGCAGGAGGCCTTTGCACGGCAGATCATCCCTCTGCTGCAGGAGTACTTTTTCGATGATTTTTCGCGTGTTGCGCTGGTGTTGTCCACCACAGCCGAGCAGCCGTTTCTGCGAGAGGAGAAGCTCCACTTCGGGCGCCTGTTCGCAGGCCAGCGACTGGACGGCGTGCCCAGCGAACGTTCGAGCTTTGTCATCACATCTCCCGGCGGCTGGACTCCCGGGAGCTTTCGGGGAATCTACGACAGCGCGAGCGACGTGGATTTGACAAGCTGACTTCCAGGTCTCATGCCGTGGCTTCGACTCGTTTCCTCACTGCGCTGGAGCACCAGCCATTACCGATCACCGCTGAAGGTGGCGACTGGAGCATCACACCGGTGGAAGCCGAGCGGCTAGCGCAGATCGGGGAGGAACGGCCGGGGTTTTGCGAGGTTGGTCACCGGCGAGTGAAGTTGGCGCAATTCTGCGGTGTGGTCGGTCTCGGCGAGCGCGTGCTTGAGATCCTTCCCAAGATACAAGACGACGCGGCATCGGCCGAGGAGTGCCGAGGCGTGCTGCTGCGGCTGCTTCGACTGACCGGGCGAATCCCGCAATCCCAGCATCAGGCCGTCGGCCAACACTTGCGCCAGGGGCCCTTGCTCGAGGCGTTTATCGCCGCGTTCTTCGACTCTGTAACTGTGCTTACGCGTGGTGGTCTGCTGAAGCAGTACCTCGTGCACGAGGACGACCTGACAGTGGTACGAGGACGTATCGCCGTCGCGCGCCAGCTCGGGGTTCATGCGAACCGTCCCGACCTAGTGGCTTGTGCGTTCGACGAGTTGACTATCGACAACGTCTGGAATCGCGTGCTCAAGAAGGCGGTCCGATGCACGCGCCCCTGGATTCGCAGCGTGGAACTTAACCGGCAATGGGTCGCCTTGATGGGCGTGATGCAAGACGTGGACGACGCCCGCCTCGGTGGTCTGGATGTGGAGCGGCTCACATTCAACCGCCAAGCCGAACGTTATCGGGCGGCCATCTACTGGGCGCGCTGGATCCTGGCCTTGTTGGCGCCGGCACTTCGCGCCGGACGCAACGAAGCGCCAGCGCTGCTGTTCGACATGAACCAGCTGTTTGAGTCAGCGGTTGCCCGAGTCGCGAGCCAGCATGCACATGAACAGACGGGGCGGAGGGTGGACGTGCAGGACACTTCGCGAACCCTCACAACCGTCGTAAGTGCAGGAAGTGTCGAGGCTGCACACAAACTCCGTCCAGACCTCGTCTTTTCGAGCGCGGGTCAAGTCACCGGAATCGTTGACAGCAAATACAAACGACTGAGCGGCGACAAGAGAGGCAGACTGATTCCGAGCGAGGCAGACATGTACCAAATGCATGCCTACGCTTCAGCCTACCGGTGTCCCGAACTTTCACTCGTCTATCCCTGGCACAGCGGTTTGGCCAACGTGTCGGACACCGAGTTTCGTTTGCCGAGTTCGAACGGTCTATCACCGGTCGTGACAGTGATCTGTATTGACATAAGCGACGATGAGTTGCCAACGCGAATCGGTAGATGGCCAGGAACGCACGTTGATTCTGAAGTGGGGTAGTCGGCATCGAGAGATCGTGCACTACAACTATCCGTCCCCCTTGCTACCGATCCCCCAGCCAATTGGCAGGAGTCGAACGCAAGGCCCGGGTGCAGTTGGCGTGGATATAGTCGTCGTCGCCCAGCAGGCCAACGACCGAAACGCGCACTTCGGTGGATCTTGAGAGCAGGCGGGTTAGATCGACCATAGGGAGATGTTGGCCCGACGTTCTTGCGCCCGCGCTAGTCACGCAGCGCTCGGAGCAATATCAGGTTTTATAAGGTTCTCAATAGTTCAACAAAAGCGCTGAACCTTAGCAAACCATAACAGGGTCTGTAATCACATCCGAAGCGGAAAAGACGTGATAGCGCGTGTATTGCTAACGAATGTTGCGAATCGCGCGAGAGCTCTCCCCATTCGCGCGCGCAAGCCATCGAAGACTATTGCAGTTGTGTTGTTCTAGCGTGGGGTTCCCCGAGTTTTCCGAGTCCATAAAGGGGCTCGTACGGAAAACGTGAAATCTGCTGGCGAGCAGTCCGATCGATCCCTACCCGAGATTTTCTGAGTCCAGAAAAGGACTTAAAGCTCGACGTGTTGAGACGATCGCTTCAGCGACCCTCTTGGTCGCGCATTCACGAATTGGATCGGAAATGCAAAAGGCGTCGAGCGCAGCGAGTGGGTCCGGTTCGAAGAAACATGTGTGGTCGGCGCTGTGGAGCACCGTTCGCTTCCCCTCTTGCCCCCTGCACCCCATGGTAACTATAAAGGTGTCCACACGGTGGCCCTTGCGGTTAATTTCGCTGGACAACGCTGACTTCTCTGTCAGCTTTTAGCAGCAATGGATAGCGCGTGTCGCCGCTGGTTTTGATAAGGTCACGCTGTGATCCTTCGTTCTTTCGAAAATCGTTCGAAAAGCACTTTATTTTGCGTTATACGGTCACAATGTGACCTTTGTACGGTCATGATGTAGCCCTTGGCATCGCCGTTCCGTCGCCCGCTGGTCGCGAATCGGGCGCGCGCGCGTAGTTGTTCTTTGACGGCGTCGGATACCACCGTCGGTACTCATGGCTCGCCCGCTGACCCTGGACCTGCTTGGTGGGCACGGTTACCGTATCCAAATCCGTGAAGGCGTACAGGCAGCAGATTTTCGACATTGAGGCAATTCCTCCTTGGCGCGTCATCGTTATGAGTCCGCGGTCTATCAACATCGGGAGATACTTGCGTACTGTTGAGCGCGGCCAGCCATAGCGGTCCATGGTTGTTTGAGTGGCGTCAATCAGGCCATTGTTGGCGCCTCTGTATTGACGTCTTAGGTCGACGTAGAGCGCTCTGGCTAGTGGCGGCATTGTCATGAACGCCGGTGTATCGATCACACTACAAGGTAGACCAACGAACCGCCCAAGTTCTTTGCGGCCAGTGACGCGTGCGCGTTTGTCACGGCCCACGTCTTACACCGCATTGTTCGGGGACGAAATCCGTTGAGCGCAATTCGTCAAAATGTGGGGGACTCGGTACCCGGCTGACGGTGTGGTACTGCTTGCTGGCGGAGCAGCCAGGCAATGCGCGGGATGTCAGCCAACCTGAAGGCGCAGATGTTCCCTGGGCGTGGTCCCGCTTCTTATTCACGGTTTGGCCCGATTGATCTCTTGGTTCGCAATCCAGTTGCGAAATCCTTTCACGTTTACCAGCACCTTCCTTCCGACTCTTCGGATATGAGGTTCAAGTCCGTTGTGGGGCGCCTGAAATATGTGCCATCTAATCGCCGGTTCGGTAAATGCGGGCTCGAGTGTTGGGATTTGCTTTGGCGTTGCCCATTCGGGCGTGGTGAAATTGTCTTCATGCGACATTGCGAATTTCCTTGTGCAGAGTTGTGATTCGCGATGCAGAGTTGCTCATCGCTGTCGCAATTTTTCCCCCGCTTTCGAAAAAATAATACGCGCGAATGTTCGCGGGTATAAGGGCGCGGACAACTCTAAATGGCACGGAAAGGCCCACTGGCTGGGCGCCGGATGGGCGCGACTAATTCTTCTTTAGTCGGCGACCGGATGGCAGACCGTCCGCCCGGAACATCTGCGCAATCACCTCCGCCACGCGCGTTGGCGTACCGTGCGTTCTAGTCAACCAATCGGTGACAACGTCATTTTTTGGAGCTGTCTCAGGCCTTGATGGGTCGTAACCTTTCCAATGCTCCTCGTACACGAGTGGAAGCAGCCTTAGCATTTTTGTGTCGTAGCTACCCCAGGGCCATGCGAGCGCAGCAGTGGCTTGACCAATTGACCGGGAAACTCGCTGTTGCGGCGAACCTAGTGTTGACTCAAGAAACGGGTATTCAGACTTCCAGCCAATGTATGCGAGCCAGTCCCGAATAGCAGATCGACTGAAGTCAGCGAATTCAGGAAGATCGTAGGCGAGGACCTGCACATACTCTAAGGTATCGCTTGGGCAACCCTCATCCATCGCCGTTTCGAGAGCCCGCCCTAGCGTAGTCGAGGGCAACAGTCCAATCCGCCCCGCTTTGTTCACAACGAACGATGGCAGGTCAACAGAGGGTAGACGGCCGTCGGCAGGGATATAGCTCCATGACTGCCGCTTCTTTGCGGCGGCCAGCAATTCGGGATCTTTTGCATACACTTGAACGATAACAAAGACCCACCCACCAGCCGCCAGGTACGCATCGTACAAGTGCTCTTGCAGCAATTTTTCTTTCGCCTCGTCGTCTGGCGAAAGTGCGACACGAGAGTGAGGATCTATGCCGAGGGTAAGTCGTATTAGTTGAGGAGCGCTCAATTCCTCGACCGTGTCCCAATGCCTCAAGTTTGCTTTCATATAACTGCTGCTTTACGGGGTGGTGCCTCGTCGTCGGCCGAGGTCGTGCCGTCGTAGGGGTGGCTCCGGCGAAAGGTAACGAGAATTGCTAGGCTACGCTGGGCAGCACACGCTTTGCCATCTTGCGTACCAAATGAGATTGGTGCTGCTCCGTCAGATGTGCATAGCGCTGCGTCATCTGCGCCGTGCGGTGCCCCAATACCGCGCCGATTTCTCGCAACGTCGCGCCTTGCGCTGCCAGCTCACTCGCTGCACTGTGGCGTAGGTCATGAAAACGGAAATCAGAAAGCTGCGCCGCATCGCGCACGCGCTCCCATGCCTTGCGCACATCAAGCGGCTTTTCGCCCTTGGTGTTGGGGAATACCAGCTTCGTATCAATGCGCCGGACGCGCGACCATTTCTTGAGTTCGTCCAGAGCCGCGCCCGCGATGGTCAGCGTTCGCCGGTGCCCGTTCTTGGTGTCTTCCACCAGTGCGCTGCCGTCGCGCAAGTTGACGCGATCCCATTCAAGGCCGCGAATCTCCATATCCCGTGCGCCGGTACAAAGCGCGAGCAGCACCAGCAGGTAAATCTCTCGGTGGCCCGATTCCCGGCAAGCCTTCAAGAGCCTGTCGCGTTCGCCTGGTGACAGGAAGCGGACACGCCCGCTCGGCTCCTGCAATTTCTTCACGCGGGTTATCGGGTTGCGCTCAATCCAGCCCCAGTCCTCAGCCTTGCCTAGACAGTGCTGCAAGGCTGCGTAATAGCGATTGACAATGGCGGGTGAGCGCTTGTGCTCGGGGCCGTCCTTGGAGCGCTTAAACGGCGTTCTGGCGATGGTGCCGCGCGCGGTTTCGATTGCGTCGGCGGTGACGCGGGACAACTTTACGTTGCCGATGACCGCGAGCCATTCGGCAAGCTGCCCGTGCTGCGCTTTCGCCCAGTCTTTTTTGTTGGCCAGCACCTCAGCGGTGTAGCGCGCGATCAGCTCGGCAAAGGTGCGCCGGTCAGCTTCCAGCGCGGTGAAGCGTCCGTGGTCAATGTCTGACTCTTGTTTGCGTGACCATGCCTTGGCGTCGGTCAGCCGGTAGAAGGTCTCGGAAAGGCTCGCGCCCTTGGCACGAATGCGCACCCGGTAAACGGTCTCGTTCGCCTTATTCTTGCGCTTTTCAATCGTCGCCATGCGTCCACCACCAATAGCAATTGACGGCGACAGATTACCAAAATTTGGGCGCACTGTCCCAAATTTGTCCCACTAGCGTTAGTGGTTAGTACTCGCTATCGCTGTAGAAGGCTTGTGGATGGTAGGCCGTGCTGGGCTCGAACCAGCGACCAAAGGATTATGAGTCCTCTGCTCTAACCAACTGAGCTAACGGCCCACTCGCTTCAATTATCGCATCGACACGCCGCGCGTGCGAT
>Ga0209023_10003173_pt1 | contig 19840 bp, 20 predicted proteins | sample LakOneMetagenome_FD_187468 | JGI IMG/M metagenome (GOLD analysis project Ga0209023, IMG submission 187468) | Freshwater and sediment microbial communities from Lake Erie, Canada (SPAdes) (version 2) | ecosystem: Environmental > Aquatic > Freshwater > Lentic | place: Lake Erie, Canada...
CCGGTACGATCTACACCTGCCCAATGCATCCGCAGATCCGGCAGATAGGACCAGGAACCTGCCCGATCTGTGGCATGGCGCTCGAACCAGAGATGCCGAGCTTGGAGGACGAGGACAGTCCGGAATTGCGCGATTTCACGCGTCGCTTCTGGTGGACGCTGCCGCTGACGGTGGTTGTGCTGCTATTGGCGATGCTGGGCCACCGCATCACTAGCCTGTCGACAGACGCGCGCACTTGGATCGAATTTGCCCTCAGTGCACCGGTGGTGCTGTGGGCCGGGTGGCCGTTCTTCGAGCGCTGCGGGCAATCCATTCGCAACCGCAGCCCCAACATGTGGACCCTGATCGGCATCGGCGTTGGCGCTGCGTTCGCTTATAGCGTGGTCGCGACCGTCGCGCCGGACTTGTTTCCTGCCTCGTTCCGGGAGCACGGACGGGTTGGCGTCTACTTCGAAGCGGCCGCGGTAATCATTTCGCTGACGCTGCTCGGTCAGCTTCTCGAACTACGAGCGCGTTCGAAGACCTCGGCCGCGATCAAGGCGCTGCTCGGTCTGGCGCCGAAGACGGCTCGGCGTATCAGCGATGCTGGAGTGGAAGAAGACATTCCGCTTGGGCACGTCCATACCGGCGACCGCCTGCGCGTCCGTCCCGGCGAAAAAGTGCCGGTGGATGGCACTGTGCTGGAGGGTCGATCCAGCATCGACGAATCAATGCTGACCGGCGAACCGATTCCGGTCGAGAAGGACGCAGGCGCCAAGGTTGTCGGCGCGACGCTCAATGGCACCGGCAGTCTGGTGATTCGCGCCGACAAGGTTGGTGCCGAGACCGTGCTATCGCAAATCGTGCAGCTGGTTGCTCAAGCACAGCGATCGCGTGCGCCGATGCAGCGCATGGCCGACAAGGTCGCATTCTGGTTCGTACTCGCAGTCCTGGCCGCGGCGTTGCTGACCTTCTTCGTCTGGGGCCTGTTCGGTCCCGATCCATCCTGGACCTACGCCGTGCTCAACGCCGTTTCGGTGTTGATCATCGCCTGTCCGTGCGCGTTAGGCCTTGCGACGCCGATGTCGATCATGGTCGCCACCGGCCGCGCCGCGCACGCAGGCGTGCTGTTCCGCGATGCCGAAGCGATCGAGCAATTGCGCAAGATCGATACGCTGATCGTCGACAAGACCGGCACCCTGACCGAAGGCCGTCCGGCGTTTCGCGAGGCAATGACGGCAGAAGGCTTTACGGCCGATCAAGTTCTGCAGCTGGCTGCGAGCCTGGAGCAGGGCAGTGAACATCCATTGGCCGAGGCGATCCTTGCTGAAGCCAAAAAGCGCAATCTTTCGTTCGACCGCACCCAGGACTTTGATTCGATCACCGGGCAGGGCGTGCGTGGCCGGGTTGGTGATCATGCGCTCGCCCTGGGGAATCAAGCGCTGATGTCTGACGTCGGTGCGGACATCGCCCCCGTCGCCGAGGCGGCCGAACGGCTGCGCAAGCAAGGCTCGAGCGTCATGTTCCTCGCCGTGGACGGCCGCCTGGCCGGTGCGGTCGCGGTGGCCGATCCGATCAAACCGACGGCCTTGCCGGCGCTCAATGCGTTGCGGGCTGACGGGCTGCGGATCGTCATGGCATCCGGCGACGCGCAGGCCACGGCCCAAGCCGTGGCGACGGCACTTGGAATCGACGAAGTACACGGTGAAGTTCGACCGCGAGACAAAGTGGCCCTCGTGCAGCGCCTGAAGGCCGAAGGCCGACGCGTGGCGATGGCGGGCGACGGCATCAATGATGCGCCGGCATTAGCTGCGGCGGACGTTGGCATCGCCATGGGGACGGGGACTGACGTTGCCATGTCGAGCGCGCAGATCACGCTCGTCAAGGGTGACCTGCGGCGGATTGTTGAGGCCCGCGCGATCTCCGAAGGCGCGGTCGCCAACATGAAGCAGAACCTGGGCTTTGCTTTCCTTTACAACGCCATCGGCGTCCCGATCGCGGCAGGCGTGTTGTATCCGGCGTTTGGGTTGCTGCTCAGCCCCATGATCGCCGCATTGGCGATGAGCCTGAGTTCGGTGTCGGTGGTCACGAACGCACTGCGCCTAGGCAAACCCTCGCTTGCCCAATCTCATTCCAACGTCCGTCGCCCTGAGCCGGCGAATGGTGCGTCCAGTCACTAGGCTCATCCCCCAACGGAGTTAATTCCATGAAGAACGTTTCCTTCCTTTTCGCCCTCTCGCTGATGCTCATGGCGGGTGCCGCGCTCGCGGTCAATCAGGCGAAAACAGCGGATCCACCTGCAGCGACCATGGACCACAGCAAGATGGATATGTCGCATGGTGCGATCCCCCATGACATGACTGTTGATGCTTTCACGAAGCTCGATACCAACAAGGACGGCAAGCTGTCCAAGACCGAGATGGCGAAGGATTCGATGGTGGCTCATTTCGGCATGCTAGACGCCAACAAGGACGGCAGCCTGACTCCGGCCGAATACGCCTCCATGCATGGAATGTAAGCACATCGAGGAGCTACAACACCTCGGAGCGTCACCTCGAGCTCGACACGTTTGCTCAACACGCATCGCAGCTGAATGCTGCGATGCTCTTGGAGGAGATCATGGAACAGAAGATGCAGGGCGCTCATGCGATGAAGGGCGGACACTACTCACGCCTGCTGGCGATGGTGGTGCTGTCGTTCATCGCAATGTTCGGCTTGATGTACGCCATGGTGAACACGTTCGACAACGTGTTTATCAATCTCAACCAGTTCTACATGGCCGGTTTGATGGTGGCACCCATGGTGATCATCGAGCTGATGCTGATGTGGAACATGTATCCAAACAAGAAAGTCAACGGTTTGATCATGGCAGCGAGTGCTGTGGCGCTGCTCCTGTTCTGGATTCTCATCCGTCAGCAGGCGGCTATTTCTGATCGACAATTCCTCAAATCCATGATCCCCCACCACGCCGGCGCGATCCTGATGTGTGAAAAAACGCGTGTCCACGATCCACGGATCCAGCAACTCTGCAGGGATATCCTCTCTTCCCAACAGGCCGAAATTGCGCTGATGAAATCGCTACTCGCGAAATCGGGTGAAAAATGAGCTGATCATGGAACCTTGAGTGGAGGCGATTGGGCGCCATCATCTCTATATGCATCACGAAGCTTGCATCGCACCTCAGCACCACGTTCAGGACCCCACCGCCTACATCAATGCGGTGAAAGTCGCTTGTCAGCAATGACGCACTGAAGTGCGTTGGTCGTAACGCATAAGCAGCAGCATCGCGCGTGAAAAGCGAAAAATCACATACCAGTTTGGCTGCGGACTGTGCGGACGGGACAGCCGCATTGACGCTGCTGAATCAATAAGCAGGGAAGTGCTCCCGAGATGACCGATTGCTGTCACATTCGGACGGATCTTGTGGCGGTGAATGAGAACCATTATCATTACATCTTCAAGTGGAGCTTCCCATGATCAGATTGGTTACGGCCTGTATCGCACTCGCTTGTTTTGGGGCCTCTGCGGCGGAGATCCACGAGGCCACGCTGGTCATCAAGGACCATCGTTTCGTCCCTGCGGAAATGAAAGTTCCGCCTGATCGGAAGATCAAGCTCACTGTGGTCAATCAGGACGCCTCGGCGGAGGAGTTCGAGAGCTATGAGCTCAATCGCGAAAAAGTCGTCGCCGGCAACAGCCGCATCGTGGTGTTCGTGGGACCGCTGGCTCGGGGCAAGTATCCATACTTCGGCGATTTCCATATGGATACCGCCAAGGGCACGTTGATCGTCGAATGATCCGCAACCCCTGATTGGAGCTGTCGATGCTGGCCACCGCCATTCTCGTTTTTCGTGAAGTGCTGGAAGCAGCGCTGATCATCAGCATTGTCTGTGCGGCAACCCGTGGGCTGGCTGGCCGAGCACGCTGGGTTTCGGCCGGCGTAGCACTGGGCGTCGCCGGTGCGGTGCTGCTGGCCTTGGGTGCCGAAAGCGTCGCCAATGCTGCAGAAGGCATGGGCCAGGAGTTATTAAATGCCGGCGTGTTGACGGCAGCAGTGATGATGCTGGCTTGGCACGCGATCTGGATGGCGCGCCATGGTCGTGAGCTTGCGCAACAGATGAAGACGGTGGGCGCCGCAGTCGTTGACGGCGCGCGGCCAATCAAGGTTTTGATGTTCGTGGTTGGACTGGCGGTACTGCGCGAGGGTTCGGAAGTGGTGCTGTTCCTATTCAGCATGGGTGCCAACGGTTCAAGCGTTGGAGCGATGATGGTGGGCGGCGTGATCGGCCTGGTAGCGGGGGCCGCCGTGGGCGTCGCGTTGTACTACGGCCTTCTCGGAATTCCGATCCGCCATTTCTTCACCGCGACCAACTGGATGGTGATGCTGCTGGCTTCAGGCCTGGCGTCGCAAGCCGCCCACTACCTGATCCAGGCCGACTGGCTTCCGACGCTCGGCGATCGGGTGTGGGATACCTCTTGGCTGCTCTCGAACGAATCACTGCTTGGACAAACGCTGCGCACGCTGATCGGCTATGACGCCCGTCCGGCCGGGCTGCAACTGTTGTTCTACGCGACCACCAGCTTCCTAATCTTGATCGGAATGAAAATATGGGGTTCCACCTCGTCGGCAACACGCATCTCCGCAATCCGCTGATCGCACTAGTGCTGGCCGCCTCCGGCTTGGGGCTGTCAATGCCGGCCCACGCGGACGCAGCGTCCAAGGTCTATCTCCCGCAAGTCGAACACCGAGAGCTCGAGTTGGAGTTGCGTGGAGGTTGGGAGAATTTTGACGGTACCGATCAAGGTGATGGCCACCAGTACGTATTCGATATCGGTTACGGCGTTACGCCACGCTGGTTCACCGAGCTCGCCGTGTTCTATTCCAAAGCACCCGGTGCCGGTGGCCAGATCGACGAACTGAAGACCGAGAACATCGTTCTGCTGACCGAGCCGGGCGAGCACTGGATGGACGTTGGCGTGATCGCAGAGTTCGTACATAACCGTGCCGAGGGGATCAATGAGATCGAGTTCGGCCCGCTGCTGCAGAAGCAAGTAGGACGCGAACAGTTCAATCTCAACTTTGAGTTCGAGCGAGAACTGGTCGATGGTGCGCAGACCAAGCTCGGCTACGGCATGCAATGGAAGCATCGCGGTAATCCGTATGCCGAGTTCGGCCTGCAGGGATTCGGTGATCTTGGGCGCGTAGGTCATCTCGGCGAGGAGCATGCTTTCAAGTTTGGGCCCGCATTGTTCGGGGCTGCGCGGCTGCCGTCCGGCCACAAGCTCAAATACGACGGTGCAATTCTGTTAGGCGCCAACGGTGACGCCGCGGACACCACGTTCCGCTTCCAGCTGGAATATGAAATGCCGTTGTGACACGCGTTTTCTATAAAGGGAGTTGCGATCGCTGCCACGCATATCGGCGAAATACCTCGGTATCGGCCTGCGCGATAACGGCCGAAAGGTTCTGTCTTACGCCATGCTCAAGAGCGCGTTCAAGGATTCCTATGGCCGCAATTCGGGACGTAACAATGAATTGCACCTCAAAGGCAACATGGAGAAGTTCGCGTAGGGTTTTGACGATCCCCCACCACGTCGGCGTGACCTGATGTATGAAAAAACGCGTGCCAACAATCCACGGATCCAGCACCTCTGCAGGGATATCCTCTCTTCCCAACAGGCCGAAATTGCGCTGATGAAATCGCTACTCGCGAAATCAGCAAGGACAGCAATTGGAACTGGGACATCGGAGTCTCTCTCATTGGGCGCCCTCCAGGCCGGACCAGCGCGCACTCAACGCGCGCGAGCAGCAGTACTCGGTCGAGTTCGGCGATCAGGTAGTGAGCGAAGTGCAGATGGAACTGTTTTGCGAGACAGAAGATGTTGCTCGTGCGGTGGACATTTTTCGCCAAGTCGGGCGCACCGGCCGCGCAGATGCGGGTTGGGTCTACATCAGCGACATCGAGCAGGTGATCGCGATCGCAGATCCTAAACAACAGAACTGAGGCGCCGAACCCCATCGCCATGCAATCCGTCTCACGCGCTGACCGCTGCCGGAATGGGCCAGATGGAGAGTGACGACTCTCCATCTTCACGAAAGCGGCATGTCCGTCGACGATGATGCGCATGCGATCCTTTGACCTGAATCCGCGAGGTTGCCCATGACTGATTGCGGTTGCCAGGCACAAGCGACGAACGAAGCGGAACGCCGAATCCTTAGGATTGCGCTGGGGCTCAACGCCGGGATGTTCATCGTGGGCGCGATTGCAGGGCTGATCGCCCACTCGATGGGTCTGATCGCAGATTCACTGGACATGCTGGCTGATGCCATGGCGTATGGCATCGCACTCGCGGCTTGGTCGCGGACGGCCGATTTCAAGGCGACCGCCGCGCGCACCAGCGGTACGTTGTTGCTGGTGTTGGGCATCGGCATCCTGTTGGGGGCGTTGTGGCGGCTGATCACGGGCAGCAACCCCGATGGTCTCTGGATGATGGGCGTTGCCTTCGTCGCGTTGCTGGTGAATGCGACGGTGCTTCGCCTGTTGGAGCGCTTCCGCCACGGCGAGGTTCATCTGCGTGCCACGTGGCTGTTTACACGGATCGACGTGATTGCAAACCTTGCGGTGATCGCGGCTGGCATCCTGGTTTGGTTATTGAATAGCTCCCTTCCGGATCTCGTGATTGGCGTTGTCATTTCGCGGTTCGTCATCAAGGAAGCGCTCGGAATCCTGCGGGAGTCGCGAAGAGCGAAAACCGCAGCCACCTGAACTCGTCAGATGTCCGCATGTGGCAAGGAAGCGATCACGTGACAAGCCTGTTCTCAAGCGTCCTGTCCTATGCATTGCTTCCGGTCTTTGCGGCGATCGTGGGCGCGCTTGTGTCGACCGTCCGTCCGCCTGGGCCAAAGCTGCGCAGCGCGATCCAGCATTTCGCCGCCGGCGTTGTGTTCTCGGTGGTCGCGGTGGAATTGTTGCCGGATATCATGCGGTCGCACACACGCATTGCGGCTTTTCACGTTGTCATTGGTTTCGCGATTGGCGTCGGTGCCATGCTTGCGTTGCGGGCGATGACGGAGAGACTGGAAGCAGCCGCGCCGGCCGGGCGCGCCCGCCTGCCGATGGCATTTCTCGCAGCGATTGCGGTCGACCTGCTGATCGACGGTTTGTTGATCGGCATTGGATTTACCGCTGGCGTGAAGGAGGGGCGGCTGTTGACGCTGGCCTTGACGGTCGAACTCCTTTCGCTCGGCTTGGCAGTCGCCGTTACCTTGGCCGATGCCGGAGCGAAGCGCACCAGGATCATCGCAACCACCGCAGCGCTGGCCATGACACTGCTCGTCGGTGCAGTCGGCGGAGCGATCTTGCTGGTCGGACTACCGCCGATGGCGCTGGAGATCGCTTTCTCGTTTGGCCTGGCCGCCCTGTTGTTCCTGGTAACGGAGGAGTTGCTCACGGAAGCCCATGAAGTTCCCGAGACTCCTTGGATTACGTCAGCTTTTTTTGCTGGTTTCCTGCTCTTCCTGGTCTTGGGCATGATCGCGTGATCCCGGTCCAATGCGTGCGCTACTGCCACCCCGAATCCCCGAGTGGACCGGATTCAGTTGGATTCCATTGAAACTCTTTGCCCGACGCGCCGGGCATTAGCGGATATTTCTTCCAGGCCTCGAATAAGCGACAGGGCCACGCGCTCTAGCCGCAACATGATCCCTGCTTCTGGATTGGTGGGCACGCGACATCACCATGAGAGCAAAACACGCAGCAGTCGCCTGGTTTGGGGCGGAGCATTTCATGGCAACCCGTGCATTCGTAAAAAAACTGACATGCGGTGGTTGGCATCGTTTCCGTGGCGCGGTGCCCGCAGTGCGGGCAGGTCAACGTGCTTTGCAATTGCGGCTCAACGACCATTTGCATGCGTCTTGGCCGGGAAGCCCGCCTCCGTGATGGCTCGGGCGACGTGTTCGGTCGTGGTCTTGAGAGGGTCGAACTGCACCGACACCGTCCCTGCCTTGGTATCGACCTTCGATGCGACGACGCCCGCATCGTGACGCAGGGCCGCCTCGATGGTGAGGCCGCATGCGGGACAGGTCATGTTGGCCACGTCGAACACCGTGGTCTTTGGCTCAACAGCTTGCGCCGTCGACAGCGTCAGCATAAAGGCCATGCCAAGCATCAATATGCGCATAGGGTTACTCCGGTAGGAACCACGCAACGTAGTAGGGAAACAACAGCAATAGGACGATCACAAGAGTTGCGATCCATAGCAGCCGACGCCGCCGCGCAAGGAGAGTCGGCTCGATGCAAGCACCGTCGCCGCAACGGGTGGCGGGGCCGTAAAGCGCGTAGAAGGCGACGGCCAATGCGAGCAACGTGGCTCCCGAAAACCAGGGACGCCAAGCATCCAGCGCAGTGAGGTTGGCGATCCAGGCGCCGCTGATTCCCAGCAGCACCAGCACCAGCGGCACGACGCAACATACCGAGGCGCCGATCGCCGCGAGCGAGGCGGCCACGATCGCGGGCACCGAGGATTTGGCTGGGAGTGGTTGCATCGGAGCATACTAACGTCCGTACCCAAGTACGGAGTCAAGCGTGACCTCTTCGTTCACCATCGGCAGGCTCGCGGCGGGCGCCGACGTCAATGTGGAAACGATCCGCTACTACCAGCGCCGCGGTTTGCTCTCCGAGCCCGCGCGCCCAGCGGGTGGCATCCGTCGTTATGGGGGCAGCCATCTGGCGCGCCTGCAATTCATCCGGCGGGCGCAAGTCGTAGGCTTCACCCTGGACGAGATCGCCGACCTGCTGGCGGTCACCGGCCGCCAGTCCTGCGCTGAGACCCGCGCCCTCACTTGTCGCAAGCTGGTCGACATTCGGCACAGGATGGCGCAGCTTCAGCGGCTGGAAGCCGATCTCGAGCAGCTGTTGGCTGCGTGCGATGAGGCGCCAGCCAACACACCATGTCCCGCCTTGGCCTGGTTCGGGAACGAAGCCACAAGCGCATCGCCGCTTCCATCGGTACATGGCGGGGAGTAATGTCCGCGCATGACCCGGACCACCCGTCAGCGCATGCGGATTGCTTTTGTGGTCATCGCGTGCCTGCTGTTCCAGCAGGTGGCACTGGCGGCATACGCCTGCACGCTGGTCCAACCCCCGCCCGACCCGATGGCGATGTCCGGTCATTGCGCCGACATGGATATGGCCCCACGAAAGTCGACCTCGGCCCTGTGCGAAAAGCATTGCGCCCCTGATCATTCGGTAGCGACAGATCGCGTGGTGCCGACCGTCCCCGCGCTTGCATTGCCACCCGTGCTGTTCGCACCCCTTGCCGTGCAGCACGGCTCGCACGTTTCGCTCGCAGGCGATGTGCCCGTCAACCATTCCGACCCACCGCCGCGATTGCGGTACTGCTCGCTGCTGATCTAGACCTCCAACGACGTCGTTCCCACGCGCCGGCGAACACGCCGTGCGCCTTCGATGCTTTCGTTGGGAGGTCCCATGTCGTTCCTTGCTCATCGTGTTAGCGCGGCCCGAGTCTCGCGCCGCGCCGGCGTGTGTGTTGCCGTCATCGCGTCGCTGATTCCATCCGCCGCGATCGCCACCTCTGCGTCGCTTTCCCTCGTGGAGGCGACGCGGCTGGCCGTCGAGCGCGCACCCATTCTCGACGCCCGGCGCGCGAGCGTGTCCGCCGCGCAGGAAGAAGCCGCACGTGCCGGTGCGTTGCCCGATCCGACGCTGCTGGTCGGCATCGACAATTTGCCGGTCACCGGCACCGATGCTTTCGACTTCAGCGCGGACGAAATGACAATGAAGCGCATTGGCCTGCGCCAGGAGATCCCCGCTCGCGCCAAACGCGAGGCTCGACGTACCTTGGCGGCTCGCGCCATTGACGAGGCGCAGGCGTTGTCCGCAGCCCAACAACTCACGGTGCGCCGGGCCGCTGCCGAAGCCTGGATCGACCTGTGGGCTGCACAGCGCGAATTGGTCAGCCTGCAGGCACTGCGTGATCAAGCCGCGTTGGCGGCCAAGCTTGCCAAGGCACGCGTGGCTGGTGGCGCTGCAACGGTCACGGATGCGCTGGCAGCCCAAGCCGCGGTCCTCGAACTCGATAATCGCATCGAAGCTTTGCGGTCTAGCCAGCTCGCAGCACAGGCGGGGCTTGCGCGTTGGCTCGGCGATTCCGACATTGAAACGACGACAGACACACCGGACTTCACAGCCTTACCGGTGCCCGAAGCACGCTTGCTGTCGGCCATCGATCGGCTCGGTCCGTTGTTGCCGATTACGGCTCAGGTGGAATCGGCGGCCGCCGCCATCGACGTGGCGCGCGCCGAGAAGCGGCCCGACTGGAGCGTCGGGGCGTCCTACGGCCAACGCACCGGGGGGCGTAGCGACATGATTTTGGTGGAGATCGGCATTGGGTTGCCGTTGTTCACCCGCAACCGGCAGGACCGTGGTGTAGCAGCGCGCGAAGCCGAGTACCAGGCGGCGCTGGCCGGGCGCGAGGACGTGCGCCGACAGCAGATCGCGCAGATCCGTGCCGACATCGCGCGATGGGAGGGTCTCAAGCGTCAAGTGACGCTCCACGAAGCTTCGCTGCTTCCGCTCGCCAATGATCGCAGCGCGATCGCATTGGCGGGGTATCGCGCCGGCGGCAATATCCAGAGCTGGCTCGACGCGCAACGCGATGAACTCAATATCCATCTGTCCCACGCCGAGCATCTGGGTGAACTGGGTCGCGCCTGGGCAGCGCTGGCCTATCTGCTCCCGTCGGAGACACAGCCATGAATCGCATAGCGATTGTCGCGACATCCTTGGCAGTGTTGCTCGGGGTACTCGGGCTGGGCTACTGGTGGGGCCATTCGCGCGTGTCGCCGGCCACCGCAGGCGCCGAACCCAGTGAGCGTCGGATCCTGTACTGGTACGACCCGATGCTGCCCCAGGAGCGCTACGAAAAGCCTGGGAAGTCGTCGATGGGGATGACGCTGATTCCGAAGTACGCCGACGACGCGGCGGGATCTGGCGACCGCAAGCCGCTGTACTGGTACGACCCGATGGTGCCCGACCAGCACTTCGACAAGCCCGGCAAGTCGCCCTTCATGGACATGCAGATGGTGCCGAAGTACGCCGACGAAGCGAGCGGGACTGGGATCACAATCGAACCGGGCTTGCGCCAGAGCCTGGGCATGCGCACGGTGCTGGTGAAGCGCGGCAGCCTTGGGAACACGATTTCTGTGCCTGGCACCATCGGTTGGGACCTGCGGCAGGAACGCGTGGTAAGCGCACGCGTCGATTCGATCGTCGACCGGCTCTATGTCAAGGCGCCCTTTGAGCCGGTGCGCGCGGGACAGCCTTTGGCCAGCGTTCTGGCGCCCATGTGGAGCACGGCCTTGGCCGAAGCTCAGGCGTTGGGACAAGCGCATTCGGCGCCCGCCCGAGCGTTGCAGTCCGCATCGCGGGAACGGCTGCATGTGCTTGGGCTGCCGACGGGCGCGGGGGGCGTGCGTGGTGGCGGTATCACTTTGACTTCGCCGGTCACGGGAGTCGTCAGCGAGATTGGCGTGCGCGAAGGCCAATCCGCACCCACTGGCACGCTGTTGTTTCGCATCAATGGCAATACGACGGTGTGGCTGGAGGCCGCAGTCCCGCAAGCCGGCATCGCCGGCATCACGACGGGCACACCCGTGGAGGCCAGCGTCGATGCCATCCCGGGACAACTGTTCCGTGGACGCATCGAAACGTTGTTGCCACAGGTGGATGTCGGCAGCCGTACGCAGCGGGCGCGCATCGTGCTCGACAACCCGAATGGGCTGCTGGCGCCCGGGATGTTCGCGCAGATCACGCTCAAACCCGTCGATGGCGCCGAATACCCCTTGGTGCCGTCCGACGCGCTGATTGGCGCAGGTGGCACGCAGGCACGGGTGATCGTGTTGGGCGACGACGACAAGTTTCACCCGGTGGCGGTACAGCCGGGCCGCAGCGGCGGCGGGATGACCGAAATTCTGTCGGGGTTGAAAGGTGGGGAGCGTGTCGTGGCATCGGGCCAGTTTTTGATCGACTCGGAGGCCAACCTCTCTGGCGCCTTGGAGCGGTTGGGGGACGCCTCGACCCCTGTGGATTCAACAACTACCAACATGACAGGGCAGGGCGGGCTCCCGAAAGCGCCCACGCCGCCGCCGAAGCAGAGCGACCGCATCGTGCTCTATTGGTTTGATCCGATGAAGCCGGACATGCATTTCGACAAGCCGGGCAAGTCGCCATACATGGACATGCAACTGGTGCCCAAGTATGCCGACGAAGTCGTGGAGAGCCGGCCGTGATCGCCGGAATCATCCGTGGTTCGATCGCCAACCGTCTCTTCGTATTGATCGCGGCGCTGGCATTGGCGATGTGGGGCTTATGGTCAGTTGCGCAGATGCCGATGGATGCGCTGCCAGATTTATCCGACACCCAGGTGATCATTCGCACTGAGTGGCCGGGACAGACGCCGCGCATCGTCGAGGACCAGGTTACCTATCCGCTGACGACGACCATGTTGTCGGTGCCTGGCGTCAAGGCGGTGCGCGGCTTTTCATTCTTCGGGGACTCGTTCGTCTATGTGTTGTTCGATGACAAGACCGACTTGTATTGGGCGCGCTCGCGGGTGCTCGAGTATTTGAGCCAGGTGCGTGACCGGCTGCCGGTCCAGGTCAGTCCGTCGTTGGGCCCCGACGCCACTGGCCTGGGCTGGATCTACGAATACGCACTGGTCGATCGCAGCGGTCGCCACGACCTCGGCCAGCTGCGCGCTTTGCAGGACTGGTTCCTGCGCTACGAACTCAAGACCGTCCCCGACGTGGCCGAAGTGGCAAGCATCGGCGGCATGGTGCAGGCCTGGCAGATCGTGCCAGAGCCACAGGCGCTCGCAGCCCGCGGCATTACCGTGGCGCAGCTGGTGGACGCGATCCGCGCCGCCAACGGCGCCACTGGCGGTTCGGTGATCGAACAGGCAGAAGCGGAGGTCATGGTGCGCAGTGAAGGTTACCTCCGCAACCGCGAGGATTTTGAGCGAGTGCCGATCACCACCGGCGTCGATGGCGTTCCGGTTCTGCTGCAGGACGTCGCCACCGTGCAACGGGGACCGACCTTACGTCGTGGCATCGCCGAACTGGACGGCGAGGGCGAAGTCGCCGGTGGGGTGGTCATCCTCCGGACCGGCAAGAATGCCCTTGCCGCCATTGAAGCCATCAAAAGCCGACTGAAGAAATTGCAGGGGAGTTTGCCGCCTGGCGTCGAGATCGTTCCCACCTACGATCGTTCCGAACTGATCCACGAGGCGGTGAACAACCTGACTCGCAAGCTTGCCGAAGAATTTCTGGTGGTTGCGCTGGTGTGTGCGTTGTTTCTCTGGCACCTGCGCTCGGCACTGGTGGCTGTGATCAGCCTGCCGCTCGGCGTGCTCGCCGCGTTCATCGTGATGCGTTACCAGGGGATCAGCGCGAATCTGCTCTCGTTGGGCGGCATCGCCATTGCGATAGGCGCGATGGTGGATGCGGCGGTGGTGATGATCGAGAACGTACACAAGCATCTGGAACACTACCGAGAACGCAACAACCGCGACCCGGAGGGACAAGAGCGCTGGCAGCTGGTGGCGGAGTCGGCCGGCGAGGTGGGACCGGCGCTGTTCGTGAGTCTGTTGGTGATCACGCTGTCGTTTGTGCCCGTGTTCGCGTTGCAGGCGCAGGAAGGGCGGCTGTTCTCACCGCTGGCCTTCACCAAGACCTACGCCATGGCCGCTGCCGCGGGTCTGGCGATCACCCTGATTCCGGTGCTGATGGGCTATCTGATCCGCGGCCGCATCCGACCGGAAAAGGACAATCCGCTCAACCGCGCCTTGATCGCAGGCTACCGGCCGGTGCTCGACGCAGTGCTGCGGCATCCCCGTTTGACATTGCTGTTCGCGGGGTTCGCACTGTTGCTGAGCCTGTTGCCGTTCGCGCGCTTGGGCAGCGAATTCATGCCAGCGCTGGATGAAGGTACTTTGTTGTACATGCCTACCGCGTTGCCTGGGCTGTCGGCGGGCAAGGCCGCGCAACTCGCGCAGCTGACCGATCGGATGATCAAGACGGTGCCGGAAGTCGCGCACGTCTTCGGCAAGGCTGGACGCGCGGATACCGCCACCGACCCGGCGCCGCTGGAAATGTTCGAGACCATGGTGACGTTCAAGCCGCGCCGCGAGTGGCGGCCGGGCATGACGCCGGAAAAGCTGCGCCAGGAACTCGATCGGGCCGTCCACGTGCCGGGGCTGACCAATCTGTGGGTGCCACCGATCCGCAACCGCATCGACATGCTCGCCACCGGCATCAAGAGTCCGATCGGCATCAAAGTGACGGGCCCTGATCTCGCCGTGCTGGCACGACTCGGTGACCGGATCGAGCAGGTGGCTCGCACGGTTCCTGGCGTCAGTTCGGCATTGGCCGAACGCGTGACCGGCGGGCGGTATCTCGATGTCAAGGTTCGACCCGACATCGCGGCGCGCTACGGTCTCACCCAGGCCCAGGTGCAGCAACTGATCGCCACTGTCGTGGGGGGGGAACCAATCGCCGAAACAATCGAAGGCCGCGAACGCTATCCGGTGGTCGTGCGCTACCCGCGAGTCCTGCGCGATTCGCCAACGGCATTGGCGCAACTGCCGTTGATTGCGCCCGGTGGCGTGCAGCTGACGCTGGGGCAGGTGGCCGAGCTGTCATTCGCCAATGGGCCGCCGATGCTCAAAAGCGACAACGGCCAGCTTGCGAGCTACGTCTATATCGACGTTGCCGATCGAGATCTCGGATCGGTGGTCAAGGATCTGCAACGAGTGGTCACCGAGCAGGTACAGCTGCCGGCTGGTTACTCGGTCAACTGGTCGGGACAGTATGAATATCTGCAGCGCGCCGCCGAGCGATTGAAAATCGTCGTTCCTGTGACGCTGCTCATCATCTTCGGCCTGATCTACCTCGTGTTCCGGCGGGCATCGGAGGCCGCGATCATCATGCTCAGCCTGCCGTTCGCCCTCATTGGCGGATTGTGGCTAATCTGGCTGCTTGGCCACGCCGTATCAGTGGCGACGCTGATCGGCTTCATCGCCCTGGCGGGCGTGGCCGCGGAGTTCGGCATCATCATGCTGTTGTACCTGCGGCAGGCGTGGGAAAAGCAACTCGCTGCGAATCCGGACTCGGGAGAGGCCGAGCTCGACGCAGCCATCCGCGAAGGTGCGGTACAACGGGTTCGCCCCAAGGCGATGACGGTTGCCGTGATCCTTGCGGGCCTGTTTCCGATTCTCATCGGCGGCGGGGCGGGCGCGGAAGTCATGCAACGTATTGCCGCACCGATGGTCGGCGGAATGCTCACCGCGCCATTGCTGTCGATGCTCGTGATCCCGGCAGCCTATCGGTTCCTGCGCCGCCGCGAACTTGTGCGCAACCGCTCTATCCAAAGGAGAGTCACATGAAGAGTCAATTCCTGCTACTTGCTTTCGTGTTCCTGGCTGGCTGCACATCGCCATCGGACGATGCAAACACGCCGGCATCGATGACTGCACCGGCGACGCCATCAGCAGCCGTTCCTCCTGCGGAGAGCCCAGCCAAAATGACCAAAGCCTCCGCTAACGGCGTAGTGGAAGCAGTCGATACTGCGGCTAGGACGATCACCATCGCGCATGGCCCGATCGATGCGTTGCAGTGGCCGGCGATGACGATGACTTTCAAGGCGCCGGACGCGGATCTTAGCGCTATCAAGAAGGGCGACCATGTCGCTTTTGAGTTCACTTCGACAGGCATGAACGGCACGATCACGACGATCACGCGTCAGTAGCGCGACAACACACGAAGCGGCGATAAGCAGATGGCCGAGATTCAACTACAAAGCACGCTCACGTGTCCGCAGTGTGGGCATCAGGCAATCGAGGACATGCCGACGACGGCATGTCAGTACTTCTATGACTGCGCCGGCTGCGGCGCGCTGCTACAACCTAAGCCGCGCGACTGTTGCGTATTCTGCTCATATGGATCAGAGCCTTGTCCGCCGATTCAGCAAGGCCGTTCGTGCTGCGGCTAATTGCCGATTAGTGGATAGCGATTGTTTTTTCAGCATGCGGATCATTACGCGATGAATTCACCCTTCAAGTGGCCCCCCGGAATTGGACCGGCACTTCTGGCCGCGCTGCTGTTTGGCGCCAGCACGCCGCTCGCCAAATTGCTGGTGACCGACGTCACCCCCGTGCTTCTCGCTGGACTGCTCTACGCGAGCTCCGGCCTAGGACTCGGGTCGTGGCTACTGATTCGACGGATGCGCCCACGAGAGGCCGATGCAGAAGCCTCCTTGCAACGCCGCGACATCCCATGGCTGGCCGGCGCGGTGTTGTTCGGTGGCGTCCTTGGTCCGGTGTCGCTCATGCTCGGATTGGTCAGCACTCCCGCGTCATCGGCATCGCTGTTGCTGAACCTGGAAAGTGTGCTCACTGCGTTGGTGGCGTGGGTCGTGTTCCGCGAAAATGTGGATGTTCGGATTTTCTTGGGAATGGTCGCCATCGTGGCAGGTGGCGTGCTCCTGTCGTGGACGCAAACGCCGCCGGTCGGACTGCCTTGGGGCGCGCTCGCGATCGCGGGGGCATGCGCCTGCTGGGCGATCGACAACAACTTTACCCGGGTGGTGTCCGGCGGTGATCCTGTTCAGATCGCTGCCATCAAGGGCGGGGTAGCCGGCACGATCAATATTGCCGCTGCCCTTGCATTGGGCCACCGGCTGCCGAACGCGCTTCACCTCGTGTCGGCTGGCGCCGTTGGATTGACTGGATATGGGATCAGCCTGGTGGCCTTTGTGTTAGCGCTACGGCATCTGGGTGCCGCGCGCACCGGCGCATATTTTTCGACCGCGCCATTTGTCGGTGCTGGCTTGTCGCTATTGCTCCTGCGCGAGGCGCCAAGCGTCAGCTTCTGGGTGGCCGGCGGCTTGATGGCTCTCGGAGTCTGGCTGCATATCAGCGAGCGGCACGAACACAAGCACGAACATCAGGCCCTAGAGCACGAGCATCTGCATACGCATGACGATCATCACCAGCATGCACATGAATTCGACTTCGACGGTATCGAGCCACATTCCCATCCCCACACACATGCACCGATGATCCACTCACATCCTCATTATCCAGACCTGCACCACCGACATGGGCACAGCTAGGTGATGAATGCTTATTGGTATGGTTATCAATATCGTGACACGCGACCGCTCACGTCAGAGCCAGCGGCGAGCCACCAGCCAATCGCTTCGGCGACGGGAGCGCACCATCGCTGGTGTTGCCACGTTTGTGCGAATCCAAGCGTGGATCCCGAGGTAGAGTAGTGTCAGTTCCATGAATGGATGTCAGCAGGCGATTGTGTCGAATACGTGTACCAGCGACTGCGCGTCCACCACAGCGATAGAGGTATTGAATCGCGAATGCTTCTGCATAGGAGTTGACCAACACGCACTTCACGCACAACTTCAGGCAGCCTTGGGCGCCCACAGGTTGCCAGGGGTCTTGGCAGATTCGCATCCTCACTTGTTTTCGGCGCTCCCGTTCTACGTCTCGAACCAGCACATCGAGCGGATTGCCAAAGTGATTACCGCCGTCGAGGCAGTGACCGCCTCATCGGACTACCGATCGGCCGCAATGTCGTGGGCGCCTGAAATCGCGAAGTTCGATCCGGGATCTCCAGGAGGTCTGCTGGGGTTTGATTTTCATCTCGGGTGTGACGGACCGCGGCTAATCGAAATTAACACCAACCCAGGAGGGGCGCTGCTGAATGCCCTTCTTGCTCAGGCCCAGCGGGTGTGCATGCCGGAGCTGACGGTGCCGCCTACGGACGTCGGCCTGGTTGAGGAGGCTGTCTTGGAGGCGATGCTGACGGAGTGGCGCCTTCAACGTGGATCTGCGCCACTACGATTTTTGGCAATCGTCGATGAAACGCCAAAAAACCAATACCTCTACCCGGAATTTTTGCTGTACCGGGAACTCTTTCAATCCCATGGTTACGACGCGGAGATTTGCGGCCCTGAGGAACTCGTCCATAACCAGAACCGTCTATGGCTGGGCGAACGCCAAGTAGACCTGGTCTATAACAGGTTGACCGACTTTGCGCTCCTGCAATCTCCCCACGCAGTATTACGGGACGCTTATCTGGCAGGACAAGTGGCTGTGAGTCCGCATCCTCGCGCCCATGCGCTGTATGCGGACAAACGCAACCTCAGCCTGCTTTGTGATCGTGATTTACTGCAGGTGTCCGGGGCCAGCCAAGCGTCCATCGACATCCTGATGGCGGTGGTGCCGCGGACTCAGGTGATGACCCCGGACAACCGCGAGTCGATGTGGGCGAGTCGGCGGAACTTGTTTTTCAAGCCGGCTGCTGGTTTTGGAAGTAAGGCCAGCTACCGGGGTGACAAGTTGACGCGCCGGGTATGGGATGAGATCGCCGGTGGCATCTATGTGGCCCAGGAAATCGTGGCACCGAGCCAGCGTCGAGTGTCTTTTGATTCTGATCCGCTTAAGGTCGACATCCGGTGCTATGCCTATCGCGGCACAGCGCTCTTGTATGCCGCGCGGATGTATCGAGGACAGACGACGAACTTCCGAACGCCGGGAGGCGGATTCGCCCCAGTACTTTCGACCAATGACATGGGTTGATGGTGGTGACCAACGAGGCTCGGCTTAACTCAGGCGTTAGGGCGGTGGCATGAAGAATCTTCACAACCGAGTAAAAAACGCCGAGATTCTTTCATTACTAGGCGCCGTAGTTGCCGGTGCAGGGGCCGCGCTGTTCTTCCCAGAGTGGCTAGACTCGCTCAAGTTTTTCATGCTCGTTGGAGGCTTGTTAATCCATGCAGCTGCCATGTTTTATCGCCAGCGGTTGGAGCGCACTTCTGGCGTCTGGCAAACTCGTTGGGAGACTCTTCTCTACTGGCTTTGCTGGCTGTTTATATGGTCGTTGGCTGCTTATTTATTCTTTGCTGATGGCGGGCCCGCTGCCTAACAATTCATCCAAGACGAAGCCCCACCTCGGCTCAGCTCAATTCAGGCGTAGCCTCCACCGGATGCGATCGACATGAATCCAAGCGACCCAAAGCTTCATATCTCAGCCTGGCTGCTCATTGCCTGTGGCGTGTGGCTAATTGGTTTAGGGGCTTACTTTATCGCCGTGCGACCCCCGCTACTTCCCGAGGACTTGCGCTACATGGATGTGACCCTGAGCCAGATTCGGATTGCGGCCCCTTTTCTCGAGAGTTGGCTGAGCAAGGTATTCACCGTCTTGGGTGGCTTTATCGCAGGCACTGGAGTGCTTACGGTTTTTGTAGCTACTGCAACCAAGACGTATCAGCCAATGGCTACTTCGTGGGCAATCGCAGTTACTGGCGTACTCACCGTTGGTCTCATGAGCGCTATCAACTTTGCACTTGCGTCCGATTTCAAGTGGTTGCTGCTGATTCCGGCATTGTTGTGGTGCCAGTCTGGCTCTTTACGTCGCAGGGCCCCGCAAGAAGGAATCAATCTAGAACGCCATCGTTGCGAACTTTGATTGTTCCCAGTTCGCTTCCCTGTTGTGTTCCCTGCTAGAAGTGTCCACAGATTGACGAGAAGAAGCTCTGGACCGCAGTTTCCTGAGAAATTGTGGCTGTAGTCCAGGCGAAGTAACGGAATTTCCCTGCTTTTTTCCCTGAAGCAGGGTATTCGGCCCTGAGAAGGGTTAGCTCTCGACTGGATCCACCACCACCGATCTCCCTCGCTCCTCGCGGAAGGATTTCCGGCCGCGTGCTTGCGCACGCGGCGTTCGAACGGGCGCGAACCTGCGGTTCGCAAGCGGCCCGTCCTCACCCTT
>Ga0209023_10003175_pt1 | contig 19839 bp, 12 predicted proteins | sample LakOneMetagenome_FD_187468 | JGI IMG/M metagenome (GOLD analysis project Ga0209023, IMG submission 187468) | Freshwater and sediment microbial communities from Lake Erie, Canada (SPAdes) (version 2) | ecosystem: Environmental > Aquatic > Freshwater > Lentic | place: Lake Erie, Canada...
GCCTGCTGGTGGAGGACGGGGTCACCTACAACGCCACGGCGGGCGAGGTCAGCGCGGCTCGACCCTGGATGCTGGACCCGGTCCCGGTGGTGGTGTCGGCCGAGGAGTGGAGCTCACTGGAGAAGGGCCTGGCCCAGCGAGCCCAGCTGCTCGACCTGGTCCTCGCCGATCTCTACGGTCCCCGTCGTCTGCTGGCCGAGGGGCTGATCCCGCCCGAGGTTGTCTTCGGCCATCCCGGCTTCCTGCGGGGCTGCGACCAGGTTCGGCTGCCCGGCGACCACCAGCTCTTCCACGCCGCGTTCGACCTGGGTCGGGCCGACGACGGCGGGTGGGTGGTGCTCTCGGATCGGACCCAGGCGCCGTCGGGCGTGGGCTACGCGCTGGAGAACCGCGTGGTGGTGTCGCGCGTCCTGCCCGAGCTGTACCGCGACGCGCAGGTGGTGCGCCTGGCCCCGTTCTTCCGGGAACTGCGAGCCGCCCTGCAACGGGTGGCGCCGGCGTCGGCCGACTCGCCCCGGATCGTGGTGCTCAGCCCCGGGCCCTGGAGCGAGACGGCGTTCGAGCACGGGTCCCTGGCCTCGTACCTGGGCTACCCGCTGGTGCAGGGCTCGGACCTGCGGGTGCGAGACGGCCGGGTGTGGGTGCGCACGCTCGGGCGCCTGGAGCCGGTGCACGTCATCCTCCGCCGAGTGGACGCGGCCTACTGCGACCCGCTCGAGCTTCGTCCCGATTCCACGCTCGGTGTGCCCGGCCTGCTCGAGGCCTGCCGCGTCGGCAACGTGTCGGTCGTCAACACCTTCGGCAGCGGCGTGCTCGAGAACCCCGGCCTGCTGCCCTTCCTCCCGGAGCTGTCCGAGAAGCTGCTGGGCGAGCCGCTGCGCCTGCCGTCGACCACCACGTGGTGGTGCGGCGACCCGACGTCGCTCCCACACGTGCTGGGCCGGCTCGAGCACCTGGTCCTCAAGTCGGTGTCGGGCCCCGACCCCGCCACCGTGCTGGGCTGGGAGCTGTCGGCCGACGAACTCAACTCGGTGCGGGCGCAGATCGAGCGCCAACCCCACGCGTGGGTCGGCCAGGAGCCGGTGGCGTTGAGCTCGGCGCCGACGTTCGCCGACGGGCGGCTCGAACCCCGTCGGTCCATCGTCCGCGGCTTCGTGGTGGCCGGCGACACCGGGTACGCGGTGATGCCCGGTGGTCTCACCCGGGTGGCCCGCCAGCCCGACGAGGGGCTGATCAGCAGCCAGAACGGGGCGTGGAGCAAGGACCTCTGGGTGCTGGCCCGAGAGCCCGAGCGGCTCACCGGGTTCTGGCTCCAGCCGCTGGACACCGTCGAGCCCATCGAGCCCGAGACCTCCATGTCGCAGCGGGCAGCCGAGAACCTGTTCTGGTTGAGCCGGTACGCCGAGCGGGCCGAGGACCTGGTTCGCCAGCTGCGGGTGGTCTCGGACCGGATCACCGAGTTCGCCCAGGGCACCAACCCAGCCGGGGCCCTCTGCGTGGAGGTGCTGCTCGCCGCCCTCACCCAGACCAGCGCCACCTTCCCCGGCTTCGTGGGCGATGGTGGGGCGGCCAACCGGTCCGACCCCGCCCCCGAGATCCGGGCGCTGCTCGTCGACCCCCGTCGTCAGGGCTCGGTCGCCCACTCGGTGCGGCGTCTGCTCGACGCCGCCAACCAGGTGCGCGATCAGCTCTCCAACGACACCTGGCTGGTGATCGGCCACCTCGACCGAGACCTTGCCGACCTGGACCACGACCTGCCGCTGGCCGCGGTGAACGGTGCCCTCGGTCGGGTGATGGGCGCCATGCTCGCCCTGTCGGGACTCTCGGCCGAGTCCATGGTGCGAGACGACGGCTGGCAGTTCATGGAGGCCGGCCGCCGCATCGAGCGGGCGCTTCAGGTGTGCGCGCTGCTCGGCGCCACCGTGACCACCCGACGTGATGCCCCCACCGACAGCCTGGTGATCGAGTCGGTGCTCACCGGCACCGAGAGCATCATCACCTACCGCCGTCGGTACCGGTCCTACGCCCAGGTGGAGACGTTGCTCGACCTCTTGGTGCTGGACGGCACCAACCCGCGGTCGCTCGTGTACCAGGTGGAGCGGCTGGCCGACGCGGTCGGCGCCATGCCCCAGCCCGAAGATGCCGACCGCCAGGCCATCAAGGCCACCGTCAACGAGCTCTTCACCCTGGTGGCGCTGGCCGACACCAACCAGTTGGCCAGCTTCGACGAGCACGGCCAGCAGCTGCTCCGCACCGATGGGCCCCAGCCGCTGTGGTCGTTCCTGCAGGAGGCCACCACCTTGCTCAACCGCCTCGGCCGCCAGATCGACCAGACCCACTTCTCGCACCAGCTGCCCCAGCGAGTCGTCGCCCCCACGTCGAACCTCGGCCGACCGTTCTCCGGATCGCAGGAGCCGGGCGCATGACCTACCGCGTCGTCCATCGGACCGCGTACGAGTACGAGGCGGTGGTCTCGGCCAGCTACGGCGAGACCCACCTCCACCCCCGTGAGGTGCAGGGCCAGCAGACGTTCCTGTCGACGTTGGTGATCGACCCCTTCCCCGAGCACTACCGCGAGCGGCGGGACTTCTTCGGCAACCGCGTCGCCCACTTCACGGTGCTCGAGCCGCACACCCAGCTCACCGTCACCGCCACGTCCATGGTCGACGTGCGGGATCGGCGGGCCATCGTGCCGGCCATCGGCGACCTGCGCTGGGAGCAGGCCCGAGACCTGTTGCACCACGAGAGCAGCGCAGAGACCATCGACGCCCGTCAGTTCGTGCTGGAGTCCGTGGCTGCGCAGCGGTCGGAGCGGGCCACCGAGTACGCCGCGTCCTCGTTCGCTGCCGGTCGGCCGCTGGTGGAGGCGTTGGCCGATCTCTCCACCCGGTTGCATCGCGACTTCGAGTTCGCCCCTGGGGTCACCACGGTCAGCACCCCGGTCGACGAGGTGCTCACCCGCCGGGCCGGGGTCTGCCAGGACTTCGCCCACCTGACCATCAGCGCGCTACGGGGCCTCGGCCTCGCCGCCCGGTACGTGAGCGGGTACCTGGAGACGGTGCCGCCGCCCGGCCGAGCCCGGCTGGTGGGGGCCGACGTGTCCCACGCCTGGGTCTCGGTATTCGTGCCGGGGATCGGCTGGGTGGATCTCGACCCCACCAACGACCAGTTCGTGAACAACCGCTACGTGACCGTCGCCTGGGGTCGGGACTACAAGGACGTCCCCCCGCTCAAGGGCGTCATCTACACCGAGGGCGAGGGCCAGAAGCTCAAGGTCACCGTCGACGTGGCCACCATCCCCGACGACGACCCCGCCCTCCTGTCCGTCGCCTCCTGATCTGGGGCGACATAGGGTCGGGTCATGGCTCGTCGTGACGATGTCGCTGTGCCCACCGGCGCCCGCATGGACCTGCTCCGGCGGCTCGGGTTCGGGGAACTCACTCACGACTCGCACGTGCCGTTCCTGTCGCACCTGCTGGGCACCCGTCGTCTGCTGGTCGAGTGGGGCGAGCGGCCCGAGCTGTGCGACGCCGGGTTGTTCCATTCGGCGTACGGCACGGAGTACTTCCAGCCCGACCAGCCGGCGAGCCGGGACGACGTGCGTGAGGTGATCGGCGACGAGGCGGAGGAGGTCGCCTGGGTGTGGTGCACCATCCGACGCGACACCCTCGAGCCGGGCGCGCCGTTCACCGCGATCAACCGGGAGACCGGTGCCCCGATCGAGCTGACCGAGCGGGTGGCCCGGGACACCGCGACGCTGTGGGCGGCCGACACCGTGGAGCAGATCGCCCGGATGACGGTGGAGGAGCGAACCCTCGCCCACGGTGTCACCCGAGTCCTGCACCTGGCCAGCCCCGCGGCCCAGGTCGCCACCCAGTCGGTGCTCCCTCTCGTCGACGAACGCTGAGGGTCGGACGGCTCGATCGCGGCCCGCCCCGATGGCACCGCCAGACTGCGGGTCGTGGAACTCCTGCTGCTGTCCAACTCGACGAACCACGGCAGCCGGATGTTCGCCCACGCCGCCGAACCGTTCCGAGAGGTCGCCGGCGACTCGTCGGTGACGTTCATCCCGTACGCCCTGGCCGATTGGGACGACTACGGCGACCGGGCGGAGGCGGCCTTCGCCTCGCTGGGCATCGAGGCCATCTCGGCCCACCGCTCGGCCGACCCGGCCCAGGCGATCATGGATGCCGACGTGGTGATGATGGGCGGCGGCAACACCTTTCGGTTGCTGGACTCGCTCGCCGGTCTCGGTGTGGTCGACGGCCTGGGCGATCGGGTGCGCACGGGGGCCGCTCGCTACATCGGAGCCTCGGCCGGGACGAACGTCGCCTGCCCCAGCATCCGTACCACCAATGACATGCCGATCTGCCAGCCCGCCACGTTCGACGCGCTGGGGTTGGTCCCGTTCCAGATCAACCTCCACTACGTCGATGCCGACCCGGCCTCGACGTTCATGGGCGAGACCCGCGAGGAGCGGATCGCCGAGTTCCTCGAGGAGAACGCCTGCCCGGTGCTGGCCCTCTACGAGGGCTCCTGGCTGCGGGTGCAAGACGACGTGGCCTGGGTATCGGGTCGTTCGCGGCTGTTCCGGCGATCCGGGGTGGAGGCGTTCGACGACGGCCTCGACGTGTCCTACCTGCTGAAGTTGTCCCCTCGCTTCGGCGACGGTCGACGTCCCTGACCTCCGGGACTCGATCGGAGGATCTGGGCCGAACACGGGTACGGTTGAGATCCCCCCTCAGCGTGGACCTCCCTGTGCACTGACCCTCGTGTCCGAGCCTCTCGGCCGCCTCCTCTGAGCTACCTCCGAGGAGCGACCATGTCCAGCCAATCTCCCTTCAGCGAGCCCGCCTACCAGGACCGATCGCTGCGCCCGTCCACCGCGGTGGTGTACTGCGAGGGCAACTTCGCCCAGCCCGACGGCAAGACGGCCAACGGCTTGGTACGCCACTCCGAGCGCTACGAGATCGTGGCCATCATCGACTCCGAGCACGCCGGGCTCGACGCCGGCAAGGTGCTCGACGGCGTCGACAACGGCATTCCCATCTGCGCCGACCTCGACGAGGCCACGGCCATCTCCACCCCGGGCGCCTTCATCTTCGGCATGGCACCCCGCGCCACCACGCTGTCGCCCACGGAACGGGCGCTCATGCTCGATGCCATGGCGCGCGGCATGGACCTGGTGAACGGGCTCCACGAGTTCCTCACCGAGGACCCGGAGTTCGTGGCTGCTGCTGCGCTCCACGGCGTGTCCATCAGCGACGTGCGCAAGCCGCGGGCCAAGAAGGACCTGCACGTGTTCTCCGGGCAGATCGCCAAGGTGACCTGCCCGCGCATCGCCGTGCTGGGCACCGACAGCGCCATCGGCAAGCGAACCACGGCCACCATCCTCACCAAGGCGCTCAACGACGTCGGCATCCGCGCCGTGATGGTGAGCACCGGTCAGACGGGCCTCATCCAGGGCGGCCGCTACGGCGTGGCGCTCGATGCCATCCCGTGCCAGTTCTGCTCGGGTGAGATGGAGCACGCGGTAGTGGAGGCGTTCGATAACGAGCATCCCGACGTGATCATCATCGAGGGCCAGGGTGCGCTCAGCCACCCGGCCTACCTCTCGTCGACGTTCATCCTCCGCGGCAGCCAGCCCAACGGCGTGATCCTCCAGCACGCGCCCGGTCGGGTCCGCTTGGGTGACTTCGCCTCCGTCCCGGTGCCCACCCCGGCCAGCGAGATCAACCTGCTGCAGACGTTCTCCGACACGAAGGTGATCGGCCTCACCATCAACCACGAGAACCTCACCGACGTCGAGGTGTCGGCTGCGATCGTGGCTTACGAGACCGAGCTGGGCATCCCGGCCACCGACGCCTTGACCCGCCCGACCGATCGCCTGGTCGACATGGTCCTCCGGGCCTTTCCGGCTCTCGAGGCCAAGGCCGCCACCACCGTCGACTGACCAGGGCAACCGGTAGGGTCCGGGCACCTCTGCGGAAGTGACCACCCCATGAAGCGCTCCCTCGCCCTGCTGTTCGTCGCCGTCACCCTCGTGGCGGCCGCCTGTGGCAGCAGCAGTGATTCCGACGGTGCGGCTCCCAAGGCCGATGCCTCGACAACCACCGCGGCCAAGACCGGCAGCACCACCACCATCGACCGGTCGACCACCACCCACGCCACCAGCGAGCCCGTGGGTGCATCCAAGGCGTGCGTCCCGTACCTGGCGGCGCTCGAGCTCCACACCAACCTGGAGAAGATCGCCACGGGGAGCTACCCGTCGCAGATCGCGGCCGACGCGGCGTGGGCCAAGGACCTGAAGGCGATCAGCGAGGCGTCGGGAGACGCCAACGTCCAAGCCGCGTTGGCCACGCTGGGCAAGGTCAGCTTCCAGGCCGGCGACGGCACCGAGGCATCCGCCGCACCCACCGAGGCCGAGGTGGCCAAGGCGTTCGACACGCTCGACGCCATGTTCGGTGCCACCTGCGCCAGCCAGACCGGCGAGTGCCCGGCGCCGGAGACCCTCAAGGAAGAGGGCTACACCTGCGACAGCGAGGGCAACCTCATGCCCATCGAGGACACGAAGCCCGATGGCGTGCTCGGCCCGGTGGAGGAGTGCCCCGCACCCGAGACGCTCAAGGCCGAGGGCTACACGTGCGACAGCGAGGGCTACCTCACCCCGGTCGGCTGATCACGGCCGCGGTGGAGCGGACGGTTGGCCACTCAGCTCGGAGCGGTGGCGATCCCAGAACGCGGTGACGTGGTCCTCGTCGAGGTCGACGGTCCAGATGCGCTCGGTCTTTCCGTCGGCGTCGAGGCGCGAGACCCAGATGGCCATGTTGTCGAACGGGTCGCCGTCGGGTGCCTCTCCGGTCTCGTGGACGATCGAGATGGTGGAACGGTCGTCGGCGTACAGGCACGTCCCCTCCTGGTGCCAGGTATCTCTGAAGTAGGGCACAAAGGTGAGGACGAACTCGAAGAAGGCGTCGCGGCCCTCGAGGTGCTGCCAGGGTCCGGCGCCGGGACCGTTGTCGACCACCATCCCCTCGGCGAAGTCGTCCGGGTCGCCGAACTCGCCGCGACCAACCGCGTCCCAGGTTTGCTGGGCCTTCACCAGGTTCGGATGCGGCTCGGCGGTCATGCATCGATCTTTCGTCAGGTGTGGTCGTGCACCACGAAGTTGCCCATCGACACGATCGGCGGGAAGAGCTCGCCGTTCGTCTCGATGTCCTCGAAGTCGGCGTCGGTGGCCGCGGGGCAGGAGGTTGCGTCGGTTACGTCGCGCGACCCGAACCGGTCGCCGGTGGCACCGTTGTCCTCGATGAAGATCAGTCGGGGCTGTCCCGGGTCGGTGCCGGGAAGGGCGTAGGCCGACTGAGCGAGGAACCCGATGGTGGCCCGGTTGCCGTCCACTCGCAGGCAGGTCACCGCTCCGGTGTCGGGCGCATGCTGCGAGCTCTCCCCCTCGGCGGCGGTGCCGGTGGCCTTGGGCTGGCCGGTGCCGACCGGGGCGTCGACCTGGTGGGCGTCGACAGTGACCTTGCGTCGGATGAAGTCGGGTGCGATCGGTGGGGTGACCACACCGTCGCCGATCACCGAGTCCTGCCCGCTCGTGGTGCCGAGGGTGAGGTCACCGCTGCAACTGCCGGCTCCGGCGCCCTTGGTGCAGAGGCGGTAGTGGTACGTGGTGCCCTCGTGCAGGCCGGTGATCTCGTCCTGCACGACGTCTCCGTAGGGCCAGAACGATCCGCTCGACCGGTGGGGCGTGCTCGACCCGTACTCGGCGGTGGTGCCGTACTCGAACCAGTAGTCCGGCGGGCTGTCTTCGTCGGTGTGGACCGTGCCGGAGAGCACCGCGCCGGAGTCGGCAACACCCTTGGTCTGGGTATCGGTGGGCCAGCTGCACGCCGCCACCCCAAGGGCAACGGCGGCCGCCAGCAGCCCGATCTTCCCCATCCGCCGTCGCCCCCACATGGCCCGAACGGTAGACCTCGGCCCAGGAGCCTGCTCGTTCAACGTCCTGCCAGCAACGAAGCCCCACCGGGCGACGGAACCCGGGGCACGGGCCAGACATCCGTGGCACAGTGGCGACCTGTCGCGGGTCGAGGACCGTGGCGGGTGGAGGAGGTGCGGCCTCGTGCGCGGGGAATCGGGCATGGCGATCTCACGTCGACGGCCGCGATCGCTGGGTCATGTCTCGGCCGCCCTGGCGCTGGTGGCCGCCGTGGTCGTCGGGTGGACCGGCCCGCTCGCCACTCCAGTCGCCGCCGCGACCCAGGGTGGGGTGCTCCCGGCCTGTGTCCCGCCTGCGGCCATGGGCCAACCACCAGGGGCTGACCCGGCCGTGTCGCTCCAAGCGGGTCAGGTGATCGGTTCGAGCTGCGAGCCGCATTGGGCGCCGGATCCCGGCCCGGCCACGACCCCGCCGTTCGACTACGTGCCCACCGACGTCGCCACCGTCACCCCCTCGCTCACGTCCATCCCGTACACCGCACCGGGCCATCCCCTGCCCATCAGGTTGCGGCTCGATGACCTTGGCACCTTCACGGCCCATCCGCCCACGTCGGGCGATCCCGACGTGACGGTGTCGGCCGGGTGGCGTTGGGATCCGGCGTCGAGCAGCGCATCGCACGCCTTCGTGCCCAACACGCGCGACACCTGGTTGCAGCGCACCCGGTTGCCCTCGGGCGAGTGGGGGCCGTGGGCTCAACCGGGTGGCGGGAGCCCGAAGGCCCCGTTCGTGCTGACCGCGACCAGCGCGTGCGGTGGGTCGCTCGACGCATCGGGGATCCAACTCGATGCTGCGCCGTCCACCTGTCCCTTCTCGTTGAGCTGGAACGAGGCCGCGCCCACCGCGGACCTGCAGATCGCCTTTCCCATCGAGCTGTACTGGCGGGACTCGGCCACCGGGCACAGCTCGACCGTGGCGCCCTACACGCCGCACTCCTGGGTGTCGCTCCAGTACTCGGCCAGCGTGGCACCGACGGCTGGCATCACCTACCGAGGCACGGGCACGGCCAACGAGTTCCAGTTCACGTCGACGTCGGTGGCGGCGCCGGACCAGACCATCACCCGCTACGACTGGGACTTCGGCGACGGCACCACGCTCGCCGACGGTCCGGCCAGCCCGATCCACGAGTACGCGACAGAGGCGGCGACGAGGACGGTCACGCTCAAGGTGACGGACTCCGCCGGCCTCACCGACACCGCCTCGGTGACCCTCGCGCCCAGGCTGACCATCGCCCAGGCCGTGGTGGACCCCGAGGTGCCCACCGTCGGCCACCCCGCCCAGCTCCGCATCACCCTGCGAAACGATGGGCCGCTCTCCATCACCTCGGCGGCGGCGTCCGCCTCGTCGACCACTCCCGACGTGATGTCGGTGGGCGGTGTCCCGACGCCGGCAGCCTCGGATCTCCGGCCGGGGGAGAGCGCGGACCAGACCTTCGAGCTCACCCCGATCGCCGCCGGGACGGCCAGCCTGTCGATCAGCGCCGCCGGCACCGCGGGCGCCGCCACCCTCCACGCCGGACCCGTCACCCGAACGGTGGCGGTGCAGGCCGCCGACCTCCTCGTCACGCTGGACCCTCCGATCCCGGCCCGTCCCGGCACGGGAGAGCCGTTCACGATCGTGGCCCATATCACCAACCCCGGCGACCTGACCCTGACCGACGTCCACCCGGTCGGGCCGCTCGGCGCCGACCCACCGGCGGGGGTGACCACCTCCTCGCCGTCGCCCGCGAACGTCTCGGCTCTGGCTCCTGGCGGGTCGGCCGACCTCACCTACGGGGTGACCTCGACCATCGGCGGTGGTCTCACCCTCTCGCTCGCGGTGACCGGCACCGATCCCGATGGCCAGTCGGTCACCAGCCCGGTCACCGAGCGCACGCTCACCATCGGAAGCGGTTCGATCGTCGTGACCACCGCGGGCGACGAGCCGCTGTCCACCCAAGGCCGGGCCGACCACAGCTGCGACGTGGACCCGAATGCCGACGGCGAGCAGTGCACGTTGCGTGCCGCCATCGAGCTGGCCGACATCCTGCCTGACCCCGCCGTGCACATCGGCTTCGCCATCCCGATGATCGGCGTTCCCCACCTCACCCCCGCCACGGACCTCCCCGACATCACCGCCACGGTGACCGTCGACGGCCGCTCCCAGCCCGGCGGCCTGGTCGAGATCTCGGGCCCGGGCACCGCCACCGGCACCGGGCTTCGCCTGCAGGGGCACGGATCCACCGTCGCCGGGCTGGTGGTGAACGGCTTCGACGTCGGCGTCGACCTGGCCGGTTCGGGTGACCATCACCTGATCGGCAACCGCATCGGCACCGATCCCAGCGGCCTCTCGCCGCGGCCCAACGCCGTTGGCGTGTTCCTCCGATCACCCCACAACACCATCGGTGGTGTCACCGGCACGAGTTCGCTGGCGTGCACCGGAGACTGCAACCTCCTGGCCGGCAACAGCCAAGCCCAGGTCACGAACATCCGGCTGCCCGAGCCCACGCTTCCCGTGTCGGCCGCCGTGACGATCCAGGGGAACTGGGTCGGGGTCGACGCCCAGGGATCCTCATCGGTCCCCGCCGACCACTCCCAAGGCATCGTCATCTGGGTCAGGACCGGTGACGCGCTGCCCGCGACCGACTCGGTGGTCATCGGCGGTGCATCCGCTCGACCTGGCACCGCCCCGGGGAACGTCATCGCCGCCCCCAATGGCGCCGTGATCGTCGACATCTCGGACGTGAGCCCGAAGGGTCGGGTCCAGATCGCGGGCAACCTCGTCGGCCTCGATGCCGGCGGGTCACGCCGACTCGCCGGTCCCGTGCCGACGGTCGGCATCGTCGTGGGGAACAGGGGGCTGCCCACCGACCACGTGGTGGTCGGTGGACAGACCCCTGCCATGCGCAACGTGCTGGGCGGCGCCGAGGTGGGCGTGGAGACGACGTCCGCGATCGTGCAGGGCAACCGGATCGGCACCGATATCGACGGCACCGCCGCGGTGGCGAACGACCTAGGGCTCCAGCAGCTCGGTGGCGGCTGGGCGAGCGACAACCTGATCTCGGGCAACAACCTGGGCGTGAGCGGGTCAACGGTCGACCTGGTGGCGGGCAACGTCATCGGTCTGGCCGCCAACGGCCACGACCCCCTTCCGAACAACGTCGGCATCGGTGGCCCTGGCGTGCTGGACATCTACGTCGGCCAGACGGGTACCGGGGCCAGCTGTTCGAGCCTCCCGTGCAACGTGGTGTCGGGCAACACCACGGCCGGCATCCAGACCTCGGTGAACTACGCCCTGCGGTTGTCCGGCACCTTCATCGGGACCGACATCACCGGTCGCATCGCGGTGCCCAACGGCAAGGGGGTGGACATCGCCGGGCCGCCGGTGAACACCGTCGCCGTGCGCATCGGCGGACCCACCAACGTGTTGCGCACCGGCACCTGCTCGTACCCGTGCAACGTCGTGGCCGGGAACAGCGGCCCCGGCATCCACGTGGTCACCACCGACGCCCCCGACTTCCGATCGGATGCCGTCTCGTCGATCGCCGGGAACCTGCTGGGGGTGAGCATCGACGGCGCGCCACTGCCGAACGGCGGGCCTGCCGTCGAGATGGCCGGCGTCGACGCCAACCCCTTGGTCATCGGCGGCGATCTGGCCAGCGGCAACATCATCGCCTCGACCGGCTCGGCGATCCAGGTCGACGGCGCGGGTGCTGGCCAGCCGCGGCTGACGGTGGCGACGGATCGCTTCCAGATGTTGGGCACCGCGCCGCCCATCGTCGGCCCGACCACCCCCGTTCCCTCGGTCTTGTCCTCTGCCGTGGTCGAGGGCGCCAGCGTGGCGCTGAAGGGCTCGACCTTCGGCGTGGTCGACCCGCTCGACCCGCCCGAGACGGTGGAGGTCTATGCCAGCGCCACCTGCGGCGGGCAGCGTGAGCCGGTGGGATCGACGCCGGCCGATCGGCTCACCGGCGACTTCGAGCTCGAGGTCCCCGCCGGTGCTCTGGCCGGCCGGCCGGTGCTCAGCCTCCTGCGCACCGACCAGCTCGGGCGCACGTCTCGGTTCGGCCCGTGCTTCGACGGGCCGGTGGTGACCACGGTCTCCCGCGCCGCGCCCGCGGGCGCGACGGAGGTGGCGGTGGAGTCCAACGCCGGCTTCGCACCGGGCGACTACGCCCGCCTCGCCACCGATCCCGGGGTGGTCCGCCGGATCGACGCCCTCGGTTCGCTGGTGTTCGCCGCGCCCCTTCCCGCCGACGTGGCACAGGGAACCGTGGTGATCCGGATCCCGGCCCCCGCCGGCGACACGTCTGCTCCCGCCATAACGGTCCACGCACCGCTGCCGAACGCCACGGTGGTCCAGGGCGCCGTGGTGCCGGTCGACGTGACCTGCACCGACGACGGCGTCGGGGTCGAGGAGTGCCGGCACCCCGCCACGCTCGACACGGCGGCCGTCGGCGAGCACGAGCTGGTGGTGACGGCGTGGGACCGCAACGGCAACCTGGCCACCAGTCGGGTCGCCTACACCGTGATCGCTCCCGTGGGCGGGGTGACCACGTCGACGACCCCGGTCGGTGGTGCGACCACGACCACGACGACCTCCACTCCCGGCGGCGGCGGTGTCTCGACCACCACCACCGCTCCCGCATCGGGCGGGACCACGCCGCCCGACTCCACCCCCGTGGCGCCGCTGCCCGGCAGTGGCTCCGGGTCTGGGGCGAACCCGGCGGGCGGTTCGGCACCGGCTTCCGCCACCGGCACGCTCGTCCGGACAGGGGTGGACTCGCCGGCCACCACCGCCCTCGGCGTCGCCCTGTTGGTGGTCGGTGCCGTCCTCGTCCTCTCGAGCCGCCGTCGACGAGGCCAGCGTCCGGTCGGGTAGCCGGCACGCGCCCACCCGAGTTGGTTCCAAGCGTGACTTGGTTCCAACGTGACGCTCTGGTGGGCCACCCGGGACTCGAACCCGGAACCAGCGGATTAAAAGTCCGATGCTCTGCCAATTGAGCTAGTAGCCCGGGGATCGGTTGGATTCTTGGTTGGAAAGTCGGCGGGAGGTCGAATCCGACCCGGTCCGGTGATGGTAGGGGAGCGGATCAGACGGCCGATCATGGGATCGGCGGTCTGAAGGGCCGATCGTGACGCGTCGAGGCGCGGCCGAGCCGTGGCGGTCCGGATCCGGTGGGTTCAGGCCGCGGTCCCGTGGCGGAGCAAGAAACAGGCTCGGATCCCGGCGTCTGGGCGCGCCGAAGCACCGGTCGAGCCTGGGTCAGCGTGTCCCCAGAACCAGCGTTCAGCTCGGTGGAGCGCTTGGACGGTGGTAGGCGAGGAGCGTGGCGAGCTTGTCGACGCCGACGAGCTCCTTGTATTCGGCCAACGGGTAGCCCGTCAGCCGGGCTGCTTCGGCGGCGCGAGCAGTGGCCGTGCGGGGCAGGCCGAACATCGGCCCGAGCTCGCCGAAGCTGCTGCCCGCATCCATCGTCCGCAGGAGTTCCACGGTGCCGTCGGGGAGCTGGCGCTCGATGGCGATCGATCCTCGTTCGATCACGTAGACGAGATCGCTCGCGTCTCCCTGGCGAAACAGCACCTCGCCGGCGTCGAGCTCGACCTCACGCCGCACGGTATTGACGGGGCGGTGCGGCACCAGCTCCACCACTTCGTCGGCGAGGGGAAGCAACCGATCGTCGTGGGTGACGACCACGACCACGCGCCCTGGCCGAGCGAGGCCGCGGAGGATCCGCAGGGTGGTCTCGACCTGGATGTAGTCGAGGTGAGCGGTGGGCTCGTCGGCGAGGATCAGCGGTGGGTCGAGCGCGAGCGCACGGGCAATGGCGACGCGCTGCTGTTGGCCGCCGGACAAGCGGCCGGGAGTATGGCCGGAGCGCTCCGCCAGCCCGACCTCGGCGAGCAGTTCGGTGGCGCGCTGGCGGGCCTTCTTGGTGGGGATGCCGGCGCAGCGCATCGGCAGCACGACGTTCTCGAGCGCGGTGAGCGAGGCCACGAGGTTGAAGGCCTGGAAGACGATGCCCACGCCGTGGCGCCGGTACTCCGTGAGCCCTCCGCCATCGAGCGAGGTGATCACGGTGTCGCCGTGGGAGATGGTGCCGGAGGTGGGCGTGAGGATTCCGGCGAGACACGACAGCAGCGTGGTCTTGCCGCAGCCGCTCGGCCCGAGGAGGAGCGCCAGCGAGCCGTCGGGGATGCGCCGGCTGAAGCCGTCCACCGGCCGCACCACGTAATCGCCCGAGGCGTACTCCACTGACACGTCGTCGATGACGAGGTCGCCCGAACCGAAGCCGGGTGCGTGGAAATGGTCCTTGCTCACGCGGCACCTCCGAAGGCCAAGGCGGGCTCCACTCGGACTGCTCGCCGAAGGCCGAACAGGCTGGCGATCAGCCCGATGGCGATCGCGATGGCCGGCATGGTCAACAAGGCGGAGGCCGTGAAGGTCACGTTCATCGGGAACGTCTGGCCGATCGCCAAGGCCAGGATCGTGCCGACCAACGTCGCGGCAAGGGCGACGGTCAGCCCCTGGAAGATCACCCCGCCGGCCATTCCCCGGGTGCTCGCACCGATGGCCTTGAAGACGGCGAAGTCACGGGTGCGTTCGACCGCTGAGAGGAACACGACCGATCCGACGATCAACCCGGCCACGATCCACAACAAGAAGCGGATGAGGTTGATGGTCGATACCGCGTCCCCCAGCATCTCGAGCAGATCCGCCTTCGCGGCCTGCGGCGTGACCGTGGTGAACCCCGCCGGGGCCTCGACACCGGGCTTCTCGGCGAGGCCGGCGGTCGCCAGCGGTGCCCCGTTGAAGAACGCCTTCTGGAAGGTGGTGAGAGGCATCACCGCAACGGGCATCCCGGCGTTCAACGTCAGCTCCGGCAACAGGCCGCTGACGGTCATCGGAACGCCGGCGATCGTGACCTTGTCGCCTACGTGCCAGCCGTTCCCGGCAGCGATGGCCAGCTCGTCGGTGCCCGACGGCGGACGGCCCTGGTCCACCGCAAGTCCGGCGGCTCCGTCGCCGAGACCGAACGCCGTCACCGGCACCGAGGGGTCGCTGCCGATCCGGGCGACGATGGTGGCCATCGGGACGACGCCTTCGGGCAGCTTGGCGGGGTCGAACGGTCGGTTGCCAGTGAGCGGGCCGGTCACGCCGTCGGGCACCATGAATTCGGCCGCCTGGAGATGGTTCAAGGTGGTGTCGATCTCGGCTGGGAAGCTGGCAGCCATGCCGGTCATCAGCAGGCTCAGGGCGAACACGAGCGACGTCCCCAGCACGGAGATCAGATAGCGGCGTCGTCTCCAGACGAGGTCGCGGAAGGCGGCAAACCACACTTGGTCAGATGCTCCTCGAGTCAGGGTCCTACCGGGCGGGCGGGCTCGGTCAACTCGGCGAGGGCGTCGACCACTTCGGTCGCCCGGTCGGCGAACGCGGTCACGAGGGCTCGGTCGGGGAGCCCCTGCCCCGCCGCCTGCTCGACCGCCCGGCACGCTGCGAGCAGCGCGTCGGCACCGAACACGACGGCCTGCGACTTCACGGTGTGGGCGGCGCGACCCACGGCTACGGCGTCACCGGCATCGAGCGCGGTTGCGGCCGCAGCCGCCAGCCCCGGCAGGTCTCGGAGGAACGACTCGATCAGCTCGGTCTCGAACGCCGGGTCCTCCCCACCGATGAGGTCGGTCACCTTGGCCCGGATCTCGTCTCGGCTCGCGAGGATCTGCTCCTCCACCTCAGGCTCGTCATCGGCGACGTCGGGCACCGGGACCGCGGCGAGCGCGGCGACCAGGTCGGGACGGCGGATCGGCTTGGTCAAGTACTCGTCCATGCCCGAATCCATGCAGCGCTTGCGGTCTTCGCTGGACGCGTTGGCCGTGAGGGCGATGATGCGCGGCCGGTGTTCGCCCATCGCGCCGACGATCTCCCGGCTGGCTTCCAACCCGTCCATCTCCGGCATCTGGACGTCCATGAGGATCACGTCGAAGACGCCGGTCAGGGCCTGCTCGACCGCCTCGATGCCGTTGCCCGCCACCACCGTCCGGTGACCGAGCCGGTCCAGCAGGGCGACCGCCAGCTTCTGGTTGGTGGGGTTGTCCTCGGCCAGCAGTACGCGCAGCCGCCTCCGGCTCGCGGACTCCTCCGGCGTCGGCGGCGCCAGGTCGGCGACCGGAGCCTCGATGCCCAGCGCCCCGGCCACGGCCCGGGCCAGCGCTTCGGCGGCCAACGGCTTGGCGACCCACTCCACCTCGCCCATCGCTCGCCAAGCGGGGTCGTAGACGACGTCGCGCTGGAGCGCCGTGGATGTGAGCACGATGCTCGGACGCGCCCCCGAGCGCGCCGCCGCGGCCACCCGGTCGGCCACCGCGCGAGCCTCCCCTGGTGGCGAGTCGACCACCAGCACGTCGGCGGCAGCGCGCTCGATGTCGGCGGCGAGACCGTCCCCGCCCGCGCTCGCGACGACAGCTGCCCCCCAGCCGGCGAGGAGGTCGCCCGCGACGCGACGGTGCAGGTCGCTCCGGTCGGCGACGAGGACCGTGCGCCCGGCGAGCCAGTCGCCAGGGATGGGATCCACCAAGGTCGCCGTGGCGGCCGGTCGGACCTCGACGGTGAAGGTCGTGCCCGGTCCGTCGAGCCCGGGGCTGGCGACGGTGATGGTCCCACCCATCATCTCGGCGAGGCGCCGACTGATCGCCAGGCCGAGCCCCGTGCCGCCGTACTTGCGTGCCGTCGACACATCGGCCTGGCTGAACGACTGGAACAGGCGATCCATCTGGACGGGCGTCAGGCCGATGCCCGTGTCGGTGACCGAGAGGTGGATCGCGCCATCGGCTCCGGCCGCAGGCGCGACGGCCACCCGGACATGACCGCTGTCGGTGAACTTGATGGCGTTGCCGACCAGGTTGAGGACGATCTGGCGCAGCCGGTTCGGATCGCCGATGACCCGTTCCGGCGTGGCGGCGGACACCTCGACTGCCAGCTCGAGGCCCTTGCCGTGGGCCAGCGGCGCCATGAGTGCGGTCGCCCCCTCGACGCAGTCCCGAATCGAGAACTCGACCGTCTCGAGATCCATGCGGCCCGCCTCGATCTTCGAGAAGTCGAGCAGGTCGTTGATGATGGTGAGCAGGGACTCGCCGCTGCGTTCGATGATGACCGCGTAGTCGCGCTGCTCACGGTCGAGCTCGGTGTCGCGCAGCAGTCCGCTCATGCCGATGATCGCGTTCATCGGCGTGCGGATCTCGTGGCTCATGGTGGCGAGGAACGTGCTCTTGGCCTCGTTGGCGAGGTCCGCCTCGTGCCTCGCCTCCGCCTCGCTCGAAGCCATCGTGGCGAGGTCGCGGGCCTGGCCCTGCACGGTGTGCAGCAGCCGGTAGGCGCGCCACATCACCAACACGATGCTCAGCACCACCATCGGGATGAGCCACCGCGCGACCGAGTCGTGGCCGGCGGCGAGCTCGGTGAACACCAGCAGCGGCGGCACCAGCACGCCGACGGCGAGGCCGATGCCGCGCAACGACGTGATGTCGTCCGAATCCTTGACCGGCATCGGCTCGACGTGGCGGCTACTCGGATGGAGCACGGCGAGGATCATGCAGATCCCCGCCGCCACCCACGGGACCTCGTAGTCGCCGTCGACGCCGAGGACGACCATGCGGTTGTAGTACAGGTCGGCGCCGGTGTAGAGGACCAGGCTGGCGCTGAGCATCGCCAGCGACAGGTTGGGCGCTCGCGGCACGATCAGCAGGCGTACCAACGGGGACAGGACCATGAGGTCGAGCAGGGGATAGGCGATCGACACGGCGGTCGCCAGGTCGAACGTCCCGGCCTCGACGATGATCGGACCCACGATGAACGCGGTGCACGCCGCGACCGCGGCGACCAGCACGACCGCGCTGTCGATCCACGCCTCGAGGTCACGACCGGGGCTGACGATGCGCACGAGGACCACCATCGCGGCGACCGCAGGGACCATCGCCGCGAGGTACATCACGTCGGCGATCCCCGGGAACGGGATCTCGTCCTGGGTGTAGATCAACCACTCCCAGTACAGGTCGGCGATCGCCATCAGCACCACGAACCCGGACATCAACAGCCAGACCCGACGCATCGGGGGCGGGATCCTGAGCGCGGCGACGACGAACACGATTGCCCCGACCGTGCCGACACCGCGCGCCACGAACGATCGCGGCAGCGTCTCGATCTGGAGCTGCCAGGTGGCGATCAGCGCGACAGCCCCAAGGGCGACGAGACCCCACCACCAGGTCGGGGTCGATGCCCTCAGGGAGAGCGGGTCGGCCGCTGAGGGCTGGTCGGTCATCCGACGGTCCAGAGGCGCACCGTGTGCGTGCGACCGCGGGGCGCGACCTCGTCGACGTAGCGAAGTCCCGCTGGCTCGCCGTGCAGGGCGTCGACCACGCTCTGCGTCATCAGCAGCGGTACGCCCAACTCCTTCGTCAGCGATTCGACTCGGGCCGCAGTGTTGGTGGTGTCACCGATTGCGGCGTACTCGAGCCGTCGCTCAGAGCCGACGTTGCCCGACATCACCGGGCCCGCGTTCAAGCCGACCCCCAGTTCGAACCGCCGGCGCAGGCCCTGCTTCTCGACCCAGTCGTTGAACGAATCGAGCCGACGGCCGGTGATCTCCTGGGCGGCGGCCAGCGCCCGGTCGGCGTGGTCCGGGCCCTCGATGGGCGCCCCGAAGACGCTCATGACGCCATCGCCGAGGTAGGCGACGAGGGTGCCGCCGTTGTCGAGGACCGCGTCGCTCACCTCGGTCAGGTAGCGGTTCAGCACCTCGATCACCTGCTCGACCGGGTGGGACTCCGCGAACGTCGTGAACTTCCGAAGGTCGTTGAACATCACGGTGCCGTCCATGCGCCGGGCCGCGAGCAGCGATTCCAGGGTGTCGCTCGCCAGTGCCTGGTCCACCACCGACTCGGGCAGGAACCGGGAGAACACCACCCGGACGTGGTCGCGCTGCAGGTCGAGCAGGCGCTTCTTGTTCAACCCGGCGTTGACCCGGGCGCGCAGGATCGTGACGTCCGCCGGTTTCGGCAAGAAGTCGTCGGCCCCCATCTCGATGCAACGGACGATGGCGTCCTGTTCCTCCACCCCCGAGATGACCACGACGGGGATGGCGGCGAGCTTCGGTACGTCCTTCATGGCGGCCAGCACCCCGAAGCCATCGAGCACCGGCATGGCGATGTCGAGCAGCACGATGTCGGGCTCGTCATCGTGCATGCGTCGGAGCGCGTCCTCGCCGTCGACCGCCTCCAGCGTTTCGTGACCCTCGCGCTGGAGCGCGTGCACGAGCAGGCGGCGGTTGAACGGGTCGTCGTCGACCACCAAGATGCGTGCCGCCGTCCGGTCCACCATCGAACCTCCCCACAAAGGCTGGCCCAACTCTAGGCTTGATCTGTGGTTGAGGGGGTGAGATGAGACTGACCTTCCTTGGGGTGCGGGGGTCCACCCCGGTCGCGGGTGCGCCGTTCATCCGCTATGGCGGCGACACCTCATGCGTGGGCGTGCTCCTGGGGGACGGGTCGGTGCCCGAGATCGTCCTCGATGCGGGCACCGGGCTCCGGAACCTGGCGGCCCGGTGCGATGGTCACCCGTTCGTCGGGACCCTCCTGCTGACGCACCTCCATTGGGACCACGTCCAAGGGCTGCCCTTCTTCCCGCCGGCGGATCGAGTCGATGCGCAGGTCGAGGTGTTCCTCCCGGCGCAAGGCGACCGAGAAGGTGCGGACCTGCTGGGGCAGCTCATGTCACCCCCGGCGTTCCCCATCACGCCCGGCGAGCTCCGCGGGGCCTGGAGCTTCGACGCGGTCGACTCGGGCCCCCTCGCCCCGCACCTCGGT
>Ga0209023_10003177_pt1 | contig 19820 bp, 14 predicted proteins | sample LakOneMetagenome_FD_187468 | JGI IMG/M metagenome (GOLD analysis project Ga0209023, IMG submission 187468) | Freshwater and sediment microbial communities from Lake Erie, Canada (SPAdes) (version 2) | ecosystem: Environmental > Aquatic > Freshwater > Lentic | place: Lake Erie, Canada...
AACGTCCGGCAATCAACACCGTCGACTTCTCCGGCGCCAAGGAATTCGAGAAGGACATGCTGGTCAAGGCACTGCGCGAAATCGGCGTGGGCGAAGCCAAGATCTACGACAAGTCGGCGGTCGACCGCGCCGAGCAGGAACTCAAGCGCCAGTACCTCTCGCACGGCATGTACGGCGTGAAGATCACGACCACCGTCACCCCGATCGAACGTAACCGCGTGAACGTCATGTTCAACGTCGACGAAGGCGAGGTCGCGCGCATCAAGCAGATCAACATCGTCGGCAACAAGGTCGTCTCGGACAAGGAAATCCGCGAGATCCTGCAGCTGTCCACCTCGGGCTGGTTCACCTGGTATTCAAAAGCCGACCAGTACAGCAAGACCAAGCTGACCGGCGACCTGGAAGCGATCAAGTCCTACTACCTGGACCGCGGCTACCTGGAAGCGAACGTCGAATCGACGCAGGTCGCGATCACCCCGGACAAGAAGGACATCTACCTCACCATCAACATCACCGAAGGCGAGAAGTACACCGTCTCGAGCGTGAAGCTGGAAGGCGAGATGTTCGGCCGCGAGGAAGAACTGCGCCAGCTGATCGTGCTCGAACCGGGCAAGACCTATTCCGGCGCCCTGCAGGAAGCCTCGAACAAGCGCATCGCCGCACGCTTGGGCACCTTCGGCTACGCGTTCGCCAACGTCAGCGCCGACCCGAGCCTCGACCGCGAGAAGCGCGAAGTCGCGTTCACCTTCACCGTCGATCCGGGCAAGCGCGCCTACGTGCGCCACATGAACATTTCGGGTAACACCGTCACCCGCGACGAGGTCATCCGCCGCGAATTCCGCCAGTTCGAAAGCTCGTGGTACGACGCCGACCGCGTCAAGCTCTCGCGCGACCGCGTCGACCGTCTCAGCTATTTCAAGGACGTGAAGATCGAGACGCCGGAGTCGCCGGGCAGCACCGACCAGGTCGACGTCAACATGACCGTCGAAGAGCGCCCGACCGGTAACTTCACGATCGGCGGCTCGTTCTCGCAGGCCGAGAAGTTCACCTTCACGATGTCGGTGCAGCAGGCCAACTTCGCGGGTTCCGGCAACACCGTCGGCTTCGACCTGAACACCTCGAAGTACAGCCGTACCATCGCCGTGTCGCAGACGAATCCCTACTTCACCGACGACGGCATCTCGCGCGCCTTCCAGGTCTACCACCGCACCACGCGTCCGCCGCTGTCGAACATCGGTTCCTACGAGGTGCGCCAGACCGGCGGCAACCTGACCTTCGGCGTGCCGTTCTCGGAAACCGACACCGTCTTCTTCGGCGCCGGCCTGGAACGCACCACGCTGACCACCGACACCACCAGCCCGGAGATCTACAAGCAGTTCGTGCGCCAGAACGGCGGCCCGACCGAGGGCGAGTACTCGGGCGTCGGCACCGGCAAGAGCAATGCGATCCCGCTGACCGTGGCCTGGGGCCGCGACAGCCGCGACAGCGCGCTGACCCCGAGCTACGGCCGCTACCAGCGCGCCAACCTTGAGCTCGACGTGATCGGCGACTCGAAGTACTTCCGCGCGGTGTACGAACACCAGTGGTACCGTCCGCTGACTACCTGGATGACCCTGGCCCTGCGCGGCGAGTTCGACTACGGCAAGGGCATCGGCGGCAAGGAATACCCGGTCTTCAAGAACTTCTACGCCGGCGGCATCGGTTCGGTGCGCGGCTACGAAAGCTCGACCCTGGGTGTGGTCGATCCGGTGTACGGCGACGCCATCGGCGGCTCGAAGCGCCTGATCGGCAACGCCGAGCTGCAGTTCCCGTTCCCGGGCAGCAGCAAGGACCGCAGCCTGCGCTGGTTCGTGTTCGCCGACGGCGGCCAGGTGTTCCAGGAAAAATCGCCGATCCGCCTGCAGCAGCTGCGCTACTCGGCCGGTCTCGGCCTGTCGTGGATCTCGCCGGTGGGCCCGCTGCGCCTGTCGTTCGCCAAGCCGCTGAACGACAAGCCGGGCGACCAGCTCGAACGCTTCCAGTTCCAGATGGGGACGGGCTTCTGAGTCCCCCGTTGGAGCGCCATTCTTTTCACCGCGGAGAATTATGTTGAAAAATCTGAAAGCCTTGCCCGGGACCCTGCTGCTGGCAGCCCTGTGCGCCGCTCCGCTGGCCCAGGCGCAGAACGCGCCGAGCCGCATCGGCTTCGTGTTCACCGAGCGCCTGATGACGGAATCGAAGATGGCCAAGGCGGCCGACGCCAAGATCCAGGCCGAATTCTCGAAACGCCAGAAGACGAACGAAGAGCTGGTGGCCAAGTTCAAGCAGATGAGCGAGAAGTTCGACGCCGACGCGCCGCGCCTGACCGACATCGAGCGCACGCGCCGTGCGCGCGAGCTGTTCGACATGGAAAAAGACGTGCAGCGCATGAACCGCGAGTTCCAGGAAGACCTGATGCAGCGCAAGAGCGAAGAGCGCGCCGCCATCGCCACCAAGGCGTATAAACTGATCGAACAGATCGCCGAGCAGGAAAAACTCGACGCCGTGCTGCAGGAAGCGGCGTGGTCGAGCCCGCGCATCGATATCACGGATAAAATCCTGAAACAGCTGGACAAGTAAACGTTTTGGAACAAGCTCAACTCCCCCGCGGCGTGCGCCTGGGCGACCTGGTCGAACGCTTCGGCGGCCAGCTCGTCGGCAACGCCGACCTCGTCGTGGCGAGCATCGCACCGCTCGACAGCGCCGACGCCACCCAGATCAGCTTCCTCAGCAACAGCAAGCTGCGCGCGCTGGCCGCGCAAAGCTCGGCCGCCGCATTGATCCTGTCGCCGCTCGACGATCCGTCGGTCGCCGCCACCTATGGCGGCACGCGCATCGTCACCACCAACCCCTACGCCTATTTCGCCCGCGCCGCGCAGTACTTCGTGTCGCTGGAAGAAGACGCCGTGAAGCCGGGCATCCACCCGAGCGCGGTCGTCGACCCGGGCGCCGAGATCCATGCCAGCGCCCACATCGGCCCGCACGTGACGATCGAAGCCGGCGCCGTGGTCAAGGCGCATGCCGTCATCGAGCACGGCTGCTTCATCGGCCGCAAGGCCGTGGTGGGCGAGGGCACGCGCTTCTTCGCGAACGTGACCTTCCATCGCGGCTGCATCATCGGCGCGCGCGGCATCGTCCATTCGGGCGCCGTGATCGGCGGCGACGGCTTCGGCTTCGCGGTCGAGGCGGGCGTCTACATCAAGATTCCGCAGACCGGGCGCGTGGTGATCGGCGACGACGTCGACATCGGTTCGAACACCTCGATCGACCGCGGCGCGCTGGCCGACACCGTGATCGAAGACGGCGTCAAGCTCGACAACCAGATCCAGATCGGCCACAACTGCCACATCGGCGCGCACACGGCGATGGCCGGCTGCGTCGGCGTGGCCGGCTCGGCGAAGATCGGCAGCCGCTGCACCTTCGGCGGCGCGGCCATGGTGCTGGGCCACCTCGAGATCGCCGACAACGTGCACATCTCCTCGGGTTCGATGGTCTCGCGCTCGGTGCTCGAGCCGGGCCAGTACACTGGCTTCTATCCGCTGGCGAAGAACGCCGAGTGGGAAAAATCGGCGGCCATCGTGCGCAACCTGAATTCCATGCGCGAGAAGATCCGCACGCTGGAAAAAACCATCAAGACGCTCATTGAGCAGAACCAAGAAAACAAAAATGACGACTGACACCACCAAGATCACCCTCGACATTAACGGCATCAAGGAATACCTGCCGCACCGCTACCCGCTGCTGCTGGTCGACCGCGTGCTCGACGTCGAACTGGGCAAGCGCATCACGGCCATCAAGAACGTCACCGCCAACGAGGAATTCTTCAACGGCCACTTCCCGCACAAGCCGGTGATGCCGGGCGTGCTGATGATCGAAGCGATGGCGCAGACCGCCGCCATCCTGTCGTTCATGACCATGAACGTGAAGCCGGACGAGAACTCGGTGGTGTATTTCGTCGGCATCGACAACGCGCGCTTCAAGCGTCCGGTCGAGCCGGGCGACCAGCTGAAGATGGATGTCGAGATCCTGCGCGTCGCGCGCGGCATCTGGAAGTACAAGGCCGTGGCCACGGTCGACGGCAAGGTCGCCGTCGAGGGCGAACTGATGTGCACCATCCGTGGCGCCGCCGAAGAGAACATGAAGGGCGCCGCGAAAGCCGACGCGGGTTCGGAGGGGTAATGAGCACGATCCATCCTACCGCGATCGTCGATCCGAAAGCCGAGCTCGATAGCTCGGTCGAGGTCGGCCCGTATTCGATCATCGGCCCGCACGTGCGCATCGGCGCGCGCACCGTGGTCGGACCGCACGTGGTCATCGAGGGCCACACGACGATCGGCGAGGACAACAAGTTCTTCCAGTTCGGCTCCATCGGCGCCGCGCCCCAGGACAAGAAATGGCAGGGCGAGCCGACCCGCCTGGAAATCGGCAACGGCAACACCATCCGCGAATTCGTCACCTTCAACCTCGGCACCGCCCAGGACGAAGGCGTGACCCGCCTGGGCGACGACAACTGGATATCGGCCTACGTGCACCTGGCGCACGACTGCCAGGTCGGCAGCCACACGATCTTCTCGAACAATGCGCAGCTGGCGGGCCACGTGCACGTGGGGGACCACGCCATCCTGTCGGGCTACGCCGGCGTGCACCAGTTCTGCAAGATCGGCGCCCATGCCTTCATCGGCATGTACACCAGCCTGACCCAGGACGTGCCGCCCTTCGTGATGGTGTCCGGGAACCCGGCGGCCGCGCGCGGCATCAACATCGAAGGCCTGAAGCGCCGCGGCTTTACGCGCGCCCAGATCGACGGCATCCGCGCCGCCTACAAGCACCTGTACCGTTCAGGCCTGACGCTGGAGGAAGCCAAGGCCGCGCTCGAGCAGGAAGAGGGCGCCTCGCCTGAAGCGGCGGACGATATCCGCGCCGTGCGCGACTTCCTCGGCGCCATCACCCGTGGCATCGTCCGCTGACGCATCCAGCCCGGACATTTCGCTAGCCCTGGTCGCCGGCGAGGTGTCCGGCGACATGCTCGCCGCACGCCTCCTTGCAGGGCTGCGTCCCCATCTTCCCAACGCCCGCTTCCACGGCATCGGCGGCCCGCGCATGATCGAGCAGGGCCTGGTGTCGGACGTGCCGATCGAGACCCTCACGGTGCGCGGCCTGTTCGAGATCATTCCGCGCTACCGCGAGATCAAGGGCATCCAGAACCGCCTGCGGGATCGTCTACTGGCCGAACGTCCCGCCGCCTTTATCGGCGCCGACTACCCCGGCTTCAACCTCGGCCTGGAAGAGCAACTGCGCGCGGGCGGCATTCCGACCCTGCACTTCGTCGGCCCGCAGATCTGGGCCTGGCGCGGCGGCCGCATCAAGAAGATCCAGCGCGCGGTGTCGCACATGCTGGTGATTTTCCCGTTCGAGGAACAGATCTACAAGGACGCCGGCGTGCCGGTGACGTATATTGGGCATCCGCTGGCGGAGACCATCCCGCTGGTACCCGACACTGTGGCGGCCCGTGCCGCGCTCGGCCTGCGTGCCGATGCGCGCGTGGTGACCATCATGCCGGGCTCGCGCATGGGCGAACTGAAATACCTGGCCGAGACCTTCGTGCGCACCGCCGGCCTGCTGGCGAAACGGGACCCGGGCTTGACCTTCGTGGTGCCGATGGCCGGCGACAAGCAGCGTGCCTACTTCAAGGAGATCGTGGCGAAAGCCGGCCTGGCCGACATCCCGCTGATGCTGCTCGACGGCCAGTCGCACACCGCGATTGCCGCCGCCGACGCGGTGCTGGTGGCCTCGGGCACGGCGACGCTGGAAGTGGCGCTGTTCAAGAAGCCGATGGTGATCGCCTACAAGGTGATGCGCGCATCCTGGGAAATCATGCGCCACATGGGTTACCTGCCGTGGATCGGCCTGCCGAACATCCTCGCACGCGAATGGGTGGTGCCGGAATACCTGCAGCACGCGGCCACGCCCGAGGCGCTGAGCGAGGCCGTATGGCAGCAGCTGAACGACACCGCGCTGCGTGATAAGCTGGCGGCGCGATTCACCGACATGCACCACAGCCTGCTGCGTAACAGCGCGCAGGAGAGCGCGCAAGCGGTGTTGCAGGTGATCGGGGCGCGCGCGTAGGGTGGGCCGGGCCGCGCGAGGCACGCCGTGCCCACGCGGAACTGCGCGCAGAGTTGGCGCCGCGTTTTGACGTGACCGCTGCTTTGTGCCGGCGCCTCCAAATGCGTCTCGTTGGCTTCTCATCCATGCTTGGCGGCGCGGAGCGAATCGTCACGGATGCGGACTCCGGATCGACACGTAACCGCGTGGGCACGGAGTGCCCACCCTACGAGCTTCAGCTGCGACCCAGCGGCTTTGCTTTCACGCACCCCCATGTACGCGTACAATACTCCGCATTCAAAATGCGCGAATACAACCGCATAAAGTAAAGTTCTGAAAGATTCATAAGCAGCAGATGAGTAAAAAGCGCGTCAACTTCTATCCCGGCCTTCCGCCCCGGCTGCGTCCGTTCACCGACCTCGACATCGTCTGCGGCGTCGACGAGGCCGGGCGCGGCCCGCTGGCCGGCCCGGTGTTCGCGGCCGCCGTCATCCTCGACCCGAAGCGCCCGATCGAGGGCCTGCGCGACTCGAAGAAGCTGAGCGAAGCGCGCCGCGATGAACTCGCGCCGCAGATCCGCGAGCACGCGCTGGCCTGGGCCATCGCCCAGGCCTCGTGCGAGGAGATCGACACCCTGAACATCCTGCACGCCACCATGCTGGCCATGCGCCGCGCCGTGGAAGCATTGCAGACCGTACCGACCTTCGCCCTGATCGACGGTAACCGCTGCCCGCCTATGGAAATTCGCGCCCACGCCGTGGTCGAAGGCGACGACAAGTGCCACGCGATTTCCGCGGCCTCGATCCTGGCCAAGACCGCGCGCGACGCCGAACTGGTGCGCCTGCACGCGCTGTACCCGGATTACTGCTTCGACCAGCACAAGGGCTATGGCACGGCCCTGCACCTCGAGCGCCTGCGCCTGCACGGCCCGTCGCCGGCGCACCGCCGTTCGTTTGCGCCGGTGCGCAATCTGCTGCAGGTCGATCTCTTCGCGGCGCCCGAGGAGACCGCATTCGCATGAAGACCATCACCTCGCGCGACAACGCGTTTTACAAGGAACTCAAGGCGCTGGCATCGAGCTCGCAGGCACGCCGCAAGGCCGGCCGCACGCTGCTCGACGGCGTGCACCTGTGCCAGTCCTGGCTCGATCTGCGCGGCGCGCCGCTGCACTGCGTGGTCTCGGAAGACGCCCTGCACAACCCGGAAGTCGGCAACATCGTCACCCGCGTGGAACAGCTGCGCGGCCACGTGACGGCGCTGCCCGAGGCGCTGTTCGGGGCGCTGAGCCAGGTCGAGCATGGCGTCAACCTGATGTTCCTGGTCGAGACGCCGCGCCCGCAAGCGCCTTGCGCCATGACGGTGTCCGCCGTGCTGCTCGACGGCGTGCAGGACCCTGGCAATGCCGGTTCGATCCTGCGCAGCGCGGCCGCCGCCGGCATCACCCAGGTATTCTGCAGCCCCGGCACCGCCTTCTGCTGGTCGCCCAAGGTGCTGCGCGCGGCGATGGGCGCGCACTTCGTGCTGGAGATCTTCGAGAACGTCGACCTGGCCGAACTGATCAAGGCCTCGGACATCGCCGTGCTGGCCATGAGCGGCTATGCCGAGCAGCAGCTGTACGAGGTGGACCTGCGCCAGCCTGTGGCCTGGCTGCTGGGCCACGAAGGGCAGGGCGTGGCCGACGACCTGATGGCGCTGGCGTCGCACCAGGTGGTGATCCCGCATGCGGGCCAGGTCGAGTCGCTGAACGTGGCGGCGGCGGCGGCCGTGTGCTTTTTCGAGCAGCTGCGCCAGCAGCAAGCGGCACGGTAGAATACACCGGGCGTACCAACCCGTGGAGCCATAATGGACATCGCGCATTTGCACTTTCTGGTAGCCGAGGCCGACAACGCCCAGCGCGCCGCCCTGGTCGAGATGCTGGGCCGCCTCGGCGCCAGCCGCGTCACCGACGTGCCCGACGGGCACATGGCATTGCGCACCTTCCAGGCCAGCTTCACGCCGCGCCTGCACGTGGCCATCATCGACCTGGCGCTGCCCGGCATGGACGGGCTGGAACTGATCCGCAACCTGGCCACGCTCGACACCGGCATCAGCCTGGTCGTCACCGGCGCCCAGCCCGCGAACCTGCTGTTCTCGGTCGAGACCCTGGCCCAGGTGTACGGCATCGATTTGCTGGGTACGATCGCCAAGCCGGTGACCGCCGCCAAGCTGAAACCCCTGCTCGACAACTACCAGCCGCCGGCGCTGCCGGAAGCCGTGGATGCCTCGCCGCGCTTTTCGTTCGCGGAAGTGGGCGTGGGCCTGCAGAAGCGCCAGTTCGAACCCTTCTTCCAGCCGAAGATCGAGCTGGCCACCGGCCAGGTAAAAGGCCTGGAAGTGTTCGCGCGCTGGCGCCACCCCGAGCACGGCATCCTCGGCCCCGGCGCCTTCATGGACGCGCTGGAGCAGAACAACCGCATCGACTTCCTCGATTGGAGCATGATCGAGCTGTCGGTCGAGCGCTGCCGCTGGTTCCACGACCAGGGCACGCCGATTTCCATTTCGATCAACCTGGCGCCCGAAACGCTCGCCCATCCGGCCTTCCTGCGCCAGATCACGGCCTGCCTGGGGCGTCATGCGGTGCTGCCGGACTACATCACCTTCGAGATGCCGGAGTCCTCGGTGCTGAACGAAGACCCGAACTTCATCGAGCGCCTGGTGCGCCTGCGCATGATGGGCTTCGGCCTCGCCATCGACGACTACGGCACCGGGCGCTCGAACTTGCAGCTGCTGGCGCGCATCCCGTTCTCGGAACTGAAGATCGACCGCAGTTTCGTCGACGGCGCCTCGAAGCGCCGCCCGCTCGGCACCGTGCTGCGCTCCTGCCTCGGCCTGGCGCACAGCCTGGACCGCATGTCGGTGGCGGTGGGCGTCGAGACGCGCCAGGACTGGGACTTCCTGCAAGGCCTGGGCTGCACCTATGCCCAGGGCTACCACATCGCCAACCCGATGGAGGCGACCGCCTTCCCGGGCTGGCTGGAAGACTGGCGGCATTTCTTCTGAGCGCGCTGCGTGGCGACGTGCGGCGTCTGGACTGGTTCGTGCGCATGCGGTAGGGTGGACGGCTTGACCGCTGCCGCGCGATTGATCGTGTAGGTGGCGCCGTCCACGCGTTCAACGGCGGGGTGCCTTGTCGGGTAGCGGGCCGGCGGGCAGGGTTTGAACGCGTGGGCGGCGCACGCGGCGTGTATGCGCAACATTCCGGGTGGAGCCGACCACCCTACGTGTGCGGGTCGATTCGAGGAGTGAAAATGAGCATACGGGTGCGCTGCCACTGCGGCAAGCTGCAGGGCGAACTGGAGACGAGCGCGGTGGCGGCGCGGGCGAAATGCTATTGCCGCGACTGCCGCGCCTTTGCGCGCTTCCTCGGCAACGAGGTCGAGATCCTCGACGGCGCCGGCGGCACCGAGGTGGCGGCGGCCTTGCCGTCGGGCCTGCGCTTCACCCAAGGCCTGGACGGGCTGGCCTGCATGTCGCTCAGTCCGAAAGGCCTGTACCGCTGGTATGCCGCCTGCTGCCGCACGCCGATCGGGAACACGCCGCGCGATCCCAAGGTGTCCTACGTCGGCCTCGTGCGCGTCTGCCTCGATGCGACGCCGGCCGAACTCGATGCCCAGCTCGGCGCCTCGCACATCAACGCCAACACCGAATCGGCCTACCGCAAGATACCGAAGACCCCGGGCGGCACGGCCTGGGCGCTCGTGAAAATCGGCGGCAGGCTCATGGCCGCGCGCTTCGGCGGCGGCTACAGGAACAACCCTTTCTTCGAGCCAGGCAGCGCCACCCCGGTGCGCCAGCCCGAGGTGATCTCGAAGGAAGCGCGCGCCCGGCTGTATTGATCATCAGGCCGCAACGTCTTCCTCTTCGCGGTCGACGTGGCTGGCCTTGCCGCCTTCGGCCGCGCGCCGCAGGATGACCGGCACCGATTTATACGACGGCGTGCCGCTGCGCCGGTCGACATTCGCCAGCGCCACCAGCGCGTTCGCTTCCGGGTAATAGGCCGCGACCGACCCCGGCGCGATGTCGAATGCCACGGCCACGAAGTTGCGCACGATGCGCGGCGCCTCGATGTTGTCGCAGGCGGCCACCGCCTCGATGTCGACCATGTCGCCGTGCTCCAGCCCGCGCGCGGCCAGGTCCGCCGCATTCACGAACACCACGTCGCGCCGGCCCGTGACGCCGCGGTAGCGGTCGTTCTTGCCATAGATGGTGGTGTTGTACTGGTCGTGGCTGCGCACCGTGGCCAGCACCAGCACGTCCTGGGCGTCGGGTCGCGCCAGCGGGCGCTCGTCTTCCCTGGCGCAGGTGATGAAGTGGGCCTTGCCCGATGGCGTGCGCCATTCGCGCCGTCCGGCCGGGCTGTCGAGACGGAAGCCGCGCGGCACCCGCACCCTTTCGTTGTAGTCGTCGAAGTCGGGGAAGACGGCTTCGATGGCGTCGCGGATGCGGTTGTAGTCGGCAATGAAGCCGTCCCAGTCGATCCTGGTGTCGGGCAGGGTCGCCTTGGCGATGCCGGCGACGATGGCCGGTTCCGATTTCAGCAAATCGGACGCCGGCGGCAGCGAGCCGCGCGAGGCGTGCACCATCGACATCGAGTCTTCCACCGTCACCGATTGCACGCCGTTCGCCTGCATGTCGCGTTCCGTGCGGCCCAGGCAAGGCAGGAGGAAGGTGTGCTTGCCGACCATCAGGTGCGAGCGATTCAGCTTGGTGGCGATGTGCACCGACAGGTCGAGCTTGCGCATCGCCTCGAAGCAGACCTGCGGGTCGGGCATGGCGGTCGGCAGGTTGCCGCCCAGGCAAACCAGGGCTTTCGCGCGGCCCTCGTGCATGGCGTTGAAGGCCTCGACCGCGCCGTGGCCGTGCTCGCGCGGCGCCTTGATGCCGAATACACGCTCCAGCGAATCGAGGAAGCTTTTGCTCGGGATCTCGGTGATGCCGACGGTGCGATCGCCCTGCACGTTGGAGTGGCCGCGCAGCGGGCAGATGCCGGCGCCTTCGCGTCCGATGTTCCCGCGCAGAAGCAGCAGGTTCGCCAGCTGCTGGACGTTGCCGGTGCCGTGGCGGTGCTGGGTGATGCCCATGCCGTAGCAGATGATCGTGCGCTCGGCCCTGGCGTAGATGCCGGCCGCCGTTTCCAGGTCGGCGCGCGACAGGCCGGACACGTGCTCGATCTCGTCCCAGGAGGTGGCGTCCAGGTCGGCCACCAGTTCCTCGAAGCCGAGGGTGTGCTCGCCGATGAAGTCGCGGTCCAGCAGGCCGGCGCCGCCGGCGGCGCGCTGCTCCGCATCCATCGCCAGCAGCGCCTTCATCATGCCCTTCACGGCCGCCGTATCGCCGCCGATCTTCAGCTGGTAGTAGTGCGAGGCGATGTTCACCGCTTTCCCGACCGTCATTTCGAGCGCGTGCTGGGGCGACTTGAAGCGCTCCAGGCTGCGTTCCTTCAACGGATTGAAGACCACGATGGGCGCGCCGCGCAGCGAGGCGGCGCGCAGCGTGGCCAGCATGCGCGGGTGGTTGGTGCCGGGGTTGTGGCCGAACGAGAAGATGGCGTCGCAACCGTCGAAGTCTTCCAGCGTGACGGTGCCCTTGCCGACGCCGATCGATTGCGGCAGGCCGACGCTGGTGGCCTCGTGGCACATGTTGGAGCAGTCGGGGAAGTTGTTGGTGCCGTATTCGCGCACGAAGAGTTGGTACAGGAAGGCCGCTTCGTTCGAGGCGCGGCCGGAGGCGTAGAACTCGGCCATGTTCGGGTCGGGCAGGGCGCGCAGCTGTTCGCCGATGCGCGCGAAGGCGTCGTCCCAGGAGATCGGCACGTAATGGTCGGTGGCGGCGTCGTAGACCATGGGGTGGGTCAGCCGGCCCTCCCATTCGAGATAAAAATCTTCGCGCTCCCACAGTTCGCTCACCGTGTGCCTGGCGAAGAATTCGGGCCCGACGCGCTTGTTGGTCGCTTCCCAGGACACGGCCTTGGCGCCGTTTTCGCAGAATTCGAACGACGATCCTTCGCGCGGGTCGGGCCAGGCGCAGCCGGGGCAATCGAAGCCCTGCGGCTGGTTCACCTGCAGCATGATGGTGGTGCGCGCGGCCGACATTTCGCCGCGCAGCGCTTTCGCGACGGCCTGCAGCGCACCCCAGCCGCCGGCGGGGCCGCCGTATTCACCGATTCCCGGCACATCCTTCTTCGACATACATCCTCCTCATGCAATAACGAAGAATTCTACGAAGATTGTTAAACCGAGGCCGCCACGAAGACACAGGGAAACTAAGGCCGGGCCCGGCTTACAGTTCGATCACCAGCTCCGGCCGGAAGCCTTCCTGCTCGCCCTTGCTCAGGTAGCCGAGTGGATTGGCGACCACGCGGCAGGACCAGGGCCGGCCGTTCTCGACACCCGTGACAGTGTAGTCGTTCATGCAGTGCAGGTGGCCATGTATCCAGACGTCGGCGTAGGGGAAGAGGGCGTCCAGGGTATTGCAGAAGCCGGCCGTGCCCGCCGCCAGGCCGTAGCGCGGGTCGGCGCTCAGCAGGCTGGGGGCGAAGTGGGTGACGGCGACCGTGACCCCGTCGAACGGTTCGGCCAGCGCCGCGCGCAGCCAGGCCTGGCAATCGAGCGACATCTCGCGCAAGCCTTCGGCCAGGACCGGCACGCCGTCCTTCAGCGTCGTGTTCTTGCTGAGGTAATAGTTGGCGGCGCGGAAGGCCTTGCCGCGCAGTTGCAGTTGTTTGGTGAGGTCGGTTTCGCGGCTGGCCAGGGCGTCGAAGTCGCTCCACAGGGTGGTGCCGATGAAGCGCACGTGATCGATGACGATCGTTTCGCGGTCCAGCCATTCGATGCCCAGTTCCTGGCAGGTGGCGCGCAGGCGGGCACAGGTTTCCTCGTACTCGAGGCCGTCGAACTCGTGATTGCCGGGGATGAAGAGCACGCGCGCCTTGGCGGCGCCGGGACGCAGGGGCGAGAAGCGGGCCAGGCCGAAGTCGGTGCCGGTCAGGCGCGAGCCGGACTGGTAGGAGCCGATGTCGCCGGCAAGGACGACGACGTCGGTATCCGGGGCGACGTATGGCTGGAAGTCGGCGTAACGTTCGAGGTGCAGGTCGGAGAAGAGCTGGATGCGCATAGCGGCGAAGTATAGCTGCAACGACAGTGCGCTGCCGCATGGGTACGATTTACGTAGGGTGGACTCCCGAGTCCACGCGGTTTCATCGGGTGAGCGGCGGTGGAAGTGATGGGGCCACCTGACGCGAAAACGGCGTGTCATCTGCGCTTGTGGGGCTGTTGCCTGACACGTTATCGGCGTGCATGATCCGCGTGGGCACAGGTGCCCACCCTACGGTCGTTGCCGGTGGTTCGGCGCTGTGCGCCTCGGCGGCAAACGGCGGGAATCGGGGTGTTCGGTACGCTCGCGCACAGAGGCATGGCGCCCTGGCGGTTACGGTAGCCTTTCTACTGGAAGGAGATAGCATGAACGAGGAGTCGAAAGGCTTGCGCATCGAGGACCCCACCACGCCGGCTGGCGGCTGGGCGTCTGTCGCGGAGGTGACGAATATCCTGATGGACCAGCGCACCGTGCTGAAGGACAGCCGCCTGCTGCTCAAGCAGAACAAGCCGGATGGCTTTGCCTGCGTCAGCTGTGCCTGGGCCAAGCCGGCCAATCCGCACCCTTTCGAATTCTGCGAAAGCGGCGCCAAGGCCACGGCCTGGGAGACCACAAGCAAGGCCATCGGCGCCAACTTCTTCGAGCAGTACAGCGTGCGCGAACTCGAATCCTGGTCCGACCACCGGCTGGAAGAGCAGGGCCGCCTGACGGTACCGCTGCGCTACGACGCCGCCAGCGACCGTTACCGCGAGGTGTCGTGGGAGACCGCCTTTGCCGAGATCGGCGCGGCCCTGCGCGGCTTCGAGCGCGACAAGGTCGTGTTCTATGCCTCGGGCCGGGCGTCCCTCGAAACCTCCTATATGTACCAGCTGCTGGCGCGCATGTACGGCAATAACAACCTGCCCGACAGCTCGAACATGTGCCACGAAAGCACCTCGGTGGCCCTGCAGAAGACCATCGGCGTCGGCGTGGGCACGGTGGTGTTGCAGGACTTCGAGCAGACCGACTGCATCTTTTTCTTCGGCCAGAACGTGGGCGTGAACAGCCCGCGCATGCTGCACCAGCTGCAGGAAGCGCGCGAGCGCGGCGTGCCGATCATCACCTTCAATCCCCTGCGCGAGCGCGGGCTGGTGAGCTTTACCAATCCGCAGTCGCCGGTCGAGATGCTGACCAAGAAGGAAACGCCGATCAGCACCCAGTATCACCAGGTGAAGCCGGGCGGCGACACGGCCGCGATCATGGGCCTGGCGAAGGCCCTGCTGGCGCTGGACGACGCGGCTGTTCAACGCGGCGAGCAGCGCGTGCTGGACGTCGCCTTCATCCAGGAGTACACGCACGGCTTCGAGGAATTCGAAGCGGCGGTGCGCGCCTGTCCGTGGACCGACATCGTGCGTGAATCGGGGCTGCTGCAAGTGGACATCGAGAGCGCGGCCGCCGTGTATGCGGGCGCGGGCGCGGTCCTCGGCGTGTACGGCATGGGCCTGACCCAACACCAGAACGGCGTGCAGAACGTGGGCATGATCGTCAATCTGCTGCTCATGCGCGGGAATATCGGCAAACCGGGCGCCGGCATCTGCCCGGTGCGCGGCCACTCGAACGTGCAGGGCCAGCGCACGGTCGGCATCACCGAAAAGCCGGAACTCGCGCCGCTCGACAAGCTGAAGGAACAATACGGCTTCGAGCCGCCGCGCGAGAAGGGCATGAATACGGTGGAAGTCTGTGAAGCCATGCTGGCGCGTAAAGTCCAGGCATTCATCGGCCTGGGCGGGAATTTCGTGCGCGCGGTGCCCGAGACCGTGCTGATGGAAGCGGCCTGGCGCGAACTGCCGCTGACGGTGCAGGTATCGACCAAGCTCAATCGCAACCACATCATCCACGGCAAGCAGTCGTACATCCTGCCTTGCCTGGGCCGCATCGAGATCGACCGCCAGGCCGCCGGTCCGCAGGACGTGACGATCGAAGACAGCACCTCGTGCATGCACGGTTCGCGCGGCGCGGCCGATCCGGTGGCGGATACCTTATTGTCGGAGCCGGCCATCGTGGCGGGCATCGCCAAGGCCACGCTGGACCCGAATCCGTTAGTTGACTGGGACGCCTGGGTCGGCAACTATGCCAGGGTGCGCGACGCCATCGAGGAAACCTATCCGGACATCTTCGGCGACTTCAATGCGCGCATGTGGACGCCAGGGGGCTTTCGCAAACCGGTGGGCGCCGCGCACCGCGTGTTCGAGACCGAAAGCAAGCGCGCCGAATTCACCGTACCCGAGGAATTGCCGGGCGACCCGGACATGGACGCAGGCCCGCCGGCGCTGCGCCTGTTCACGATCCGCAGCGATGGGCAGTTCAATACCACCATCTACCACAACGACGACCGCTTCCGCGGCGTGTTCGGCAGCCGCATGGTGCTGTTCATGTCGCACGGCGACATGGCGCGCCTGGGGCTGGAGCAGGGCGACAGCGTGGCCTTGCAGGGCCCTGCGGACGATGGCGTCACGCGCCGCGTGGATGGCTTGTCGGTCGTGCCCTACGACGTGCCCGAGGGCTGCATCGCCGGCTATTACCCCGAACTGAATCCCCTGATCCCGCTCTGGCACCACGCCAAGGAAAGCAAGGTGCCGGCGGCGAAGGCAATCGACGTCATGGTGGAGCGCAGCGCCGTCGCTTGACGTAGGGTGGGTACTCGTACCCACCGGTTTCACTGCCGGCGTCCCGGTAGTATCCGGGTATGCGACGGACCAGCAGGTGGGTTCGAGAACCCACCCTACGTCAACGGGCAAGCTGGCAGGTGAACGTCAATACTCGCGCCGATCCGGCTTGATCTCCTGCAGGATCGTCGTCGCGATCTCCTCGATCGACTTGGTGGTCGACGACAGCCAGCGAATCCCCTCGCGCTTCATCATTATTTCCGCCTCGTTCACCTCATACCGGCAATTCTCGATCGACGCATATTTACTGCCCGCGCGCCGCTCGTTGCGGATCTCGGTCAAGCGCTCCGGCGTGATCGTCAGCCCGAACAGTTTATGTTTAAAGGGCGGCAGCGAGGACGGCAACTTGCCGCGCTCGAAGTCGTCGGGAATCAGCGGGTAATTCGCCGCCTTGATCCCGTACTGCATGGCCAGGTAGAGCGAGGTCGGCGTTTTGCCAGAACGCGACACGCCGACCAGGATCACATCCGCCTCGGCCAAATTCTTGTGCGATTGCCCGTCGTCGTGGGCCAGCGAGAAGTTGATCGCCTCGATGCGGTTCTTGTATTCCTCGGAATCGACGATGTTGTGAATGCGCCCGATGGTGTGGGTCGATTTCACGCCGAGTTCCATTTCCAGCGGCGCCACGAAGGTCTGGAACAAGTCCATGTGCATGCCGTTCGAGGCGCGGATCACGCCCGACAGGTCGTGCTTCACCAGGGTCGAGAACACGATGGGGCGCTGGTTGTCGGCCGCGTACACCTCGTTGATGCGGCGCGCGGCGTCGCGGGCCTTGTCGAGCGTGTCGATGAAGGGAATGCGGATCTGGCGGAAACGCATTTCGAATTGGCTGAGCACCGCGTGGCCGAAGGTTTCGGCGGTGATGCCGGTGCCGTCGGACACGAAAAACACGGTGCGCGCGGTCGGTGGAAGTGCGGGGCGGTTCTCGGCGGTCATATTGAATTCTTGGCTATGCTGACAGATTTGCACGTTTCGTGCGGTGTGAAACCCGGGCGCTCGCGGTAGAATGCTCGGCAACGGATTTGCATTGTGCTGCACGGCGCCCAGAATAACAAGAATACACGCGCCCTCTGCCTGGCACTGCATGGAGCGTGTGAAAAGCCTTCAGGGCAAGGCGTACCGTCGAAGACAGTACGCGAGTACGGCGAGACGGTACAACGCCGCCATGGAGGTTTTTCACGCGCTCGCACAGATTTCTATCATCAAGTAAGGGTGTTTTACCATGACTAACCTGTCTAACGCAGCATTGAAGGAGCCGGAACAAGGCACGGGTGTTTACGTTTCCTCGTTCGAAAACCTGCGCATGACCGATGTCGAATCGGTCGGCGGCAAGAACGCCTCGCTCGGCGAGATGATCAGCCAGCTGGCCGAAGCCGGCGTGCGCGTGCCGACCGGCTTCGCCACCACGGCGCAGGCCTTCCGCGACTTCCTCGGCCACTCGCTGGACGGCGGCCCTTCGCTGGCAGACCGCATCGCTACCCGCCTGGAAAGCCTGGATATCGACGACGTGCGCGCCCTGGCGGCCGCCGGCGCCGAGATCCGCCAGTGGATCATCGACACTCCGTTCCAGCCGCGCCTGGAAGAGGAAATCCGTTCGTTCTACGAGCGCTTGGTGGCCGACTCCGACACCGAGATGTCCTTCGCCGTGCGTTCGTCTGCCACCGCCGAAGACTTGCCGGACGCCTCGTTCGCGGGCCAGCAGGAAACCTTCCTGAACGTGGTCGGCATCGACAACATCCTGGAAGCGATGAAGCACGTCTTCGCTTCGCTGTACAACGACCGCGCGATTTCCTACCGTGTGCACAAGGGCTTCACCCACGCCGAAGTGGCGCTGTCGGCCGGCGTGCAGCGCATGGTCCGTTCCGACACCGGCGCCGCCGGCGTCATGTTCACCATCGATACCGAATCGGGCTTCAAGGACGTGGTCTTCATCACCTCCAGCTACGGCCTGGGCGAAACGGTGGTGCAGGGCGCGGTGAACCCGGACGAGTTCTACGTCCACAAGCCGATGCTCCAGCAGGGCAAGTCGCCTGTCATCCGCCGCAACATCGGGTCGAAACTGATCAAGATGGAGTTCACCGCCGAAGCGAAAGCCGGCCGTTCGGTCAAGACCGTCGACGTGCCGATCGAACTGCGCAACCGTTACTCGCTGACCGACGCCGAAGTCGTCGAGCTGGCCAAGTACGCCGTCATCATCGAGAACCACTACGGCCGCGCGATGGACATCGAGTGGGGCAAGGACGGCCGCGACGGCAAGCTGTACATCCTGCAGGCGCGTCCGGAAACCGTGAAGTCGCAGCAGAAGGCGACCGACGCCCAGCAGCGCTTCAGCCTGAAGGGCAGCGGCACCGTGCTGACCAGCGGCCGCGCCATTGGCCAGAAGATCGGCGCCGGCCCTGTGCGCGTGATTACCGACCCGTCGGAAATGGAACGCGTGCAGCCGGGCGACGTGCTGGTGGCCGACATGACCGACCCGAACTGGGAACCGGTCATGAAGCGCGCTTCGGCGATCGTCACCAACCGCGGCGGCCGTACCTGCCACGCGGCGATCATCGCCCGTGAACTCGGCGTGCCGGCGGTCGTCGGCTGCGGCGACGCCACCGAGACCTTGAAGGACGGCACCTTTGTCACCGTGTCGTGCGCGGAAGGCGACGAAGGCAAGATCTACGACGGCCTGCTGGAAACCGAAGTGACGGAAGTGTCGCGCGGCGAACTGCCGCCGCTGGCGACCAAGATCATGCTCAACGTCGGCAACCCGCAGCTGGCCTTCGACTTCCAGTCGGTGCCGAACGGCGGCGTCGGTCTGGCGCGCCTGGAATTCATCATCAACAACAACATCGGCGTGCACCCGAAGGCCATCCTCGAGTACCCGAACATCGATGCCGATCTGAAGAAAGCCGTCGAATCCGTGGCCCGTGGTCACGCGTCGCCGAAGGCCTTCTACGTCGACAAGCTGGCCGAAGGCGTGGCGACGATTGCCGCCGCGTTCTGGCCGAAGCCGGTCATCGTGCGCCTGTCCGATTTTAAATCGAACGAGTACAAGAAGCTGATCGGCGGTTCGCGCTACGAGCCGGACGAGGAAAACCCGATGCTGGGCTTCCGCGGCGCCGCACGCTACCTGGCCGAGGACTTCGCCGAGTCCTTCGAGATGGAATGCCTGGCGATGAAGCGCGTGCGCGAAGAGATGGGCCTGACCAACGTCGAGCTGATGATCCCGTTCGTGCGCACCCTGGGCCAGGCCGAGAAGGTCATCGAGCTGCTGGCCAAGTATGGCCTGAAGCGCGGCGAAAACGGCCTGCGCGTCATCATGATGTGCGAAGTGCCGTCGAACGCCATCCTGGCCGAGCAGTTCCTGGAACACTTCGACGGTTTCTCGATCGGCTCGAACGACCTGACCCAGCTGACCCTGGGCCTGGATCGCGACTCCGGCATGGAGCTGCTGGCCAAGGACTTCGACGAGCGCGACCCGGCCGTCAAAGCCATGCTGTCGCTGGCGATCAAGGCCTGCCGCGCGCAGGGCAAGTACATCGGCATCTGCGGCCAGGGCCCGTCGGACAATCTGGACTTCGCGGTGTGGCTGATGGAGCAGGGTATCGAGTCGATGTCGTTGAATCCTGACTCGGTGGTCGAGACCTGGCAGAAGCTGGCGTCGATGTAAGCACCGAACCTGCCCAGGCAGGTTTCCGAGGCAGGAAAGCCCGCTACCCATGCCCGCTACCCACCGTGGTCGCGGGCTTTTTCATTGCAATATCCTCATGACTTCTTCACACATCTTCACCCCATCGATGAAGCGCCGCCATCTCGTGCTCGCGCTTGGCTCCTTGCCGTTTGCCGCGGCCGCGGCGCCGGCGCCGGCTCAGG
>Ga0209023_10003179_pt1 | contig 19813 bp, 14 predicted proteins | sample LakOneMetagenome_FD_187468 | JGI IMG/M metagenome (GOLD analysis project Ga0209023, IMG submission 187468) | Freshwater and sediment microbial communities from Lake Erie, Canada (SPAdes) (version 2) | ecosystem: Environmental > Aquatic > Freshwater > Lentic | place: Lake Erie, Canada...
GGTCGCCGTCGGACCCTGTGCGCGGCCGACACCCATGACCCCCACGCTAAACCGCCACCTCGGCGGCGACGGACCACGTCGCCCGGCCACCGTCCGCCGGTGTTCGTCCCGGGTCCGCCGATCGCGGACGGGGTCACGGGCTGGGACCTTCGGCCCTGGGTGCGACAGGCCCGATCCGTCACGATCGACGGGTTGCCAACCACGATCGGGCCGTCCCGGAGGACGATTCTCCATGAACCTCGATCTCGAACAGGGCCGCCACGGGGACCCGGCGACCGCTCCGTTCGACGGTGGGGTCGACCCGGGGGTCGTGCTGCGCTGCGACCACCTGCGCAAGGAGTACGGCGATCGCATCGTGGTCGACGACGTCTCCTTCGAGATCGCACGGGGCGAGACCTACGGGCTCCTCGGCCCGAACGGCGCCGGCAAGACCACCGTGATCTCGATGCTCTCGGGGCTGTTGCGGCGCAACGCCGGCACCGTGGTGGTGGCCGGACGCCCGCTCGACGGCGACAACCGGTTCGCCAAAGCCGCGATCGGTCTCGTGCCCCAGGACATCGCGCTGTACCCGGATCTCACCGCGCGCGAGAACCTGCGCTTCTTCGGCCGCCTGCAGAACCTCGACAAGGCCACGCTCGTTCGTCGCATCGACGAGGTGCTCGAGCTGATCGGCCTGCGCGATCGCGCCGACGAGCGCGTCGAGAGCTTCTCGGGCGGCATGAAGCGCCGGTGCAACATCGGCGTCGGCCTCCTCCACGAACCGCTGCTGCTGGTGCTCGACGAACCCACGGTCGGGGTCGACCCCCAGAGCCGCCATGCGATCCTCGAGAGCATCGAGCTGCTCGGTGGCGAGGGGCTCAGCGTGCTGTACACGACCCACTACATGGAGGAAGCGGAACGGCTCTGCGACCGCGTCGGGGTGATCGACGAGGGCCGGCTCATCGCGGAAGGCACGCGCCGTGAGCTCATCGAGCTCGTCGGCGAGCACAGCCGCATCCGCATCGAGGCCAGCGGAGACCTGCCGGCCTTCGCCGAGGTGTGCCGGCAGATGACCCAGGTCGACCGGGCGACCTGCACGGACAGCCGGATCGAGCTCGTCGTGGCCGAGCCCGCCCACGCGCTCGGCCCCATCGTCGAAGCCGCGACGCACGAGGGCATCGCCATGCTGTCCCTGAGCGTCGTCGAGCCCGACCTCGAGACCGTGTTCCTCGACCTCACCGGCAAGGCTCTGCGGGACACGGTGTGATGCCCACCGTGCGAGCGGGCGACCGCACCACCCCGTCGCTGCCGCGCGTCGCACTCGTCATCGGGGGGAACGACCTGCGCCGGAAGCTGCGGGACCGCACCGCGCTCCTGCTCGGGATCGTGACGCCGCTTCTCATGGCTGCCGTCATCGGGCTGGCGTTCGGCGGGGGCATCAGCTTCGCCGCCACCATCGCCGTCGTCGACACCGACGGATCCACCATCTCCCAAGGCATCGTCAGCGGTCTGGTGGAGGGTGCGCCCGCCGGGACCCCGGTGACGTTCGTGCGGGCGACCGAGCTCGCCACCGCCCGCGCCGATCTCGACGCAGGGAAGGTCGACGCCGTGATCGTGATCCCCACCGCGTTCGGGGCGTCCATCACCGCCATGGCCGGCGGCGGCCACGGGGGTACCCTGCGGGTCCTGACCGACGCCAACAAGCGCATCGCCGGAGATGTCGCGCGGTCGGTCGCCGACGGGCTCGGCGCGCGGGTCTCCGCGTCGGTCCTGGCCATCCAGACCGCGCTCACGGCGGACGGCGGCGTCTCCGACCCCGCCGCGATCCAACGGATCGTGTCCGAGGGTCAGCGCATCACGGTCCCCATCGCGCTGGAGCAGGTCGACGCCGGCGGGCGGTACCCACCGGTCGCGTACTTCGGTGCGTCGATGGGCATCCTCTTCCTCTTCTTCACCGTCGGTGGGGGTGCCCGCAGCCTGATCACCGAGCGCAAGGAGGGCACCCTCGTGCGGGTTCGCTCGGCACCCGTGTCCGATGCCGCCGTGCTCCTCGGCAAGTCCGGTGCCGTGCTCGTCATCGCGTTGCTCAGCCTGCTGACGATCTGGGCGGTGACCTCGGTGGTGTTCCGGGCGTCGTGGGGCAACCCCGCGGCGGTCCTGATGATCATCGTCTCGGTCGTCGTCGCCGTCGCCGGGATCAGCACCCTCGTCGCCGGCCTGGCCCGCACCGATGCGCAGGCCGACGGGCTCACCGCCATCGTCGCCTTCGGGTTCGCGCTGCTCGGAGGCAGCTTCTTCCAGTCCGGCAGCCTGCCGCCCGTGCTTCAGACCCTCGCGCTGGCCACGCCCAACGGCTGGGCCCTGCGGGCGCTGACCCGGATCGGCGCCGGCGACGCCGGTGCGCTCGAGGTCCTGCCGAGCACCCTGGTGCTGCTCGTCATCGGCGTGGTCACCGCCGCCATCGGCCTGCAGGGCCTGAAGCGCAAGGCACTGGCATGACGCTCACCGCGCGCCCGCCCGCCGCTGAGCCCGTGGCCTCCGCGACGGAGCTCCGCCGACCGCCTTCGACCCTGCGCGCGGTGGCGACGATCGCCCGCACGGACTTCAGCCGCCTCGCCCGTGACCGGGTGGCGCTCTTCTTCATCGTGGTGCTGCCGGTGGTGATCATCGTGATCATCGGCACGTCGATGGGTTCGCAGGCCACGCACACCCCTGTCGGGGTGATCGATCTCGACCGCACCGAGGCCTCGGCGCAGCTCGTGCAGGCCCTCCGCGACAGCGGAGTCGTCGAGGTGTCACCGTTCGACAGCACCCCGGAGATGCAGCAGCAGATCCGTACGCAGAACGTCCTCGCCGGCATCTCCATCCCCGCCGGGTACGCCGCGACCCTCGATCGGGGCGACGTCGCGGTCGTGACGCTGCTGGCCGACCAGAAACAGGAGTCGACGATGACCCTGTCGAGCGTCATCGCAAACGTCGTCGACCGCCAGGGACAGGTGCTGGCCGCCGCGCGCTTCGCCGCCGCGCAGCGCAACGGCGATCCGCGGTCCCTGCTGGAGCGGGCCCGGGCCAACCAGCTGCGCCTGCAGCCGGTGACCGTCGAGGTCGAGACGACAGGGCGCGAGTCGCTCAGCTCGACGAACCGCTTCGCGTACACCGCACCGTCGAACCTCGTGCTCTTCGTCTTCATCAACTCCATCACGGGGGCGACGGCGCTCGTCGAGAGTCGGCGCCTCGGCGTGACCCGACGGATGTTGGCGGCGCCGATCAGCGTGGGCACGCTCGTGCTGGGGGCCGGGTGCACCCGCCTGCTCGTGGCCCTGCTGCAGTCGGTGCTCATCATCCTGGTCGGAAGCCTGATCTTCGGCGTGCGCTGGGGAGACCCGTTCGCGGTCGCGGCGCTCGTGCTGGTGTTCGCCCTGCTCGCCACCGGTGCCGGGTTGCTCATCGGCTCGCTGGCGAAGAAGCCCGAGCAGGTGCCCGCCATGGGCATCCCGATCTCGATGGGCCTTGCGATGCTGGGGGGCTGCATGTGGCCGCTCGAGGTCGTTCCCCCAGCGCTGCAGGCAGCCGGCCACCTGACCCCCCACGCCTGGGCCATGGACGCGTGGATCGCCGTCAGCTTCGAGGGCGGCGGTCTCGGCACGATCGCCCTCGACCTGCTGGTGCTCGGCGCAACCGCGGTGGTGCTCCTGGGCCTCGCCAACTGGCGGCTCCGCCGGGTCCTGCGCGCCTGACCGGCGCGCCCCACGCGCCGCGAATCGGCCGCCGGCGCCGCCTCAGGTCGGCGGTGGCTCGCCGGCTTCGTCGAAGAGGTGCTGGGGCGGGGGGCCGAAGCGCCCGAGGGCGAAGTCGAGCATGCCGAACGCGCGACCCTTGGCGGAGAACAGCCAGGACCGCGACGAGGGCTGGACGAGTCCCCGGGCCAGTTGGAACGCGGCGATGTTCCAGCGGATGAACGCGTGGTAGTACCCCGAGTGCTCGCGCACGAGCAGCAGCGTGTTGCGGTGCATGAGGTAGTCGGTGACGGGGCTGCCCGAGCGCATGGACGGGTTCACCACGCGCACGCCGCGGGCGAGGCCCACACCCCAGCCCGCCTCGGTCGCCCGCAGGCCCAGATCGGCTTCCTCGCAGTACGCGAAGTACCGCTCGTCGAACAGGCCGATCTCGGCCAGGCAGGCGCGCCGGGCGATCAGCAACGTGCCGTGCGGGTAGTCCGCATCCTCCCACCCCTGCGCGACCTCGGCGGGCTTGGTCATCCCACCGAAGTACGGATCGACCACCGGCGTCTCGCCGTCCCCGACGTCGGCACACGCCAGCCCGACCTTGGGCTGCGCCTCGGCGAGCTCGATCAGCTCGCGCAGCGCGCCCGGCTCGGGCAGCGCGTCGTGCGGGGCCAGGGCGACCCATTCGCCGTACCCGTCGTCGAGGAACCGCTGGAACCCCACGTTCGCCGCGGGCCCGAACCCGGTGTTGGCGCCCAGCGGGAGGAGCTCGACCTCACCGGCGGCGCTGTCGACGACCTCGCGCAGCCGCCCGAACGCCAGGGGATCAGACCCGTTGTCCACCACCAGGATGCGCACGCGCACGCCCTGGTCCTGGAAGGCCACGATCGTGTCCGCGCAGCGCTCGGGCTGGTTCCAGTGCACGAGCACCACCGTGACGAGCTCGTCGGGCAGGGACGCATCGTGGGCACGCCCGGCGGCGGCGTCGGTCGAGGACACGACGAGCGAGCCTACGCGTCCGTCCCCCGTCGAACCCAAACGCGCCGACGCCGCCCGAAGGCGGCGTCGCAGGAGCGCTCGATCTGATCGGCCCGAGGTCGGACCGGGCTGGTGCAGGTGTCAGCCGGCAGCCATCGACGCCCGGATGAGAGCGTGCTGCACGAGCTCGAGGAGCGCCATCTTGGTCTGCGCGCGGTCACGCGCATCGGTCGTGATCATCGGCACGTCGTCCGGCACGCCGAGCGCTTCGCGCACGTCCTCGATGGAGTGGTACTGCTTGCCGTGGAACAGGTTGACCGCCACGATGAACGGCACCCCCTGGGTCTCCATGTAGTCGACCGCCGGGAAGCAGTCGGCGAGGCGGCTCGTGTCCACGAGCACCACCGCGCCGATCGCACCACGGACGAGGTCGTCCCACATGAACTTGAACCGGTCCTGTCCGGGCGTGCCGAACAGGTACAGGATCAGGTCGGCGCCGAGGGTGATGCGACCGAAGTCCATCGCCACCGTCGTCGAGGTCTTCCCCGTGTTGGTCCCACCCGTCTCATCGATGCCTTCCGCGACCTTGGTCATGGCGGCCTCGGTCGTGAGGGGCGCGATCTCGGAGATGGACCCCACGAAGGTGGTCTTTCCCACTGCGAAGCCGCCCGCCACGATGATCTTGACGGGAAGAGGAGCGTTGTCCTCCTCAGGCTGTGAGTCCGCTGACGCCGGAGCGTCAGAGCGCTTGAAGGCCATCGAGCACCCTTTCGAGCAGTTTCAGATCGGGACGTTCATCCCTCGGTTTGTAACTGGTGAGGAACCCCTCTTCGGCCATGTCACCGACGAGCACCCGGGCCACACCAAGGGGAATGCTGAGATGTGCTGAGATCTCGGCGATCGAGAGGGGGGCGTTGCACAGGCCCACGATCTTCTTTCGCTCGAGCTGGAGCCGGGGTGCCGCAGAGGTCCCCTGCGCGGTCACCTTGACCAGTGTCTCGATGGGCAGGTCGACGTTCGCGCGCGTACGCCCCTGGGTGTACACGTACGAACGTACGCGTAGGGAAGGGCCGTCGTCGTCGTCGCCGAACGTGCTCATCGTTGTTCTTTCTCCTGACCAGTGCTTCCGGCCAACTACCGGGGAAGGGCGGACTGGAGCTCGGCCCGGATCTCGGGAGTGAGGACGTCGCCGGCCTTCTCGACCAGCACCGCCATCTCGTAACCGACCAGGCCGACGTCACACTCGGCGCTGGCCACGCAGGCCAGGCACGAACCGTCGGAGATGCCGGTCACGAAGAGGAAGGCGTTCTCCATCTCGATGATGACCTCGTTGACCGCGCCGCCACCAAATCGTCCGGCCGCGCCATAGGCGAGACCGATCAGGCCAGAGGCTACCGCCGCGAACCGATCGGCGGCGTCTCGGTCGAGTCCAGCGGACGTCGCGATTGGGAGCCCGTCCGACGAGACGACGACCGCCTCGTTGACGCCAGGCACCCGCTCGGCGAAGTTCTGGACGAGCCAGTTGAGGTTCCTGGCTTCAGAGCTGAGTTCTGCCATCTGCTATCTGTCCTCCGGTTGGTCGGGCAGTCCCGATCCATCTCGCCCGTCACAAGAACGGGTAGTTTGCCTCATCGACCGGCGGGCGTGCTTCCCGCCGCCGCTCGAACCCGTTTGGTCAACCCATCTGGGCGTTCACGAATCGGTCTTCTCCGAATCGGCACTACCACGGCCTTTGTTGAGGCCTGAGCGGTACCGAGACAACATCTTGCGCACTTCTTCTGGCGATCGCTGGCTGGATCCCGTGGTGCGGGCCTGCTGCGGCGAGGTGGTCGCGCCCTCGAAGGTCGCGGCCTCCGACTTCTTCTTCGGGGTCCGCTTGACCAGACCGGCCGCCGTGAGCTCGGCCTCCTTCGCCTCGATGCGTGAGGCGGCGGCGATCTGCTCGGCGACCGTGACGATCGGCTCGGCCCGGCTGCGGGCGGGCTCGACGACCGGCTCCGGCTCGGGTTCGACCTCGACCGGGGCGGCTTCGGCCGGCGCCTCGGCGGCCGGGGAGTCGGTCTCGACCGGGCCCGGCGCCAGCTCGTCGCTGATGATGGCCTGCAGCCCGCGATCGAACTCGTCGGATTCGCTGATGCCCTCTTCGACCAGATCGTCGAGCAGCGACTCGTCTTCGAGCGTGATCTCGTCGTCGGCCGCCGTGTCGAGGGCGTCCTCGGCGACCGGCTCGGCGTACTCGGGCTCGTCGTCGAGCACGACCACTTCGTCGTCGAGCACGACGATCTCGTCCTCGAGCGCACCGAACTGCTCTTCCTCGGTGGGCGCCGCAGCAGCAGCCGGGGCCGGCGTGAGCTCGGCGGCCGGCGGCGGCAGCTCCTCGCCCTCGAACGTGACGAGATCGGACGGCAAGGTGACCAGGGCGGTGACGCCACCCGACGGCGAAGCCGTCAGCTTGACGGAGATCTCGAAGCGCTGGGCGAGACGGCCGATCACGATGAAGCCCAGCGAGCGGGACAACGCCAGGCCGACCAGCGGCGGGCGGGCCAGCTGGGTGTTGGCCTCGGAGAGCTGATCGGCGCTCATGCCGATGCCCTGATCGGACACCGAGATGATGTAGCCCGCCTCACCGCGGTGCCCGACGATCTCGACCATCGTGTCCGGCGGCGAGAAGTGGGTGGCGTTCTCCATGAGCTCGGAGAGCAGGTGGGCGAGGTCGACCGCCACGTTGCCGCCGACGGTCGCGTCGTCGAGGGCGAGCAGCTGGATGCGGGCGAAGTCCTCGACCTCGCCGATGGCCACGCGGACCACGTCGGCGAGCGCCACGGGGCGGCCACGACGGCGGGGCGGCTCGGCGCCGGCCAGCACGAGCAGCGACTCGGCGTTGCGTCGCATGCGGGTGGCGAGGTGGTCGAGCTTGAACAGGTTGTCGAGCTGGTCGGGGTCTTCCTCGTTCGCCTCGAGCTGATCGATGAACTCGATCTGGCGGTCGAGGAGGGTCTGGTTGCGGCGGGCCAGGTTGATGAAGATGTCGCCGATGCCCTTGCGGAGCAGGACGCTCTGCTCCTCGGCGACCTCGACGGTCACCTGCTGGATCGAGTTGAACGAGTCGGCGAGCTGGCCGATCTCGTCCTTCGAGTTGATGTCGATGCGAGACAGGTTCTGCGACAGCGACTCGCCGGTGTCCTCCTCCGGGTTCCGGAGGCGCTCCACCAGGGCCGGCAGGCGTTCGGTCGAGAGCACGTAGGCGGCCGAGGTGAGCTTGCGCAACGGCACCGTGATGGCCCGGGCCACCAGGAAGGTGATGAAGGCGGCGAGCAGGATGGCGCCGATCGAGAAGAGGGCGTAGAGCGTGGCGGCGTTCTGAGCCGACTTGGTCTTCGAGGTGGCGAGCGAGGCGACCGACAGCGGGTCGTTGGTGTCGCTGAGGATGCCGATCTGGGCTTCGGTCAGCTTGTTGATGCGGTCGACGGAGGCGGGCACCCACTCATCGGGCTTGACCTCGGTGGTGCCGGTCTCGGCCCCGGTCATGTCGTTGTGGCCCTGGCCGTTCTCGATCGAGTGGCGCTTGAGCTCGTCGTACTTCAGACCGGCATCGGCGAAGCGCTTCTTCTGCTTCTGCTCGCCGGTGGCCGTCTCCTCGAAGGTCTTGTCGGCCGTGCCCAGGTCGTTGTTGGCCGCGATGGAGTCCTTGTAGATCTTGCAGTCGTCGCCGGCGCCGCTGGCGTCGTTGCCACAGCCCGTACCGAGCGACGTGTTGCGCTCAGCCACCGGATCGCTGCCGGTCGGCAGCTTCGCAGCGTAGAAGCGGATCTCGACCGAGATCGTGAGCAGGGCGGCGGTCTTGAACTCGAGGTTCGTGACCTGGGAGAGGTTGACGAAGCTGTTGAGACCACGGGACAGCGCCGGGTCGTTCACCGACTGGGCGACGGCGCGGTTGACCGACAGGAGATCGGAGGTCGTCGAGAAGTAGTCGTCGACGAGGCGGGTGGCCTCGGTCTGGATCGCGTCGACGGAGCGGCGGATGGTCGGGAGGCTCTTGAGCCGGTTGTCCGCCTGCTTCAGCGCGTCCTTGATGCCCTGGCTGTCGTTGCCCGGCTGGACCGTGTCGCGGCTGGCCTCGTAGCCGGCCTGGGCGGCATCGGTCTTCTTGCGCTGCTCGTCGAGGAGCGCCTTGCCCTGCTGCTTGTTGGTCGAGGCGTACACCGCCGAGTACAGGCCTTCGATCTGGAGCGCCTGGACCAGGTCGGCGTTCTCCTTGGCGAACTCGGTGAGCTCCTCCACGCGCTTGGCGTCAGAGGCGTCCGCGAGTCGTTGCTTGACGCCGATCACGGCGAGCGCCATCAGGACCAGCACCGGCGCCAGCAGAATGGCGACGAGCTTCGTCCCGACCTTCAAGTTCTTCAGCATCGCAGCCTCGAGTGTGTCGAATCACCACAGTTGGTAGCCCCGGTGAGCGGACGTGGGTTCCGCCACGTCGCCCCCCGGACCCGCTTCGCTTGCGACCGAGGCGGGCAGGTCCTGCCCCTCCGGTCTCGTACCAATCGACCGGGCGAGCAGGTTTTTGAGGAGCTTTTTCAGACCACGCCCATTCGAGCCGGCGTGCCGGTGTGTCTCCGGCACGGTCCCCCCGACGACCATGGCCCGGTCCGGGCCCTCGGCGGCATTGTGACCCGCTGACCAGGTGCACGGGTGGATGGGTCACCCGGCCCAGCTCGACCGTTGCCGGCGCAGCCACCCGCCGCGCTCCCCGGTGGCGCTAGTTTTCGCCCGTCATGAGCCAGCGTGCCGCACTCTCCGGGAGCCTCACCGACCTCCCCCTGCCCGTGTTGCTGCCGCTGATCGACGCCACGCGACAGGCCGGCGTGATCGAGCTCCACGGTCCCGGGGGTGACGGGCTCATCGTGCTGGACGGTGGCGGCATCACCCTGGCGCTCTCGGATGCCGGCCCGACGCTGGCCCAGGTGGTGATCGGCTCGGGCGTCGCGACCGCAGACGGGTGGGAACGGGCCCATGTCGCATCGTTGCGGGGGCAGGCGCTCGCCGATGCGCTCGTGGAGGGCGGCGCCGACGAGCGTCGCCTGCGGGCGGTCCTGCGCGAGCAGACCCTCGGCGCCCTGTTCGAGTTCCTCGTGCCGGCGGGGATCGACTTCGCCTACCTCCCCGGCTCGACCCACCCGCTCGGCACGCGCTTCTGCTTCGACACCGACGAACTGCTGGCCGAGGCCCAGGTGCGGGTGGACGCCTGGACGGTGATCGCCGAGCGGATCCCGTCGGTCTCCATGGTCATGCGCCTGTCGCGCGCCCTCGAGGCGAGCACCATCACGATCGACGCCGCCGACTGGAAGGTCCTGGCCCGCGTCGACGCCCGGGCCAGCATCGCCGACCTGATCCGCGACCTCGGCATGAGCAGCTTCGCCGTGTGCGGCGTGCTGCATCGCCTGCTCCTCCTCGGTGCGGTCGAGCCCGTGACCGACGAAACCTGAGCCCGCGGCCCCCGACGCGGTGGTGGTGCGACGAGGCGGCGGTGCATGAAACCCGAGCGTCACCCGACCGTCTGGACCGCCGCACCCGGCCCCACCATCGCTGTTACCCCCCTCCGAGGCGCGCTAGGGTGCGCGTGTTTCGCCCAGACAAGGAGATCGGCGCGTGAGCGACACATCCCAAGGCCCCGGCTGGTGGCAAGCCTCAGACGGCAAGTGGTACCCACCTGAACAGGCCCCTGGCTACCAGCCCCCGGGCGCACCCGGTGGTGGCGGTGCACCCAGCGCCACCGACCTCGGGACCACCCTGGGCTACGCGTGGACCAAGTTCACGCAGAACATCGGCGAGTGGATCGTCCTGTGGCTGGTGATGATCGCGATCGTCATCATCGGCAGCATCATCGGTGGCATCCTCGTCGCCGGTGCCGGCATCGGCGGCTTCTCGTTCCGCTTCAACATCCTGGGCATCGGCTTCGGCCTGGTGCTGGGCGTCGTCCAGGGCATCCTGCTCGTAGCCGTCGCCAAGGGCGCCGCGATGCAGGTCAACGGGCAGAAGGTCGACGTCGGGGCGTGCTTCAAGCTCACCTCGAACAACCTCATCGCCGGCGCGATCTTCGGAGCGGCACTCGGCATCCTCACGTCGTTCTGCAGCCTGTTCGGCGTGGCGGCGTTCCTGTTCCTGGGCTGGATGCCCGTCCTCTCGGCCCTCGACGACAAGGGTGCCGACGGGCTCAACGAGTCCATCAACCTGGCCACGAGCCGCTCCAACGAGACGATGCTCTACTGGCTGATCGGCTGGCTCATCACCGGCTTCGTCTGCTTCCTCGGCGCCCCGATCGCGATGATCGGCGCCACCTACATGGTCAAGCAGTACCGCGGCGAGCCCGTCGCTCCGTAGCGACGCCCCGCACGCAGAGAACGACGCAGCGCCCCCGGAGACCGGGGGCGCTGTTCGTTTTCGTCTGGTGCCACCCGGCCAGGATCCTCCGTGGTCCGTCGCCGTGTCGTGACCCCGTTCTTGGCTCACGGTCGTGAAGGGCGCGAAGGACGGCGGCGTGAGCCGGCGGCGGGTGCGCCGTCGGGCCGAGAACCACTGGGGGCGAAGGAAGGGCGACGCTCGGTGGCGAGGCAGCCGTCCTCGGCCGGGCCCGTGAAGTCTCTTGCCGTTCACCACCGGAGACCGATGGTCAGCGGCAAGAGAACGCTGGCTCCCGGCGTACGGCCCCACGGCGGTCGGCTGAGGGACCGCGACGCCGATGACGATCGCCGCCGTCCTTTGCGCCCTTCACATCCGTGCCGCCCGACGAGGCGCAGGACGAGACAGGCCCTACCAGGAGGGAACTCGCTCGTCCGCTATCGAAGCTGTTGCGTCGTCGGCGTGATCGGGCTGGGCAGCTCGGTCGCACCCATGAGGTGTGCGTCCACCGCCGCCGCGCAGGCGCGACCCTCGGCGATGGCCCACACGATGAGGCTCTGGCCCCGGCCCATGTCGCCGGCGACGAAGACGCCGTCGACGTTCGTGGCCCACTGCGACGAGCGGGCGACGTTGCCCCGGCCGTCGATCTCGACGCCGAGCTGCTCGAGCAGACCCTCCTGCTGCGCTCCGGTGAAGCCCATGGCGAGCAGGACGAGCTCGCACTCGAGCTCGAAGTCGCTGCCCTCGATCTTCTGGAACACCGGGCGCCCGTCGACGAACACCGTCTCGACCTCGTGGGCGACCAGGCCCGTCACGTTGCCGGCGTCGTCGTCGAGGAAGCGGACCGTCTCGACCGAGTAGACCCGCTCGACGCCCTCTTCGTGGGCCGAGGCGACCCGGTAGATCATCGGGTACGTCGGCCACGGGTTCGTCGGCGAACGCTCTTCGGGGGGCCGCGGCATGATCTCGAACTGGTGCACCTGGGTGGCGCCCTGGCGGATCGCGGTGCCGAGGCAGTCCGCCCCGGTGTCGCCGCCGCCGATGATCACGACCTGCTTGCCCTTGGCGCTGATCGGGGCAACTTCGAGGTCGCCCTCCTGCACCCGATTGGCCAGCGGCAGGTACTCCATGGCCTGGTGGATGCCGTTCAGCTCGCGGTTCGGGACGGGCAGGTCCCGACGCGCGGTGGCCCCGCCGGCCAGCACCACGGCATCGAAGTCGGCTCGCAGCTGGTCGGCGGTGATGTCCTCGCCGACGTTGGTCGACGGCTTGAACACCGTGCCCTCGGCCTCCATCTGCTCGAGGCGGCGCTCGATGTGGCGCTTCTCCATCTTGAACTCGGGGATGCCGTAGCGCAGCAGCCCGCCGATGCGATCGTCGCGCTCGTAGACCACCACGTCGTGACCGGCGCGCGTCAACTGCTGCGCAGCAGCGAGCCCCGCAGGACCGGACCCGACGACGGCCACCTTCTTGCCGGTCTTCGTGGTTGCGATGATCGGCTTGATCCAACCCTCGCTGAACGCACGGTCGACGATCTCGACCTCGACCTGCTTGATGGTCACGGGGGGCTGGTTGATGCCCAGCACACACGCGCCCTCGCAGGGGGCCGGGCACAGACGACCGGTGAACTCGGGGAAGTTGTTCGTGGCGTGGAGCCGATCGATGGCCTCGCGCCAGTGGTCGCGGTAGACGAGGTCGTTCCAGTCCGGGATCAGGTTGCCGAGCGGACAGCCGTTGTTGCAGAACGGGATGCCGCAGTCCATGCAGCGGCTGGCCTGCGTGCGGATCTTCTCGATCGGGAAGTCGTCGTAGACCTCACGCCAGTCGAGGATCCGCACCGGCACGGGCCGCCGTGACGGCAGCTCGCGCGTGTGCTTCAGAAAGCCGGTGGTGTCTCCCATGAGTGGTTCCTTTACAGCCGCGCCGCGGCCATGACCGCTTCGACGGGATCGGTGCCGTCCTTGGCCGCCTGCTTCTGCGCGGCGAGGACACGCTTGTAGTCCTTGGGCATGACCTTCGCGAAGCGCTCGACCTCGGCATCCCAGTTGTCGAGCAGGCGGCGGGCGACGGCCGACTCGGTCTCCTCGAAGTGCATCTGGATGCGTTCGCGCAACCAGGCGCGGTCGTCGGCCTCGAGCGGGTCGAGATCGACCATGTCCGCGTTCAGGCGACTGGCGAACGTGCCGTCTTCGTCATAGGCGTAGGCGATGCCGCCGGACATGCCGGCGCCGAAGTTACGTCCGCTCTCCCCCAGCACCACGACGCGGCCACCCGTCATGTACTCGCAGGCGTGGTCGCCGACGCCCTCGACCACCGCGATGGCGCCCGAGTTGCGCACGCCGAAGCGCTCGCCGGCCATGCCCCGCAGGAAGACCTCGCCGGAGGTGGCCCCGTACAGGATCACGTTGCCGGCGATGATGTTCTCCTCGGCGACGAACGTGGACTGCTCGGGTGGGCGGACGATGATGCGCCCGCCGGAGAGGCCCTTTCCGACGTAGTCGTTGGCGTCGCCGCGCAGGCGGATCGTGATGCCGCGGGGCATGAAGGCCCCCAGGCTCTGGCCGGCGGAGCCGTCGAAGTTGATGACGATCGTGTCGTCGGGCAGGCCGGCTCCACCGTGGAGGCGGGTCAGCTCGGAGCCGAGCATCGTGCCGACCGTGCGGTTCACGTTGCGGATCGGCAGCACGATCATCGTGGGCTGCTTCTCGTGCAGCGCCTTCTGGCTGAGCTCGATGAGCTTGACGTCGAGCGCGTGCTCGAGGCCGTGATCCTGCTCGATCACCTGGTGCCGCGAGGCGCCCTCGGGCAGCTCGGGCATGTGGAGGATCGGCGTGAGATCGAGCCCTGCGGCCTTCCAGTGGTCGACCGCCGCGGTCACGTCGAGCATGTCGGCGCGCCCGATGGCCTCCTCGAGGGTGCGGAAGCCCAGTTCGGCGAGGATCTCGCGGACCTCTTCGGCGATGTAGTTGAAGAAGTTCACGACGAACTCGGCCTTGCCGCTGAAGCGCGACCGCAGCTCGGGGTTCTGGGTGGCGATGCCCACCGGACAGGTGTCGAGGTGGCAGACCCGCATCATCACGCAGCCCGAGACCACGAGGGGTGCCGACGCGAAGCCGAACTCCTCGCCGCCGAGCAGCGCCGCGATGACCACGTCGCGCCCGGTCTTGAGCTGCCCGTCGACCTGCACGACGATGCGGTCGCGGAGGCCGTTGAGCAGCAGCGTCTGCTGGGTCTCGGCCAGGCCGAGCTCCCACGGGGCGCCGGCGTGCTTGAGCGACGTGAGCGGTGATGCCCCGGTGCCGCCGTCATGGCCGGAGATGAGCACCACGTCGGCATGCGCCTTGGAGACGCCCGCCGCGACCGTGCCGACCCCGACCTCGGCGACGAGCTTCACGTGCACGCGCGCCTTGGGGTTGGAGTTCTTGAGGTCGTGGATCAGCTGGGCGAGATCCTCGATCGAGTAGATGTCGTGGTGCGGCGGCGGGCTGATGAGGCCGACGCCCGGGGTGGAGTGCCGGGTCTCGGCGATCCACGGGTACACCTTGTGACCGGGGAGCTGACCACCCTCGCCGGGCTTGGCGCCCTGAGCCATCTTGATCTGCAGGTCGTCGGCGTTGACCAGGTACTCACTGGTGACGCCGAACCGGCCGGAGGCCACCTGCTTGACGGCGCTGCGGCGTGAATCGCCGTTCTCGTCGGGGGTGAAGCGGCGCACGTCCTCGCCGCCCTCGCCCGTGTTCGAGCGAGCGCCGAGGCGGTTCATCGCGATCGCGAGGGTCTCGTGCGCCTCGGCCGAGATCGAGCCGTACGACATGGCGCCGGTCGAGAAGCGCTTGACGATCTCGCTGACCGGCTCGACCTCGTCGATCGGGATCGGTCCACCCCCGCCGTTGGTGCTGGCGTCGTTGAACGCGAACAGGCCCCGCAACGTCGCCAGCTGCTGGGACTGGCCGTCGACGAGCTGGGTGTACTCCTTGAACAGGTCGTAGCGACCCGCCCGGGTGGAGTGCTGGAGCTTGTACACCGTCTCGGGGTTGAACAGGTGGTACTCGCCCTCGCGGCGCCACTGGTACTCGCCGCCCGGCTCGAGGCTGCGGTGCGCCCGCTCCTCGGGGCGGTCCGGGTACGCCACCTGGTGGCGCAGGCGGACCTCTTCGGCGAGCTCGTCGAGGCCGACGCCGCCGAGGCGGCTGACCGTGCCCGTGAAGTAGTCGTCGACGAGGTCGTGCCCGAGGCCGATGGCCTCGAAGATCTGGGCGCCGGTGTAGGACGCGACGGTCGAGATGCCCATCTTGGACATGACCTTGAGCACGCCCTTGCTGCAGGCCTTGATGTAGTTCGCGACCGCCTTCACGGGATCGGACATGTCGGTCATGTCCTCGGCGATGAGATCCTCGATGGTCTCGAACGCGAGGTACGGGTTGATGGCCGCGGCGCCGTACCCGAGCAGCAGGCACATGTGGTGCACCTCGCGGGCATCACCGGTCTCGGTGACGAGCCCCACCTTGGTGCGCGACTTCTCGCGGATCAGGTGGTGGTGCACGGCGGCGGTGAAGAGCAGCGAGGGGATCGGCGCGAAGTGCTCGTCCGAGTGGCGATCCGTGAGGATCAGGATGTTCGCGCCGCCCTCGATGGCCTCGGTCGCCTGCTGGCAGACCTGGCGCAGCGCGATGCGCAGGCCGCGGCCGCCGTCGGCCACCGGGTAGATGCAGCGGATGACGACGGCCTTGAAGTCGTCGTGGTCCTCGTTGATGGCCTGCAGCGTCGCGAGCTCGTCGTTGTTGAGGATCGGTCGCGGCAGGAAGATCTGGCGCGCGGACTTCGGACCGGGCTCGAGCAGGTTGCCCTCCGGGCCGATCGTGGTGCCGATCGCGGTGACGAGCTCTTCGCGGATCGCATCGAGCGGCGGGTTCGTGACCTGGGCGAACAGCTGCGTGAAGTAGTCGAACAGCAACCGGGGCCGGCTCGACAGCACGGCGATCGGCGTGTCGGTGCCCATCGACCCGATCGGCTCGAGGCCCGCGCGCGCCATCGGCTCGATGAGGATGCGCAGCTCCTCGGTGGTGTAGCCGAACATCTGCTGGCGCTGCACCACGGTGCGGTGGGACTTGATCGTGTGCTGGCGACGCGGCAGGCGATCGAGATCGATCAGGTTCTCGTCGAGCCACTCGGCGTAGGGGTGGGCGGTGGCGAGCTCGTGCTTGATCTCGTCGTCGCCGATGATGCGGCCCTGCGCGGTGTCGACCAGGAACATGCGGCCCGGCTGGAGCCGACCCTTCTGCACGATCTTCTCGGGACGCACGTCGAGCACCCCGACCTCGCTGGCCATGATCACGAGGTCGTCGTCGGTGACCCAGTAGCGCGAGGGGCGCAGGCCGTTGCGGTCGAGCACGGCGCCCATCACGGTGCCGTCGGTGAAGGCGATCGACGCCGGGCCGTCCCACGGCTCCATCAGCGAGGAGTGGAACTTGTAGAACGCCTTCTTCTCCTCGGGCATGGACTCGTGGTTCTCCCAGGCCTCCGGGATCATCATGAGCATGGCGTGGGGCAACGAGTAGCCGCCCATGTGGAGCAGCTCGAGCGCCTCGTCGAAGGTGGCGGAGTCGGACGCTCCGGGGGTGCAGATCGGGAAGATCCGCTCGAGGTCGCCGGGCAGCCACCCGCTCGACAGCAGCGCCTCACGGGCCCGCATCCAGTTGCGGTTGCCCTGGACCGTGTTGATCTCGCCGTTGTGGGCGACGTAGCGGAACGGGTGGGCCAGCGGCCACGAGGGGAACGTGTTCGTGGAGAACCGGGAGTGCACCAGCGCGAGTGCGGACTCGACCCGCTCGTCGACGAGATCGGGGAAGAACTCGGGCAGCTGCGGCGTGGTGAGCATGCCCTTGTAGACGATCGTGCGGCACGACAGGGACGGGAAGTAGGCCCCGCCCTCGTGACCGAGGGGGCCGAGCTCGTGCTCGATGCGCTTGCGCACGATGTAGACGCGACGCTCGAGGGTGTCGCCCTGCAGGCCGTCGCCGGCGAGGAAGATCTGGCGGAAGGCGGGCTCGACGGCCAGCGCGGAGGCACCGATCATCGAGTCGTCATGGGGGACGTCGCGCCAGCCGAGCACCCGCAGGCCCTCGCTGGCGGCGATCTTCTCGATGGCCTTGCTGACCTCGGCGCAGCGCTGCGGATCACGCGGCAGGAAGGCGAGGCCGGCGGCGTAGGAGCCCTCACGGGGCAGGTCGAAGTCGACGACCTCGTTGAAGAACTTGTCGGGCAGCTGGATCAGGATGCCGGCGCCGTCGCCGGTGTTGATCTCGCTGCCCAGGGCGCCGCGGTGCTGCAGGTTGCACAGCGCCCCGATGCCGTAGTCCACGATCTCGTGGCTGCGGAGGCCCTTCATGTGCACGATGAAGTTGACGCCGCAGGCGTCGTGCTCGAACCGGGTCTCGTAGAGGCCCTGGTCCGGCGGGAGGCCCATCGGGGCCACAGAATCGTTCCGGCGGTCGCCGGATGAGGGGTCTTGCTGGATGTCTCGCACGTGGCGTCTTCCCTGGGGACGGCTCCCCCGCGGGGGAGGACCTCGGCAGTTCGATTGGCTGTCATGGGGACGACGCTGGCCCGGGAACAGAGTTCGGCAAGCTTATACGCCCCGGGGGTAAACGAACCATTCCACTTCCCCGCTGACGACCACTCAGCGTGACCTTTCCCGTCGCCAGCGCGCGGAGCGTGGTGGAGACCGCCCCCGCTCGTCCTTCCGGCGAGACGGGTGACGAGATCAGGAGGGCGAGATCAGAGAGCGAGATCAGAGAGCGAGATCAGAGAGCGAGATCAGAGAGCGAGATCAGAGAGCGAGATCAGAGGGCGAGATCAGAGGGCGAGATCAGGGTGCGTCGACCGTGAGCTCACCGCCCGCCGCGACCTCGGCGCGGGCACCGATCGGGTCGTCGGCGAGCAGCGCCGCCGCGACGGCCCCGTCGTGGGAGACGCCGATCGTGCGGGTGCCGTCCCGACGGTCGACGATGGCGACCGATCGCGGCGCCCCCGCGCTGTGGTCGACCGTCCAGGTCGCGATCGTGCCCCCGCCGGCCTCGTCCACCACGGGGACGAGGTCCTGGGCCTCGGCCACCTGCGCCGAGACGTCGACGCTCTTGAAGCCCCGGGCCGGCGGAGTCGTCGACCACAACGAGAAGCCCTGCTTGGCCAGGAAGCCGCTGACGCTCGTGCTGAGCCCGACCGAACCAGGGTCCCCCCGCAGGCGCGCGGCCAGGGCGACGAGCGCCTGCAGCACGTAGTTGTTCAGGGGCCCACCGGCGAAGGCGAGCCCGCCGGTCACGCTCAACGGGCGCGACTCGGCGTCCACGTCCAGCCCGAGCGCGGCCCCGAGGATCTCGACCGCCGACGGGAAGCAGCTGTAGAGGTCGAGGTGGGCGACGTCGTCGATGGAGATCCCGGCGAGGTCGAGCAGTGCCGGGGCGCCGATCTCCGCGCCGACGCTGCGGTGGATGTCACGTCGTTCGGAGACGGGTACCGCCTGGTTGGCGACGACCGACGCACGGGGGAAGACGAAGCGCTCCTCGGCGATCCCGAGCTGCTGCGCCGTCTCGAGCGAGCAGAAGAGCAGCGCCGCCGCCTGATCCACGTTCCACTGCGCGCTGTGCCGCTTCGTGTAGGGCTCGGCGATCATCCGGTTGCCCGGCGCCTGGCCGTCCGCGATCGCGGAGACGTCGTGCCCCGTACGGTCCCACGCGTCGGGGTTGTCGGCCGCGATCGCCGCGAGCCGGGCCCACAGCTCGGCGACGGCCGCACCGTGCGCCGCCGGCGTGCGACCGAGCGCGTGCCCGAACGCGTTCTCGATCAGCGCGTACGCCACGACGGGCGAGACGGCGTTCCGGACGATCTCGAGGTCGCTGACGCCGAGCGCATCCGGTTTGATGCGCGCGTCCGGGGCCGCGTCTTCGGGCTCGTCCGGATCCTCGAGCTCGACTCCCGCGATCGTGGCCTGGAGCGCACGGAACTTGGCCTCGCCCCCGACCACCAGCGCCACCCGGGCACCACCCATGACCGCGGCGGCGGCTGCGTTCAGGAGGTCCTGCTGCAGGATGCCGACGTCGGCGACCACCGTCGTGACGGCGTGTGGATCACCGGCGGCGAGTGGCCCGATCCGTGGTGCCAGCAGGTGGCCGGGATCGCGGTGGCGCCAGGTGCCTTCTGGGGTGCCGATCCAGTCGATCCGGGCGAGCACCTCGCTCGAGCCAGCATCCACGGCCGCAGTGTCGACCGCCTTCGCCATCAGCGCGATCGCGTCGAGCCCTGCGCCGGCCACCTCCCGCTGATGCGCGACGCCGGCGCCGACGAGCACAGGGATCCGGGAGGCAGCACGCACGGCGGCCGACGCTACCGGCCCCTCCCCGGCCCGTGGCTGATCGAAGTGCCAGACTCCGACGATGGGCGTGATGGCTGACTACTTCGCGGCGAGCTCACCGACCGATGCCGTGGTGGCCATGACACTTCCGGCGGGGCCGGGTGGGCCCGACTCACCGTTCACCGACTCCGTGTCCGTTCGCGGCCTGCCGGATGTCGAGGTGCGCGACATCGTGAGTCGGCTCGCGGGCGACGAGGCGGGGGACGTTCGTGGCGAAGAGGCCGTCCTCCTGGAGCTCACGGATGACGGCGAGCAGCTCCTGTTCTCGTTGCCGAGCAGTTGGACCCGCGCCCTCGCCGGATCGGGCCCGGACCAGCTCCGTGCG
>Ga0209023_10003181_pt1 | contig 19809 bp, 14 predicted proteins | sample LakOneMetagenome_FD_187468 | JGI IMG/M metagenome (GOLD analysis project Ga0209023, IMG submission 187468) | Freshwater and sediment microbial communities from Lake Erie, Canada (SPAdes) (version 2) | ecosystem: Environmental > Aquatic > Freshwater > Lentic | place: Lake Erie, Canada...
AGCGAGCGCTGGCAGTACTACGGGCGCACGCTCGACGGCCATCGCTTCGCGCCGTTCGACCAGATCGACAGGCAGAATGTCGGCGCGTTGCAGGTCGCATGGACGTTCCGCACCGGCGACATCCCGGACAAGGGCGCGGAGGACCAGACCACGCCGACCCAGATTGGCGACAGCGTGTACGTCTGCACCCCATACCAGAAGGTGTTCGCGCTCGATGCCGACACCGGCCAGGAGCGCTGGCGCTACGACCCGAAGTCGCCCGACAGCAAGGTGTGGAACCGCTGCCGTGGCGTCGCGTACTACGATGCCGCAGCCTTCGCGCAGGCGCATCCCGACGACGTGGCCGCGCAGGCAGCCGGCACGGCCGCGTGCGCGCAGCGCCTGTTCCTCGGCACCACCGATGCGCGCCTGATCGCGCTCGACAGCGCGACCGGCCAGCCGTGCGCGGGGTTCGGCACCGCGGGCACAGTCGACCTCAAGGTCGGCATGGGACTGGTGCAACCGTTCTATTACATGACGACGTCGGAGAACACCGTCATCGGCAATCGCATCCTCGTCGGTGGCTGGGTGCAGGACGGTGCGTCGGTGGATGAACCGTCCGGCGTGATCCGCGCGTTCAGCGCCGACACGGGTGAGCTGCTGTGGGCGTGGGACCCGGGCAACCCGCAAACCACGCTGCTGCCTGCAGCGGGCGAGTCGTATTCGCGCACCACACCGAACATGTGGTCGACGCCTTCCTACGACGACAAGCTCGACTGGGCGTTCCTGCCGATGGGCGGGCAGACGCCGGATTTCTTCGGCGGGCATCGCCGTCCGTCGAGCGACGAATTCGGATCCAGCGTGGTCGCGATCGACATGAAGACCGGCAAGGTGCAGTGGCACTACCAGACCACGCACCACGACCTGTGGGACTACGACGTGCCGTCGCAGCCGGCGCTCGTCGACATGCCGGACGCGAGCGGCAAGATGATCGCGGCGGTCGTGCAGCTGACCAAACGCGGACAGATCTTCGCGCTCGAGCGCGCGACCGGCAAACCCATCACCGAGGTGGTCGAGAAACCCGTACCGACCGACGTAGTGAAGGACGATCGCGTTTCGCCGACGCAGCCCTACTCGGTCGGCATGCCGCAGATCGGCAGCGCGCCGCTGACCGAGGCGGACATGTGGGGTGCGACGTTCTTCGACCAGCTCTGGTGCCGCATCGAGTTCCGGCGCATGCGCTACGACGGCGAATTCACGCTCGCGAGCGAAGACCACGTGAACCTGCAATTCCCCGGCAACTACGGCGGCTTCAACTGGGGCAGCGCCGCGGTCGACGCACAGAACGACATCCTCTACGCAGGCAGCATGCGCATGCCGCTGTGGGGGCAGTACATCCCGCGCGCGGTCGCGGACGATCCGAACGCGCCCGGCGGCCATGACGGCCTGCACGTGATGGCGGGCACGCCGTACGGATACCGCAAGGGCATGTTCATGTCGCCGCTCGGCGTGCCGTGCCACGCACCGCCGTACGGACAGCTCACCGCAGTTGACCTGAAGAACCACACGATCCTCTGGCAGAAGCCGATGGGTACCGTCGCCGACACCGTGCTGCCGTTCGGCATCAAGGCGAAGCTGCCGTTCGCGATCGGCATGCCGGTCATGGGCGGCCCGGTCGCCACCGCAGGCGGGCTCGTGTTCTTCGCCGGAACCTACGACTACTACCTGCGCGCGATCGACAGCGCGACCGGCAAGGAAGTGTGGAAAGGTCGGTTGCCGGTCGGCGCGCAGGCGACGCCGATGACCTACATGTCGCCGAAGACCGGCCGCCAGTTCGTCGTGATCGCCGCGGGCGGCGCGCGCCAGTCGCCGGATCGCGGCGACTACATCGTTGCGTTCGCGTTGCCGGATGGTGCGGCGGCTCCGACGAAGTAGGACGGTGGTGTTCCCCCTCGCCCGCTTGCGGGAGAGGGTCGGGGTGAGGGGAAGCGGAGCGCGGCGCTGGTTCCCCTCACCCGCCGCGCTGCGCGCGTCGGCCTCTCCCGCAAGCGGGAGAGGCGAACGCGTGAAAGCGGATGGCCGGCCTGCGTCACACACTGCTCGGCACGTATAGGGGCATCGGCGCACTCCGCGGCGCCAGCACGTGCTCATGCCATAATTCCGCTTTGCAGCAACGAACGGACACCGCGACGCAATGACTGCGCCGAAGACCCCCGCGACGAAGACGATCCTCGTCACCCACGCCCTGCCCTACGCGAACGGCCCGCTGCACATCGGCCACCTGCTCGGCTACATCCAGTCCGACATCTGGGTGCGGGCGCGACGCATGGCTGGCGACACGGTGCACTTCGTCGCCGCCGACGACGTGCACGGCACGCCGATCATGCTCGCTGCCGAAAAGGCGGGTATGACGCCGGAAGCGTTCATCGCCGGCATCTACGACGGGCACGTGCGCGACTTCGCCGCGTTCGACGTCGCGCACGACTACTACTACACGACGCACTCGGCCGAGAACCAGGAGCTCGCCGGCCTCGTCTACGCGCGCCTGAAATCCGGCGGCCACATCGCGGCACGCTCGATCCGCCAGCTGTACGACCCGGTGCGGCAGATGTTCCTGCCCGACCGCTACGTGAAGGGCATCTGCCCGAACTGCGGCACGCCGGACCAGTACGGCGACAACTGCGAGAACTGCGGCGCGACGTATGCGCCGACGGACCTGAAGGACCCACGCTCGGTGCTGTCCGGCGCGACGCCGGAACTGCGCGATTCGGAACACTACTTCTTCAAGGTCGGCGACTTCACCGCGATGCTGCAGGACTGGCTCGCGGGCAGGCTCACCGGCGGCGCGCCGGTCGTGCATTCGTCGGTCGCGGCGAAACTCAAGGAATGGCTCGACGCCGAAGGCGGCGTGCGCGACTGGGACATCTCGCGCGACGCGCCGTATTTCGGCTTCCCGATCCCCGATGCGCCCGGCAAGTTCTTCTACGTGTGGCTGGATGCGCCGATCGGTTATCTCGCGAGCTTCAAGAAATACTGCGCGAGCGACGCCGGCGCAAAGAGCGGGCTGGATGCCGCGTCGTTCAATGCGTTCATGCAGACGGCCGATCCCGCGTTCGACGAACGTGCCGAGATGCATCACTTCCTCGGCAAGGACATCGTGAACTTCCATGGCCTGTTCTGGCCGGCGATGCTGAAGGGCGCGGCACTGCGCACGCCGGATGCGCTGCACGTGAACGGCTATCTCACCGTCAACGGCGAGAAGATGTCGAAGTCGCGCGGCACGTTCGTGATGGCGCGCACCTACCTCGATGCCGGTCTCGACGCCGACCACCTGCGCTACTACTTCTCGACGATGCTGACCGCGGCGCCGATCGACCTCGACCTCGACCTCAAGGCGTTCGAGGACCGAGTCAACTCGCATCTCGTCGGCAAGTGGGTGAACCTCGCGAGCCGTTGCGCGGGCTTTGTCCACAAGCTGTTCGACGGCCGCCTCGCGTCGACGCTGCCCGCGACCGAGCGCGCGATGTACGACGCCTGGGCGACGAAGCTCGCGCCGTGCGCGGAACTCTATCGCGCCTGCGACTACGCCGGCGTCACGCGCCTGCTGGTCGAGGTTGCCGACGAGGCCAATGCGTACGTCGCGGCAAAGGCGCCGTGGCTGCTCGCGAAGGACGAAGGCAAGCGTGAAGAGCTGCACGTCGCCTGCACGCTCGCGCTGAACGGATTCCGCCTGCTCTCGATCTGGTTGAGCCCGGTCGTGCCGGCGATCGCCGCACGCGCGCGCACGTTCCTCGCCGAGGACTGGACGCATTTCGATGCCGCGACTGCGCCCGCGCTCGGTACACGCCTCGCCGAATTCGCCACCCTCACCACCCGCATCGACCCGAAGAAGATCGAAACCATGATCGAAGCCTCGAAGGAATCGCTGAAGCCCGCCGATTCGGCGCAAACATCCGCTCCCGCAGGCGCGGGCTCCGCCGCGATCCCGACCGGCGAAGCGGCGAAGAAGAGCATCGCGGCTACCGCCGCCCCCACTGATGCCGCTCCTTCAACGAATGCCGCGACACCCTCGATCACCAGCGCGACGATTTCCATCGACGACTTCGCCAGGCTCGACCTGCGCGTCGGCAAGGTGCTCGCCTGCGCATTCGTCGACGGCTCCGACAAGCTGCTGCGGTTCGAACTCGATGCCGGCGAACTCGGCAAGCGCCAGATCTTCTCGGGCATCCGCGCCGCGTACGGCGAACCGGAGAAACTCGTTGGTCGCAACGTCGTATTCATCGCGAACCTCGCGCCGCGCAAGATGCGCTTCGGGATCTCCGAAGGCATGATCCTCTCGGCCGGCACCGGCGGCGACGATCTGTTCCTGCTCGATGCGGACGCGGGCGCGAAGCCGGGCGCGACCGTGAAGTAGCGCCACCGCATGCAGCGCGCGTACTGGTCCGCGGACTTCGTCGAGGCCCATCTCGTCGAGGCGATGCTGCGCGCAAACGAAGTCGACGCGCACGTCTTCGACCGCAACATGGTGCGCCAGGACTGGTTCCAGACCCTCGCGTTCGGCGGCTACCGCGTGATGGTGGCGGACGCCGACGTCGAACGCGCGAAGGCGTTGCTCGAGGACTACCGCGCCGGCCGACTGGCGCTCGATGAGACGACGACCGATCGGCCCGCGTGCCCTCGCTGCCGCTCGGAAGGAGTCGATGATTCAGCTCCGCGCCGGCTCATCTTCGCGCTGATCCTCGGCGGGGAGCTGGTGTCGTTCGCCATCGTGATGCTCGTCGCACGCATCTTCGAGGGCGCCTTGCCTTTCGCGGTCGGCATCTACATCGTCGGCGGGCTGCTGGTCCCGATCGCGCTGTCGCGATTCCTGAAGAGTCGCTACCGCTGCACGGCATGCCGCAAGCGCTGGCGCGCGGTGCCGGCGCCGCATGCCGAGGCTGCACGCGAGGTCGAGGCCGCGTCCCATTCAGCGAATGAACGGTAGTCACGCCAGCACTGTCGCCGGTCCGGTCGCAGTTTTTGCGTATTGCCCGGCGCCGTACACGGGGTACCATCGCCAACGAACGGTGCGCACCCTGGTACGCAGCCCGATCCACGGAGACCCCCATGCCCTGCCTGTATCCACGCCTGATCGCCGTTGTCCTCGCCAGCGGCATGGCCACCGCGCACGCCGCCGGCGACGTCGAGATCTCGACGCCGACCCTGGCAGCGCCGGTGGCGCCCGGCGCTTCGGTCGCGATCCCCATCCACTTCCACAACATCGACGCGCAGCCGTCCGACGTGGGCGAGGTCTACTTCTTCATCTATGACCACGGCAGCACGCCTTGGCCGGTAGCGGTCAGCGGTCCCCCCGGCTGCGGCCCGATATCCAGCAACGGCTACTCGTTCCCGATGGTCTCGCTGCCGGCCGGCGGTACCCTCGATTGCGTCCTCACGGTGACGCGACCGGCCGGCAGCATCGACGACGCGGCCATGGACGTGTGGACGAGCGTCGATTTCAACAACAGCTTGTTGCGCATCGGCCTCGGGCGACTGGCCGACATTGCACTCTCCAACGAACTCGTCTCCTACTCCACCGATCCTGACGGCACCACGCACGGCGTCTTCCGCGTGACCGCCCGGAACGTGGGCAGCACGCCGGTCGGCGAGTTTGACGCGATGACCTGCTCCCACGACCCGACATTCGACAATGCGATCGAGGGTGGCTGCGCGCCCACGATCAGCCAGTGTGCACGCGGATTCATTCCGTTCCCGGCTCAGGGTGCCCACTTGCCCGCCCTCGCGCCGGGCGAAGAGACCTCGTGCCTGATCAGCGTGCGAAGCGCGACGCAGGTTCCGCAATTCGGCGTGCTGTCCCTCGACCAGGAGCCCGACTGGAACGTCTGGCTGATCGACACGACGACGGGCGGCGACGTATACGACCCGTATGAGGCCAACAACCAGACCGCGCTGATGGCACCGGGACCCGCCGGCAGCGTCGTCGTGGCTGCACCGACGCTTTCACCCTTCGCACTGGCACTGCTAGGCACGGGCCTTCTGTTCACCGCGGCGTGGGCGTCGCGAAGCCGGCGAAGGACGCGATGAGCGGCGGGGTCGGTGGGTTTTGAACCCGGTTGAAACGGCGGCGACGATGACCGCACGCATCGACGCGCTGCTGCCGCAAACGCAATGCACGCGGTGCGGGTTTCCGACCTGTCGCGCGTACGCCGATGCGATCGCGACCGGCGAAGCGGATGTCGACCGCTGCCCGCCGGGCGGCGCCGATGGCGTCGCTGCGCTCGCGCATCTGCTGGATGTCGCAACGAAGCCGCTCGACCCCGCGTACGGGATCGAGGCGCCGCCGATCGTCGCGGTCATCGACGAAGACGTCTGCATCGGCTGCACCAAATGCATCCAGGCGTGTCCGGTCGATGCGATCGTCGGTGCGGCGAAGCGCATGCATACGATCATCGCGGCCGAATGCACCGGCTGCGAGCTGTGCCTGCCGCCGTGCCCGGTGGACTGCATCGCGTTGGTGCCGATCGCGGCGGCACCGCTGTCGCGGCCCGAGGTGCTGCAGCGCGCCGTCCTGGCGCGCATGCGTTTCGAGGCGCGCAATGCCCGCAAGGGCGCCGTCACTGTGGGAGCGGCGGAAGCCGCGATGCTTTTGCCCGGCAGGGACAAGTCTTCCACAACAATGACGAATGAGAGCATCGCGGCTTCCGCCGCTCCCCCAAAAGACCTCCCGACTGCCGCTCCACCGATCACGCGTTCCGCAGTGCTCGCGGCGATCGCGCGCGGCAAGGCGCGGCGCGCGAAGGACGCCGGCGGATCGTGAAGCGCGAGAAGGTCATCGAGCTGTTCCGGCGCCTGCGGGAATTGAACCCGCATCCGACCACCGAGCTCGACTACACGACGCCGTTCGAACTGCTGGTCGCTGTGATCCTGTCCGCGCAGGCGACCGATGTCGGAGTCAACAAGGCGACGAAGAAGCTGTTCCCGGTCGCGAACACGCCAGCCGCCATCCTCGCACTCGGGGAGGACGGGCTGAAGAAGTTCATCGCGACGATCGGCCTGTTCAATGCGAAAGCGAAGAACGTGATCGCAGCGTGCCGCATCCTGGTCGAACAGCATGGCGGCGAGGTGCCGCGTTCGCGCGAGGCGCTCGAAGCATTGCCTGGAGTCGGACGGAAGACGGCGAATGTCGTGCTCAACACCGCGTTCGGCGAACCGACGATCGCGGTCGACACGCACATCTTCCGCGTCTCCAATCGCACCGGACTCGCGCCGGGCAAGACCGTGCGCGCGGTCGAGGACAAGCTGGACAAGGCAGTGCCGGACGAATTCCGCAAGGATGCGCACCACTGGCTGATCCTGCACGGGCGTTACACCTGCAAGGCACGCAGGCCCGAATGCCCCTCCTGCGCGATCAACGACTTGTGCGGCTGGCGTCACAAGACGGTCACGCGATGACGCCGACATCCGCGATTCTTCGTCGAAACCGCGTTAATTCCTCGTTCGTTTGTCATCCGAGCGTAACAAGGACTGGCCAGACTTCGCGCCAGTTCCAGCTCCGTCTCGAGGATTCCCATGAAATTGCGACATGCGATTGCCGCCGCGTTGCTGTGCGGATTTGGTACCAACGCCCTGGCCTACGACCTGCTCAACGATTGGCCGACCAAGTACAAACCCGCCGAAGGCTACGAGTTCGGCTTCAAGGGCCTGTACCAGTACGACTTCAACAGCTTCTCTGGCGACACGCTGAGTCCGACCAATGGCTCGGAGATCCTGCCGGACCTCAATGCCTGGCGTCGCAAGGAATTCAACTTCTACGGCAAGCTGCCGGGCGGCTGGGACTTCAACATCGGCTACGACTTCACCGTCAGCGGCTTCAAGGCATCCGCGACCGGCGCCGGCGTGCACGGCCAGTGGATCGACAATTTCATTCGCTACAGCAACAAGGACGCCGGCGATTTCCGCATCGGCCAGTTCAAGACCCCGGTCGGCTGGGAAGAGACGATCAGCTCGAGCGCGACGACCTTCCTCGAGCGCGCGCTGCCCGTGCAGGCGACCAACATGGGCCGCCGCATCGGTGCCGACTGGACCTACACCGGCATTCCGAACTGGCTGTTCTACCTCGGCTACTTCAGCGGCGGCGACCTCAACGGTGACAACGACGGCGACGGCCCGGCCGGGCGCGTCGTGTGGACGCCGCTCAACCGCCAGCCCGGCCAGGGCTCGCGCGAAATGGGCAACGTGCTCCACCTCGGCCTTGCGTATTCGACCGAAGACCGCGATGCGACCACCGACGGTCGCGGCGTCGTCTCCAATCCGGCGGCGCGCTTCCGTGCCAAGCCGGAAGCGGGCCTCATCACCACGCGCCTCGTCGACAGCGGCAACCTGAGCTTCCCGGGCACGATCAAGCGCATGGGCGTGGAAGGCGCGTGGATCCACGGTCCGCTGCTGGTGCAGGGCGAATACATGACGGTCAGCGCCGACCCGCGCGGCAAGCCGAGCTTCGAGGGCGATGGCTACTACCTGCAGGGTTCATGGGTGCTGACGGGCGAAAGCCGCCCATACAGCAAGGGCACGATCGGCAACGTGCGCCCGATGAACGACTACGGCGCATTCGAAGTCGCGCTGCGCTACAGCCACGTCGACCTCAACGACGGCCCGGTGCTCGGCGGCAAGCAGGACGACTGGACCATCGGCGCGAACTGGTACCTCGGCCAGCATTTCAAGCTGCAGGCGAACTACATCTGGGCCAACAGCACCAAGCACTACGGCGCACCGATCAACGGCGATGCCGATGTCGATCCGCGTGTGTTCGAGATGCGCGCGCAGATCATGTTCTGAGGACCAAGGTTGGTCTGAATGCTGGTCCACTGGCGCTCCCGGCGCCAGCGAACACTCCCCACATCCCTGTGGGTCGAAATGCAGGAGCAATTTTCAGCGGATGTCCATGTATCGACGGCATCTCCTACAGGGCGCCCTCTGCATCCGATCCACCGTCCCACCTCCTCCAGTACACTCTCCTCGGGGCGCGCAAGCGCCCCTTTTTTTGATGTCCATGGATGGACTGAATGCCGGAATTGCAGGAGCAAATTCCGGCAAGGCCATGGATGGCCCGAACACCGGTCCGCGGATGTTCCAGACATCCACGGACACTCCCCACATCCCTGTGGGTCGGAAATGCAGGAGCAATTTCCGGTGTCCTCCACGCTACAGAAACACTGGCTATTGCGCGCCGTTGATCAAATTCCGGCGCAGCCATGGATTGCCCCCGGTAATCCCAGCGACGACCAGGATCTCAATCCGCTTCGCCAAGAATCCGGTCGATCGAATGGAGACCGGGTGCCTGTCCGGCGATCCAGCGCGCAGCGACCACCGCGCCACGTGCGAACACGTCGCGGTCCGTCGCACGATGCGACAGTTCAATGCGCTCTCCTGCCCCGGCGAATACCAGCGTGTGCTCGCCGACGACGTCGCCGCCGCGCAATGCGTGGAAGCCGATTTCACCCGTCGGCCGCTCGCCCGTCCTGCCGTTGCGGCCATGCACGGCGCAATCGCCGAGTGCGACACCGCGTCCTTCGGCAACTGCCTCGCCCAGCGAGAGCGCGGTGCCGGACGGCGCATCGAGCTTCTGGCGATGATGCATCTCGACGATCTCGCAGTCCCAGGACGGCAGTGCCTGCGCGGCACTGCGCGCGAGTCGCATCAGCAGCGCGACGCCGAGGCTGAAGTTGGATGCCCACAGCACGGGTATGCGGGTCGCTGCCTGCTCGAGCGCATGCCGTTGCGCCTCGCTCAAGCCGGTGGTGCCGCTGACGAATGCCGCGCGCCGTTCGATGGCGAGCGCGAGTGCGGTATCGAACGCATGCGCTCCGCTGAAGTCGACCAGCACGTCGGCCGGCACATCGGGATCGAGCGCACTCGCGAATTCGAGGTCGGGCGCACCCATGCCGTAGACGTCGCGCAGCGGCCGCCCCGACAGGTCCGATCCGGCGCGAACCAGTGCCGCGGAAACCTGCAGGCCGGGTTGATCGGCCATTGCACGCAGGATCGCCTGGCCCATGCGCCCGGCGGCACCGAACACGGCGACTCGGATGTGTTCTTGCATGGTCCGGATCCAGTTGGTGTGCCCGATTGTGCCTTGCCCAGCGGTCAGGGTTCCATGGGCACGCTGATGAAGCTGTCGCCGTACCAGCGCACCCGCAGAGGGGTCTTCGCATCGGCAAGAGTCTCGTCGCTGACGTCCTTGCCACTGCCGTAGTTGATCTGCAGCTCCGGTTGGTGCGGCACGCCGACGACGGCGACGAGGCGGCTGCCCGGCTGGAACTGCCGGCTGGTCAGGCGGCCGCTGGTGAAAGCCAGCTTCTGTCGCTTGCCGGGCGGAAGCAGATGGCGCTTGCTGCGGTCGCGCAGGTAGCTTGCGCGCGCGATGAACGTAGACAGCTGGAAATACTTGCCGTCCGGCATCTGCTCGTAGAGGGCGATGCTGAAGTCGAAGTCCTTCTTGTTGACACGTACGTCGAGCTCACCCGAAAACAGGCCGCTGACCCGGGTCGCCACAGCCACCGGTTTGCTCACGTACACGAGCGCGTTGCGGTCATCGACATGGTCGTCGATGATCAGGCCGGAAAAAGCCGCGTCAACATCCGACCGATCGGCGAAGTCGACAGTCTGCGTGGCGAACGCGCCAGGCTTCGATGGTTCGTCGGCCAATCGACCGACCTCGCGCGCACCATCGAGATAGAAACGTCGCGGCGGGCCCATCGCCTCGATCGAGGGCGCGTGCTTCCACACATTCGCGCCCATCACCTGGTAGTTGACGCGGTCGGCCAGTTCCACCGGCAGCGGCCCACCCCTGAAGCAGTGATCGAACCAGCGGTAACGCAGATCCATGATGTCGATCGCGGCGACCGGGTCGATCGTGTAGCCATTCAGCACGTCGGCCGATTGCCGCTGCGCGCCGACGTGGTCGTAGGGGCCGATCAGCAGGTAGTGGTCAGCCTGCGCGTTGTATTTGCGGTGCTCGTTGAAGTAGTACAGCGCACCGATCTGGCCGGGATCGAAGTAGCCGGTCGTGGTCAGCACCGGGATGTCGATCTGCGCGAATTCCTCGCGATAGGGGATCTGCGCCTGCCAATAGGCGTCGTACGACGGGTGTTGCAGCCAGCGCAGGTATGTCGGGTTCGGTTTGCCATCGATCTCCGGCAGTTCGCGATACGCCCGCCCGCTGCGATACCAGCGCTTGTACAGAGCGTCCCAGTGCGCCTCGTCGTTGTAGCCGGCCTCGTCGAGCCACGGCCCGCTTGTGGTGTACAGCGGCCAGCGATAGAAGAAGTCCGCGAACACGTTGCCTTCCATCGGGATGTCGATGCCCGGCGCGGCCGTCACCGAGGGCATCATCGCCTTGAGCGCTTTTGGCAGGCGCTTGGCCGCGGCCCATAGCGAGAAGCCGTCGTAGCTGCCGCCGAACATGCCGACGCGGCCGTCGCTCCACTCCTGGCGAGCGATCCACTCGATCACTGTATCGGCGTCGGCGCCATCGTGCTCGAACGCGACCGGCAAATCGGGACTGGCACCTTTGCCGCGGCTGTAGGCGAGAACACCGGCATATCCGTGCGAAGCACTGAGTGTCGGTTCGACCAGGGCGCGCTGCGCATTCGCATAAATCGTGAATTCGAGCAACGCCGGCAGCTTGCCGCGCGCGCCACGCGGACGCACGACCGTCGCCGTCACGGTGGCGCCATCGGGCGTGCGGATCGGCACGTCGCGCTGCGTCTCGTAGCGGTGTGCGCTGTCCTGAGCGGTCAGTGCCTCGACCAGCGGGCCGATCTCGCGATACATGCGGGCTGCCGCATACGTGCGCAGCAGGTCGATCGAATCCGCAACGGCCAGCGTGGTCGCACCAGCATGCGCCTCGAGTGCCTGGCGGAGGTCGTCTTCAAGCCAGTGCGGCGCAGTGCCGAGCGAATACTGCACGGTGTAGGCCGTCGCGTCGTCGAGCTGCGCCATTCGTTCGGCGAAGACGGCGCCGAACGCGTCCGCGAACGTTGCATGCTGCGCGCGCGTACGCAGTTTCGCCTCCACATACATCTCGTAGCGGATAAGGGTTGACACCCGCTGTGGATCTGCCTTCTCGCGCAATGCGTGTAACTCGGACAGCGAAGCACGCGCTTCCTCTTCGCGACCGGCCGAAATCTGCAGGCGGAACAGGTTGTCGAGATACTTGCTGCGATCGGGGTCGGCATACGCCGCGATCGTACGTGCGGCCAGGTCGGGCAGAACCTTTTCCGCGACAGCGACATTGTCTGCGGCGGCTCCGGTGAATGCGAGTTCGCCTGCGGTTAGCAGGGATACGGCGAAAAGACACGACAGGGCGACGCAGATGCGCTTGATCATCGGAATTCCTTTTCTGGAACGATGATCTTACTGCAGCTGCATCTTACGCTGCGCGCGCGAGTCCCGTCAGGAAGTGACGCGATCCCAGAATCGCTTCACGCCATCGAGCCAGTTGCTGTCGCGCGGCGAGTGCTTGCCCGCGTCCGCGTCGTTGAACGTCGCTTCAAACTGTCGCAACAGCTCGCGCTGTTCGCCGGTCAGGCGCACCGGGGTCTCGACCACGGCGCGGCAGATCAGGTCCCCGTGGCGTCCACTGCGCACGGATTTCACGCCCTTGCCGCGCAGGCGGAACACCTTTCCGGTCTGCGTTTCGGCCGGGACCTTGATCTCGGCCTCGCCTTCGAGCGTCGGCACCCTGATCTCGGCGCCCAGCGCGGCCTGGCCGAAGCGCAGCGGGATCTCGCAGTGCAGGTCGTCGCCATCGCGCTGGAAGATCGCATGCTCGCGCACGCGAACCTCGACGTAGAGGTCGCCCGGCACGGTGCCGCTCGGCCCTGCTTCGCCCTGGCCGGTGAGGCGGATGCGATCGCCGTTGTCGACGCCGGCGGGAATCTTCACCGCGAGCGTGCGCTCGTCGTGCACACGGCCTTCGCCCTGGCATTCCCTGCACGGGTTTGTGATGACCTTGCCACTGCCGGCGCAATGCGGGCACGCCTGCTGGATCGAGAAAATGCCGTTCTGCATGCGCACGCGACCGTGGCCCTTGCAGGTCGAGCAGGTCGAGGTCTTGCCGTCGGCCGAGCCATTGCCCTTGCAGGTTCCGCACTCGACCAGGGTCGGCACTTCGATCTGCTTGTCGACGCCGAATACCGCTTCTTCGAGATCGAGCTCGATCAGGTAGCGCAGGTCCGAACCGCGCCGGGCGCGCGCTCCACCACCGCGACCGCCGAAGATGTCCGAGAAGATGTCGCCGAAGATGTCGCCGACGTCGCCGTTGAAACCGCCGCCGCGGCCGCCACCCATGCCGTGCTCGAACGCGGCATGCCCGTGCTGGTCATAGGCCGCGCGCTTCTGCCCGTCGGAGAGGATCTCGTAGGCCTCCTTCGCCTCCTTGAACTTCTCCTGTGCTTCCGCGTCCGGATTGCGGTCCGGGTGGAACTTCATCGCGAGACGACGGAACGACTTCTTCAGTTGTTCGTCGTTGGCGGAGCGCTCGACGCTGAGCACCTCGTAGTAGCAACGCTTGCTCATGGGGACGACACGTATGCTTCGATCCGGCGACCGGGAGAATCGGGAACCGCCGGAGCGGCCATGAATAAAGCACGCCGGGTAATCCCCGGCGTGCGCGTGAGGGCTTACTTGTCCTTCACCTCGGTGAACTCGGCGTCGACGACATCGTCGCTCTTCGCCGATGCACCGGCTTGCGCCCCGTCACCGACGCCCGGAGCCTGCTGCGATGCGGCCGCAAACAACGGCTGCGCCACCTGTTCGAGGGTGGTCGTGCGCGCCTCGATCTGCGCCTTGTCCTCGCCCTTCATGACCTTTTCGAGATCGGACAGTGCTTCCTCGATGCGACCGATGTCGCCGGCAACCTTGCCGCCATGCTCCTTGATCGCGTCACGCGTCGCGTGCACGAGCTGATCGGCCTTGTTGCGCGCCGCGACGAGCTCGTGGAATTTCTTGTCGTCTTCCTTGTTCGCCTCGGCGTCGCGCACCATGCGCTGGATCTCGTCCTCGGACAGGCCGGAGCTGCCCTTGATCTCGATGCGCTGCTCCTTGCCGGTGTTCTTGTCCTTCGCGCCGACGTGCAGGATGCCGTTCGCGTCGATGTCGAACGTGACCTCGATCTGCGGCATGCCGCGCGGCGCCGGCTGGATGCCCTGCAGGTCGAACTTGCCGAGCGACTTGTTGAAGCGCGCCTGCTCGCGCTCGCCCTGCAGCACGTGCACGGTGACCGCGTTCTGGTTGTCCTCGGCGGTCGAGAACACCTGGCTCGCCTTGGTCGGGATCGTCGTGTTCTTCTCGATCAGCTTGGTCGACACGCCACCGAGCGTCTCGATGCCGAGCGACAATGGGGTCACGTCGAGCAGCAGGACGTCCTTGACCGTGCCACCGAGCACGCCACCCTGGATCGCCGCACCAACGGCGACGGCCTCGTCAGGGTTGACGTCCTTGCGCGGTTCCTTGCCGAAGAAGTCCTTCACCGCGTCCTGCACCTTCGGCATGCGCGTCTGGCCGCCGACGAGGATGACCTCGTTGACATCGGACACCTTGAGGCCCGCGTCGTTGAGCGCAGTGCGGCACGGTGCGATCGTCTTCTCGACCAGGTCGCCGACGAGCGCCTCGAGCTTGGCGCGCGTGAGCTTGATGTTGAGATGCTTCGGACCGGAAGCGTCCGCCGTCACGTACGGCAGGTTCACTTCGGTCTGCTGCGACGAGGACAGCTCGATCTTGGCGCGCTCGGCCGCGTCCTTCAGGCGCTGCAGCGCGAGCGGATCGTTCTTGAGGTCGACGCCCTGTTCCTTCTTGAACTCCTCGACGAGGTAGTCGATGACGCGCTTGTCGAAGTCCTCGCCGCCGAGGAAGGTGTCGCCATTCGTCGCCAGCACCTCGAACTGCTTCTCGCCGTCGACTTCGGCGATCTCGATGATCGAGATGTCGAACGTGCCGCCGCCGAGGTCGTACACGGCGATCTTGCGGTCGCCGCCCTTCTTGTCGAGGCCGTAGGCCAGCGCGGCCGCGGTCGGCTCGTTGATGATGCGCTTCACTTCAAGGCCCGCGATGCGGCCGGCGTCCTTGGTCGCCTGGCGCTGCGAGTCATTGAAATACGCCGGCACCGTGATGACCGCTTCGGTGACCGCTTCACCGAGGAAGTCCTCGGCGGTCTTCTTCATCTTCATGAGGATCTTGGCCGAGATCTCCTGCGGCGGCATCTTCTTGCCGTCGGCGGTCTCGGTCCACGCGTCACCGTTGTCGTGCGCGGTGATCTTGTACGGCACCATGCCGATGTCCTTCTGCACTTCCGCGTCGGTGAATTTGCGGCCGATGAGGCGCTTCACCGCGTAGAACGTGTTCTTCGGGTTGGTTACGGCCTGACGCTTCGCAGTCGCGCCGACCACCACTTCGTTGTCCTTGAACGCGACCACCGACGGCGTCGTGCGATCGCCTTCGGAGTTCTCGATGACGCGCGCCGTGTTGCCTTCCATGACCGCCACGCACGAGTTGGTCGTGCCGAGGTCGATGCCGATGATCTTGCCCATTTGCGTTCTCTCCCGCTTTCTGGATTGATGCGATCCGATGGACCGCGATTGCACCCGAACGTGGGGCCCCGCGCCCCTGATTCAAGCGTTTTGCGTCACTTCGACACGGATACCAGCGCCGGTCGCAACAGGCGATCGTTCAGCACGTAGCCCTTCTGCATGACTGAAACGATCTGCCCCGGCGCCGATCCGGCATCGACCATCGCCATCGCCTGGTGGCGCTCCGGATCGAACGCCTCGCCGATCGCGCCGACCGCCTTGAGACCGTTCGTCTCGGCGACGCGCAGGAGCTCGCGCATCGTCAAGTCGACGCCACTGCGCAACGCCGTGATGTCGCCGTCGGCGGCCAGCCCGCGCTCGAGGTTGTCGAGCACCGGCAGCAGGTCGCCGAGCAGTTTCTCGTTGGCGAAGCGGCGTGCCTGGTCGAGGTCCCGCTGCAGGCGCTTGCGCTGGTTGTCGAGTTCGGCGCGTTCGCGCAACACCGTCTCGCGCATTTCGGCAAGTTTGGTCTCGGCCTCGCCGAGCTGGCGCGACAGGGTCTCGAGTTCGCCATCGACCAGCTGGTCGTCGTTGCCGGGCGTCTGCGACGCGTTCGGGTCGGTCTGCTGCATTCGTGCCTCCAAGTCAAAACCACGCCTTCCGCGCGCTCGCGGACGGCGATCAATCATCTGCTGGCCGGTCGTGCCGGCGCACCGCGAATGCGGCACGAGCCCCCGCTCTGTCCCGCACTATGGGGTCGCGGGACCCCGTTTCAAGGCCCCGGAAATGATCTGCGCGGTCGCCTGCACGACCGGGATCACCCGCTCGTAGGCCATTCGCGTCGGTCCGATCACGCCGAGCACACCGAGCACGCGACCACCGACGCCGTACGGCGCCGTGACGAGGCTGTAGCTGCCGAGCGCCGAGAATCCGGATTCTTCGCCGATGAACAGGCGCACACCCTCGGCCCGCGAGCAGCGTTCGAGCAGCTGCAGCAGATCGCGCTTGCGCTGGAAGGCCTCGAACAGTTCGCGCAAGCGATCGACGTCGGCGCCGTCCTGCCGCCCCATGAGGTTGGCATGACCGGACACCAGCATGTCGTTGCCGGCACTGTCCTGGAACGCGGCCTGCGCGACTTCGACCGCAGCCGTGAGCAGGTGATTCAGGCGCGCACCCTCGTCCTGCATCTCGCGCAGCAGGCGCGTGCGGATCTCGTCGATGCGCATGCCGGCGAAGTTGGCGTTGAGATAATTGGCAACCTGTTCGAGTTCGGCCGGCGCGTAGGTGTGCTGGGTCGCGATCACGCGGTTTTGCACCTGACCGTCGGTGAACACCAGGATCACCAGCACGCGACCGCCGTCCAGTTGCACGAAATCGATGTGGCGGAACGGAAATTCCTCGCGCCGCGGCACGCTGACCACGCCGACGAAATGGGTCATCTCCGAAAGCAGCGAAGTCGCGCTGCCGAGCAGGTCCGGCGTGGACGCGTCGGTCGGCAACTCGCGCCGCAACTGTTCCACCTCGGGCTCGCCGAGCGGGCGCATCTCCAGCAGGCTGTCGACGAACACCCGGTAGCCCTGCGAGGTCGGGATGCGGCCGGCCGAGGTGTGCGGCGCGGCAACCAGGCCGAACTCCTCCAGATCGGACATGATGTTGCGGATCGTCGCCGGGCTGACATCGAGGCCCGACGCCTTCGCCAGCGTGCGCGAGCCGATCGGCTGCCCCTCGGCGATGTAGCGCGCTATGAGCGTGCGCAGCAGCTGGCGGGCGCGGGCGTCGAGGTGCTGGGAAGGAATGTTCATCAAGGTCCGGCGGGCGCCGATGCGCCACTGATCCATCGCACGCTAACAAGCGGCTTCAGGACGATCAATAGGGTCGGCGGCCGCGGTTTTCCAGCACCGCCGTCTCGAACGCTGCGACCACGGCCCGTGAACCTCCGCACCTGCCGCCTTGGCCGCCGCATGTCCGCGTGCTAGCGTTCCGCGGCTTGAAAGGAGCATCGCGCTGGTCATGCTGGAAAGTCTCTACGTCAAGGATTTCGCGATCGTCGGCGAGGCCGAGATCGCCTTCGGACCCGGCATGACCGTGGTCACCGGTGAAACCGGTGCCGGCAAGTCGCTGATGGTCGACGCGCTGCTGCTGCTCGCGGGTGGGCGTGCCGACGCCGGCATGGTCCGCCACGGCAGCGAACGCGCCGAACTGGCAGCCAGTTTCGACCTCGCCGGTCGCGCCGACCTGCGCGAATGGCTGGTCGCCGAGGACCTCGACGAGGACGGCGCCTGCCAGCTGCGCCGCGTGATCCGCAGCGAAGGCAGTTCGCGCGCGTGGATCAACGGCCGCCCGGTGACGCTGACCCAGTTGAAGACGCTCGCCGCCGGTCTCATCGAGATCCATGGCCAGCACGAGCACCAGGCCCTGCTCGACCGCGGCCAGCAGCTCGCCCTGCTGGATGCGTTCGGCGGTCACGCCGACGAAGTCGCGATGGTCGCGCGAGATGCGCGCGCATGGCGCGAGGCGAGCGCGCGCATCGCCGAGCTTTCGCGCGGTGCCGATCATGCCGAACGGATCGAATGGCTCGGCCACCAGGTCGAGGAGCTTGATCGCCACGCGCTGGCGCCGGAGGATCTCGTCGCGCTGGAGGAACGCCATCGCCGCCTCGCCAACTCGGGTGCGCTGCTGCAGGGTTGCGCCGTGCTCGCCGAGCGCCTGGACGGCGACGGCGAGCATGCGCTGCTGCGCCTCGTCGCGCGCGCGCAAGCGGAGATCGCACATCTCGCGACGCTGGATGATCGCCTCGCGCCGATCGGCGAGCTGATCGACACGGCGCAGATCCAGCTCGGCGAAGCGAATGACGCTCTCGCGCGGCACCAGAGCGCACTCGACCTGGATCCGGACAGTCTCGCCGACGCGGAAGCCCAGCTCGGAAAGCTGCACGAACTCGCGCGCAAGCACCGCGTGCGCATGCCCGAGTTGAAGGCGCACGCCGATGCGCTGCGCGAGGAACTCGAATCGCTGCGCGGCGCCGGCGCCAGCATCGCGTCCCTGCGCGAACAGCAGCAGCGCCACGCCACCGCATGGGCGTCCGCGGCGAAGGCGCTGAGCGCCCGGCGCGCCGCGACCGCGAAGACGCTGTCCGACGCGGTCAGCGCCTTGATGGACGAACTCGGCATGCGCGGCGGTCGGTTCGAAGCCCAGCTCGAAACCGTGGACGGCGAAGATCCGGACCCGCAAGGCGCGGAACGCTGCGAGTTCCTCGTCAGCGCGAACCCCGGCCAACCGCCCCGCGCGCTGCGAAAGGTCGCCTCCGGCGGCGAGCTTTCACGCATCAGCCTCGCGATCGAAGTCGCGGCACTCGGCAGCGACGCGATCGGCACCATGGTGTTCGACGAGGTCGATTCGGGCATCGGCGGCGCCGTCGCGGAAGTCGTCGGGCAGAAACTGCGCGCACTCGGCAGCCGCAGCCAGGTGTTGTGCGTGACCCACCTGCCGCAGGTCGCCGCGCAGGGTCACCAGCACTTGCGCGTCGTCAAAACCAGCGACGGCGCATCGACCGAAACGCGCATCGACGCGCTCGACGGCAAGGCGCGCCAGGAAGAAGTCGCGCGCATGCTCGGCGGCATCGAGATCACGCGCGAGACGCTCGCTCATGCAAAACAGATGCTGGGGAAAGGGCTGAGGGCTGAGGGCTGAGGGCTGAGGGCGAGTCCTCACCCACGCCGTTCTTGTCCAGCGCTGCGGAAGACCAAGTTCCGCGCAGTAAAACACAGGAACATCCTGCAGTCCGTGCTCTTCGACTGCGCGCCTTTGGCGCCGGGCGAACGGGTTTTGACAGCGACAGCGTTCAGGCCGGCGCGCAACCGAACGTCGCGAACGGCAAGAGGAAAACGAGGGTCGCCTTCGGACGCAGGCGACCGAAGACGGCGCCCGCAAGGATCCCGGCCGTGCCCCAGAGCAGCACCACGGTGACGCCGACCGGCAACGACCCGAACAGGATGCGCCCCAGTGCCCCGATCCAGAAGCCGCCCATGCCGCCAATCACGGTGGCGCTCATCCGATCACGCGCCGTGACCGGCGCTTTCCACCACGCATGCGCACATTCGATCCGCTGGCTGATCCAGCTTCGCATCGCTATTTCTTCCTGAGCGGGCGCACGTACAGCACGAGGCTGTGGTCCTCGATCACGTAGCCGTGCTTCGCCGCGATCTCGTGCTGCAGGCGCTCGATCTCCTCGCTGGCGAACTCGATGACCTTGCCGCTCTCCACG
>Ga0209023_10003183_pt1 | contig 19801 bp, 17 predicted proteins | sample LakOneMetagenome_FD_187468 | JGI IMG/M metagenome (GOLD analysis project Ga0209023, IMG submission 187468) | Freshwater and sediment microbial communities from Lake Erie, Canada (SPAdes) (version 2) | ecosystem: Environmental > Aquatic > Freshwater > Lentic | place: Lake Erie, Canada...
GCCGCACTCATCGGTGTTGACGTGGGCGGCCTCGTGGCAATACACGCCGCCGTAGGGCGGCGCGAGCACCGCCAGCGCCAGTGCATTGGCCGCGGTGCCGGTGGCGACCGGAAAGATCGCCAGGTCGGTTTCGAAGACCTCGCGCGCCAGCGCGCCGAGCCGCCGCGTTTCCGGATCATCGCCGTAGGAGTGCACGGTGCCCGGGTTGACGCGGGCCAGGGCCGCCAGGATTTCCGGCGCGGCGGGCGCAACATTGTCGCTGGCAAATGAGCGTCTGGACTGAGACATGAATCCCCCGGCAGCGTTTGCGGCAGGGCGATAATCTACTGCATCGGGCGGGTTCATTGCGGTCCCGCCGCCCTGAAGGAGTGCGTGTGGCCTGGTGGCTCAACCTGTCGCAGTCACGACGTCACGAACTGGACGCCGGCTATCTATGGTCCGATGAGCCGCAGTTCGAGTCGGCGCAACCCGGCGACGTCGTGTACGTGCACAGCGCCGGCCTCATCACGATGCTGGGACTCGTGGCCGGCGCGGCCTTCGCCGCGGGCAAGCCGGCCTCGGGCTCCGGGCGCAATGCACGCCGCGGCAGGCCGGGCTGGCGGCTGCCGGTGCACTTCGAGGAACTGCTGCAGCCGCTGCGCGTCAAGGACCACGCCGTCGCGTTCAAGGGCTTGTTGCCGGCGCGACGTTCACCGCTCCGTGCGTCGGGCGACGCGAATCCCGCGGTCGGCCTCGCGCGCATCGACGATCGACTGGCGTCGCTGCTGCGCGAACTGCTCGGCGGACAGGAGCAGGAACTGCTGCGGGTGGCGCCGACGCTGCGCAGCGCCGAGCGCGCCGACGACGTGGCCGAACACGCGCTGCGTGCGCGGCTCGGCCTCGATGCCACGCAGCGCAAGCGCCTGCTCGCGGCGCGCCGCGGCCTCGGTGTGTTCCGCGACAACGTCGAGCGCTACGAACAGTCGTGCCGCCTGTCCGGGCTGCTCGACCGTCGGCACCTGCGCGCGCGGCACATCAAGCCCTGGCGCGATTCGAACGACCAGGAGAAGCTCGACGGCTGCAACGGGCTGCTGCTCTCGCCGCATTTCGACCAGCTCTTCGAGCGCGGCCTGATCTCGTTCGACGACGACGGCGGCCTCAAGGTCGCGCGGAACCTGAATCCCGCGGTGCTGCCCAGCTGGGGCGTGGTGCTCCCGCGCAATGTCGGCGCCTTCCATCCCGGCCAATGCGTGTACCTCGCCTATCACCGGCAGAAAGTGTTCGAACAGCCGGCGGGCGGGCGGCGCGCGCCGGGTGATCCAATCGCCTAGCGCCGGGTTATGCTGGCCGAATGACGCTCACTGCGCTGTTCCCGACTTTTGTCCATTCCGCGCCGCTCGGCGGCGGCACCGCGGCGCTCGATCGCCGCCTGCTGCGGGAATGCCGGCACCTGCAAGCCGAGGATCGCGTGGGTCGCGCCTGGTCGGCGCGGCACTACACCGGCGGCTATACCTCGTACAACTCGCGCAGCCGCATGCACCAGGTATCGCCGACGTTCGCGGCGCTGGCGCGCCGCCTCGATGCGCACGTGCGTGGCTTTGCGCGCGCGCTCGATTTCGACCTGCGCGGCCGGCGGCTCGTGATGACCGACTGCTGGGTGAACATCATGCGCCGACACGGCACGCACAGCCTGCACCTGCATCCGCTGTCGACCATCAGCGGCACCTACTACGTCAGCGCGCCGGTGGGATGCGCCGGCATCAAGTTCGAGGATCCGCGCCTGGAGCGCTTCATGGCCGCGCCGCCACGCAAGGCCACGGCACGCGCCGCGAACCGCGCCTGGCAGACGCTGCCGGCCCGCGCCGGCCGCGTGGTGCTGTTCGAGAGCTGGTTGCGCCATGAAGTGCCGCCCACGCGCAGCAATGGCGAGCGCGTCAGCATCAGCTTCAACTACGGCTGGTTCTAGGGCCTTGCCAAGCGTGGACGCGCCCAAGTGTCGGTCACGACAACGCTGCTGCTCGCGATCGTGGCCGTCAGCGTCGCCGCGCTCAATTTCGCGCCCGCCTTGCGCGAACGGTGCCTGTTCCGGCCTTACTGGTACCTGCCGCGCCGCCAGTATGCAACGGTGGTCACGAGCGGCTTCGTGCATGCGGACTTCGGGCACCTGTTCTTCAACGGCTTCACGCTCTGGTCGTTCGGCGGCGCGGTGGAGCGCGCGATGGGATCGGCGCGATTCCTCGCGCTGTATTTCCTCGGGCTGCTGGTGGCCAATGCAGGCACCTGGATCAGCCACCGCCGCGATCCGGACTACGCGACGCTCGGCGCCTCGGGCGCGATCCTGGCCGTGCTGTTCGCTTCGATCGTGTACTACCCGACGGGATCGATGTACATCATGTTCGTGCCGATACCGGTGCCGGCGCCGGTGTTCGCCGTCGGCTATCTCGCCTACAGCGTCTATGCGGCGAAACGCAATGTCGGGCGCGTCAACCACGACGCGCACATCAGCGGGGCACTCTTTGGCCTGGCCTTCGTCGCCATCACCGACCCGGAGGCCTGGCGGCGCGCGATCTGGCTGCTGACGCGCTAGAACGCCGCGACCAGGTCGATCTTCGCCGCGCAGATGAAGTCGTTCTCGGACAGTCCGCCGATCGAGTGGGTGCTGTAGCGCACGCGGCAGTAGTTGTAGCCGACTTCGAGGTCCGGGTGATGATCGTCCATGTTCGCGATGTGCGCGATCGCGTTGACGAAACTCATCGTGCGGTAGAAATCGACGAAGCGGAATTCGCGCAGCAGGCTCTTGCCGTCGCCGCCGAGCTGCCAGCCCGCCGCGAGCTTCGCGCGTTGCGCCTCCGCTTCCGCCTGCGTCAACGGCGTCGTGCCGCCTTCGCAGGGCTTGCAGCGCTTTTCGCTCAACGTCGACATGGCGGTGTGCTCCGGTTGCTCGAAATCATCGGCCGACGCGACGCGGGTAGCTGCGATCCACGTACTGTTCGACCAGTTGCTGGAATTCCTCGGCGATGCGCTCGCCCTTCAGCGTCACGGTCTTGACGCCGTCTTCGTAGACCGGCGCGACGGGACGTTCGCCGGTTCCCGGCAGGCTGATGCCGATGTTCGCGTACTTGCTCTCGCCCGGGCCATTGACGACGCAGCCCATGACCGCCACCGACAGGTGTTCCACGCCAACGTGCGAGCGGCGCCATTCGGGCATGCGTTCGCGCAGGTGCTGCTGGATGCTCTGCGCCAGCGACTGGAAGTAGGTGCTGGTCGTGCGCCCGCACCCCGGGCACGCGGTGACCAGCGGCACGAAGCTGCGCAGCCCCATCGTCTGCAGCAGCTCCTGCGCGACGATCACTTCCCGGCGCCGATCGCCGTCCGGTTCCGGCGTCAGTGAAATGCGGATCGTATCGCCGATGCCCTGTTGGAGCAGCACGCCGAGCGCGGCGCTCGATGCGACGATGCCCTTCGAGCCCATGCCCGCCTCGGTGAGCCCCAGGTGCAGCGGCTGGCGCGTGCGCGCCGACAGTTCCGTGTAGACCGCGATCAGGTCCTGCACGGTCGATACCTTCGCGGACAGCACGATGCGGTCCGCGCCCAGCCCGAGTTCGATCGCGCGCGCCGTGCTGTCGATGCACGATCGCACCAGCGCCTCGCGCATGACGAGCTGCGCCGATTGCGGTTCGGGCAGGGCGCTGTTCGCATCCATCAATCGCGCCAGCAGGTCCTGGTCGAGGCTTCCCCAGTTGACGCCGATCCGCACCGGCTTGCCATGCCGGCAGGCGAGTTCGATGAGTTCGGCGAATTGCGTATCGCGCTTCGAGCCGCGGCCCACGTTGCCCGGATTGATGCGGAATTTCGCGAGCGCCTCGGCGCACTCCGGATGCTCACGCAGCAGCTTGTGCCCGTTGTAGTGGAAATCGCCGATCAGCGGCACCGTGCAGTTCGCGGCGGCCAGCGCGTCGCGGATCGGCGCCACGGCGGCGGCGGCTTCATCGGTGTTCACCGTCATGCGCACCAGCTCCGAGCCGGCCCCGGCGAGCGCGCGCACCTGCGCGACCGTGGCCGCGATGTCGGCCGTGTCGGTGTTGGTCATCGACTGCACGACGATGGGCGCGCCGCCGCCGACGCGTACGCCGCCGATGTCGACGGCAACGGTCGCGTGCCGCGCGTGTTGCGGTAACGGGGCCTCCATGGCGCGTAATTGTAGAGGTGGCAGGGGGGCAACTGGTATGATTTGTGCCCCGTCAAGAAGACCGGTCCGAAGAGTTCTCGCGAAAGCGCAGACGCCGAAGGCGCAAATTCCGCCCGGAAACGCTCAGGCACCCGGAACGGCCGGTCAACGATGGGCTCTGGAGAGCGGCGGCGGCCCCAAAATGGGCATGCCGTCCACCGAAGGGGTGCGGCGACGGCCTGCCAAGGTCGTGGCCCGATCTCTCAGGTACGAAGGACAGAGGGGCGGCAGCTGCGTTGCCTGGGGCAGCGCAGCTGCCGCCTTTTTTTCTGGAGCACCGCTTGGGACACCGCACGCCTCTCTACGACCTGCATGTTGCGCTCGGTGCGCGCATTGTCGATTTCGGCGGCTGGGACATGCCGGTCAACTACGGCTCGCAGATCGACGAACACCATGCGGTGCGGCGCGGCGCGGGCGTGTTCGACGTATCGCACATGTGCGTGATCGACCTGCGCGGCGCGCGCGTACGCGATTTCCTGCGCGGGCTGCTGGCGAACGACGTGGCGCGCCTGGCGCAACCGGGCAAGGCGCTGTACAGCTGCATGCTGCGCGAAGACGCCGGCATCCTCGATGACCTGATCGTCTATTTCCTCGATTCCACGTTCTATCGCCTCGTCGTCAATGCCGGCACGCGCGACAAGGACCTTGCCTGGATCCGCGCGCAGGCCGCGCCATTCGATGTCGCGGTGCGTGAACGGAGCGAGCTCGCGATGCTCGCGGTGCAGGGCCCGGAGGCGCGCGCGCACGTTGCGGCGCTGATGCCGCCAGCCGATGCGTCCGCGGCGCTGGCGCTCGGCAATTTCTTCGGCGCGCAGCTCGGCGACTGGTTCGTGGCGCGCACCGGCTACACCGGCGAGGACGGCTTCGAGGTCATGCTGCCCGCCGGCGGTGCGGGCACGCTGTGGAAGAGCCTCAACGCACGCGGCGTGCGCTCCTGCGGCCTGGGCGCGCGCGATACGTTGCGCCTCGAGGCCGGCATGAATCTCTACGGCAGCGACATGGACGAGAGCACCCATCCGCTCGAGACGGGCCTGGCGTGGACTGTCGCGTTCGAGCCTGCTGCGCGGCGTTTTGTCGGTCGCGAGGCACTTGAACGTGCGCATCTTGCCCGCGGCGGTCTTCGCGCCGTTGGGTTGCTGCTCGATGAACGGGCCGTGATGCGCTCGCACCAGCGTATCGTGACGACGGCCGGCGAGGGCATCGTCACCAGCGGCACGTTTTCGCCGACGCTCGCGCGCTCGATCGCGCTGGCGCGCGTGCCCGTTGCGGCATCCGCCGTCGGCGGCACGGTGCAGGTCGACGTGCGCGGCAAGCTGCTCGATGCCCGCATCGTGCGCCCGCCGTTCGTGCGGCACGGGCGCGTGCTGGTGTAGGCGGCGCAGCAGCGGCATGACGGAAACACAACAGGAGTCAAACGGATGAGCAATGTACCGGCGGACCTCAAGTACGCGCGCAGCCACGAATGGCTGCGCGAGGGCACGGACGGCACCGTGGAGATCGGCATCAGCGATCATGCGCAGCAATCGCTCGGCGACCTGGTGTTCGTCGAGGTGCCCGCCGTTGGCCGGAACCTGACGCAGGGCGAGGCCTTCGCCGTCGTCGAATCGGTGAAGGCCGCCTCGGACGTGTACGCACCGGTCGCGGGCACCGTCGTCGCGGTCAACGAGGCGCTGTCGAAGACACCCGAACTCATCAACCAGGAACCCTACGGCAGCGGCTGGATCATGCGGCTCAAGCCCAGCGGCCCGGTGTCCGCCGCCGGCCTGCTCGATGCCGCCGCCTACACCGCGCTCGCGGACGCCGGCTAGGCACTGGACAGACCCCGAACGATCGCTGCAGGGCCGCCAAGGAAACCGGATGCCATTCATTCCACACACCGAAGCCGACGTCGCCGAAATGCTCGCCGCGATCGGCGCGCGCGACATCGAGACGTTGTTCGAGGAGATCCCCGCCGAACTGCGTGTGCGTTCGCTGGCCGGAGTGCCCGCCGGGCTGAACGAGCAGCAGGTGATGCGGTTGATGCACGAGCGCGCGAGCCAGGACGGGCGCCCGCTCAACTTCATCGGCGCCGGTGCGTACGAGCATCACATCCCGGCCGCGGTGTGGGCTATCGTGTCGCGCGGCGAGTTCTACAGCGCCTACACGCCGTACCAGGCCGAAGCGAGCCAGGGCACGCTGCAGACGATCTACGAATACCAGTCGATGATCACGGCGCTGACGGGCACCGAGGTCGCCAACGCTTCGGTCTATGACGGCGCGACAGCGGTGGCCGAAGCCTGCCTGATGGCGGTGCGCGCCAACCGCAAATCGACCGCGGCCCGGGTGCTGCTCCCGCGCGCGTTGAATCCGCATTACCGCGCCGTCGTGCAGGCGGCAACGGGCGGCCAGGGGCTGAAGCTCGAGGAAGTGACCTACGCGCGCGATGGCGGTACCACGGCCACGGCCGCGCTCGCGCCGCATGCCGAGCAGGACGTCACGGCGCTCGTCATCCAGCAGCCGAATTTCTTCGGTTGCCTCGAGGACGTCGATGCGCTGACCGATTGGGCGCATGCGCGGGGCGCGCTGGTGATCGCGGTCGTCAACCCCACGTCGCTCGCGTTGCTGAAGCCGCCGGGGAAATGGGGCGCGCGCGGCGCCGACATCGTCGTCGGCGACGGGCAGCCGCTCGGGTGTCCGCTGTCATCAGGGGGCCCGTATTTCGGGTTCATGGCGACACGCATGGAATACGTGCGGCAGATGCCAGGCCGCATCGTCGGCCGCACCGTCGATCTCGACGGCCGACCGGGTTTCACGCTGACGCTGCAGGCGCGCGAACAGCACATCCGGCGCGGCAAGGCGACCTCTAATATCTGCACCAACCAGGGATTGCTGATGATCGCCGGCACGATCTACCTCGCGATGATGGGCGCCGAGGGCCTCGAGCGCGTCGCGAGCGCCTGCATGGCGCGCACCTCGGAACTGATCGCCGCGCTGGCTCGCCTGCCCGGCGTGCGCGTCGCATTCAACACGCCCCGTTTTCACGAAGCGGTTTTGTTGCTCGATCGGCCGGTCGCTGCGGTGCTCGAGGCGCTGGCCGCGCGCAACATCGAAGGCGGCTTCGACCTGGGCGCGTACTATCCGGAACTGGGCCCGGCGCTGCTGGTCTGCGCGACCGAGGCGCGCACGGCGGAGGACATCGAAATGTATGCAGCGGCGATGGGCGAAGTACTCAAGGCCGTGAGGTGAGCGCCACGTGGGCGAGTGCATGCGAGCGGCCTCTCGTTGATCGTCGTGTCGGAAAACATTGCCGGGTGCCGAAGCGCGGCCGTCGCCGCGCGCCCTCGCATTCCACATTGCTCAACGATGTTCCATCCTGCGGCGCGCGGCAGGCTGCGCGAGGTTCGCCGCCATGCGGCGCAGTTTCCATGCGCCGCATGGCGAAGCGCACCCGGCAGTTTTCCGACACGACGATCAACGAGAGGCCGCCCCCATGACCTTGCCCATGGTTGAACCCCTCATCCACGACTACGGACGCGCAAGTCGCGGTGCACGCGGCCAGTGGCCGGCGCCCGAGCGCAACGCGCCGCCGGTGCCGGCGCCGTTGCGGCGGGCGGAGCGACCGGCATTGCCGGAAGTCAGCGAGCTCGACGTGGTGCGTCACTACACGCGGCTGTCGCAGCTCAACTTCTCGATCGATACGCATTTCTATCCGCTCGGCTCGTGCACGATGAAATACAACCCGCGCGCCTGCAACGCCGCGGCGCTGTTGCCGGAATTCCTTGCGCGGCACCCGCTCGCGAACGAGAGGCACAGCCAGGGGTTCCTCGCCTGCATGCATGAGCTGCAGGAGATGTTGAAGGAAGTCACCGGCATGCAGGGCGTCGCGCTGTCGCCGATGGCGGGAGCGCACGGCGAGTTCGCCGGCGTGGCGATGATCCGGGCCTACCACCGCGCGCGGGGCGACCTCGCGCGCAATGAGATCATCGTGCCGACCGCGGCGCACGGCACGAATCCAGCCACCGCGACGATGTGCGGATGCGTCGCGCGCGAAGTGGGCGTCGGACCCGACGGCGACGTTGACCTGGCCGCGCTCTCGGCCGCGGTGGGACCAAAGACCGCCGGCATCATGCTCACCAATCCCTCCACGCTCGGCGTGTTCGAGCGGCGAATCGGCGAGGTCGCGCACATCGTGCACGCGGCCGGCGGGTTGCTGTACTACGACGGCGCGAACCTGAACGCGATCCTCGGTAAAGTGCGCCCGGGCGACATGGGTTTCGACGTCATCCACATGAACCTGCACAAGACCTTCTCGACGCCGCATGGCGGCGGCGGGCCCGGCGCGGGTGCGGTCGGCGTCGGTCCGCGCCTGCTGCCGTTCATGCCGTTGCCGGTCGTGGCGCGCCATGAGGAGAACGGCGCGGCGCGCTATCGCTGGCTCGACGAGCGTGACCTGCCACAATCGATCGGTCGGTTGACGGGGTTCAACGGCAACGCCGGCGTGTTGCTGCGCGCCTATGTGTACATGCGCATGCTCGGGCGCGAAGGCATGGGGCGCGTCGGTGAATACGCGACGCTCAATTCCAATTACCTGCTCGCGCGGCTGCGACAGGCAGGTTATGTCGCGGCCTATCCGCGGCGGCGCGCGAGCCACGAATTCATCCTGACCTTGAAGGCGCTTGCACAGCAACAGGGCGTCACTGCGATGGACGTCGCAAAACGGCTGCTCGACCTCGGATTCCACGCGCCGACCACGTATTTTCCACTGCTGGTGCCCGAGTGCCTGCTGATCGAGCCGACCGAAACCGAGAGCAAGGAGACGCTGGATGCGTTCGTCAACGCGATGACGCAGATCCTGCACGAAGCGGTGAGCGAACCGGATACGGTGCGAGGCGCGCCGCACACGATGCCGGTGCGGCGGCTCGATGACGTGCGCGCGGCGCGCGAGCTCGATTTGGCCTATCGTCCCCAGGCCACGTGATGCAGCAAACGAACCCAATGCAGCGCGAGAAACCGCGCGGTTTCACGCGCCTGTTCCGCGCCTTCGGCGCCAGCGGCAAGGGACTGGTCGGAGCGTTCATCGAGGAAGCCGCGTTCCGGCAGGAACTTGCGCTCGCGGTGATTGTCGTGCCCTTCGGGCTGTGGCTCGGGCACAATGGCGTGGAGCGCGCGCTGCTCGTGGCGCCCATGTTCCTGGTGCTCGTCGTCGAACTGGTCAACAGTGCGATCGAGGCCGCGGTGGACCGCGTCGGCCTCGAGCGGCATGTGCTCGCCGGACTGGCGAAGGATATCGGTTCCGCGGCCGTGCTCATGGCCTTCGTCCTGATGGCGGTGGTATGGGCGTTGGTGTTGCTGGGCCGCTGAGGTGCCGGAGGTGGTTGGGTGACGGCGTTGATCTGCGGTTCATTGGCCTACGACACGGTGATGACGTTCGACGGGCGCTTTCGCGAGCACATCCTGGCCGATCGCATCCACGTGCTGAACGTATCGTTCCTCGCACCGTCGATGCGCCGCAATTTCGGCGGCTGCGCCGGCAACATCGCGTACAACCTGCGCCTGCTGGGCGGCGACGGCCTCATCATGGCCACGGTCGGCCATGATTTCGCGCCCTACAGGCATTGGCTCGGCGAGCGCGGCATCGCGCTGACGCACGTGCGCGTGGTGCCGGAGGAGTTCACCGCGCAGGCCTTCATCACCACCGACCTCGACAACAACCAGATCACGGCGTTTCATCCCGGTGCGATGAACCATTCGCATCTCAATCGCGTTCCGGCCAGCGGCGTGCGCATCGGTATCATCGCGCCCGACGGACGGCAGGGCATGCTCGAGCACGCGGCGCAGTTCGCGGCGGCCGGAATCCCGTTCATCTTCGATCCGGGGCAGGGACTGCCGATGTTCAACGGCGAGGAACTGCGCGCGCTGATCGGCAGCGCCGCCTGGGTCGCCGTCAATGACTACGAAGGCAGCCTGCTGGCCGAACGCACGGGCTGGACGCTCGAGCAGATCGCGACACGGGTGCGGGCCCTGGTCGTCACGCGTGGCGGCGAGGGCTCCTGGATCCATGCCGACGGCCAGCGCCATGAAATTCCCGTTGCGCGCGCGGCGCGCGTCGTCGATCCGACCGGATGCGGCGATGCCTATCGCGCCGGCTTGCTCTACGGATTGCAACGCGGCCTCGACTGGCCGACGACCGGACGCATCGCTTCGCTGGCCGGCGCGATCAAGATCGAATCGCACGGCACGCAGCAGCACGCGTACGACGCGTCCCGGTTTTCGGCACGCTATCGCGAGAGCTTCGGGGCATCGCTGTGATGCGCGGTGCGGGAACGCCGGGGAGCCTGCGCCGGCCGCGCGCGTTCGCGCCGTGGCTGGCCGGGGTGGGGTGCCTGCTGCTCGGCGCGGCCGCATGGCCTGGCGCGTCGCCTGCGAAACCCGCGAATCCTGCCAAGCCGCATGCCAGTGCGACGCTGGCGGCCCAGCTTGCGACGGCGCCGGCCGTTGCGGAAATGGCTCCGCCAGCCGACTGGGCGCGCACGCTCGAGCGCATCGCCGGGAGCGTGGTCACGATCGAGATCGACCAGACGCGTTCCTTCGACACCGAGCGCAATGTCTCGGCGCAGGCGACCGGATTCATCGTCGACGCCGCGCGCGGGCTGATCCTCACCAATCGGCATGTGGTGACGCCGGGACCCGTCGTCGCGGAAGCCACGTTCCTCAATCGCGAGGAGGTCGAGCTGCACGCGGTGTATCGCGATCCGGTGCATGACTTTGGCATCTACCGCTACGACCCGGCGCGGTTGCGCTTCACGACGCCCGCGGCGCTCCCGCTGGCTCCCGAAGATGCGCAGGTCGGACGCGAGATCCGCGTCGTCGGCAATGACGCGGGCGAACAGCTGTCGATCCTCGCCGGCACGATTGCGCGCCTCGACCGCGAAGCCCCCGAGTATGGCATCGGCCGCTACAACGACTTCAACACGTTCTACATCCAGGCGGCCTCGAGCACTTCGGGTGGCTCCTCGGGGTCGCCGGTGGTCGACGTGCAGGGTCGCGTCGTCGCGCTGAACGCCGGCGGTTCGACCGGTTCCGCGACGAGTTTCTATTTGCCGCTCGGCCGCGTGCAGCGCGCGCTGCGGCTGATCCAGCAGGGCAAGCCCGTCACGCGCGGCACGATCGAGACGGAGTTCCGCTATCGGCCCTACGACGAACTGCGGCGGCTCGGCTTGCGGCCGGAAACCGAAGCCGCGGCGCGCGCGGCGCAGCCCGCCAACACCGGCATGCTGGTGGTCGAGCGCGTGCAGCCGGGTTCCGCCAGCGACAAGCTGCTCAACGCGGGCGACGTGCTCGTGCGCGTGAACAACCAGCTGCTCACGGGATTCGAGCCGCTCGAGGCCGTGATCGACGACGCCGTCGGCGGCAAGGTGCAACTGGAGCTCGAGCGCGGTGGCAAGCCGTTTTCGGTGCAGCTGACGGTCGATGACCTGCACGCGATCACGCCTGCGAGCTACCTGGAGTTCGGCGATGCGGTCGTGCACACGCTCTCCTACCAGGAAGCGCGCCACTTCCATCTGCCGATCAGCGGCGTGTTCGTGGCCGCATCCGGCTACAGCCTCGACGCGGCCGGCGTGCCGCGCGGCGCGGTCATCACCGAGCTGAATTCGAAGCCGATTGCCACGCTCGCCGACTTCGAGGCGGGCATCGCCAACCTGGGCGACGGCGCGCGCTTTTCGGTGCGGTACCTGACGCTCGATGATCCGAACCATGCCGAATTGCGTTCCGCGCACATGGACCGGCGCTGGTTCCCGGCGCGCCATTGCACGCGCAACGACGGCACCGGCTATTGGGATTGCAACGACCTCGCGGTGCCGCCGCCGACGACGGCCGCGGCCGGCGACGGACTCGCTTCTCCGGCCCTGGGCGGCGACCCGGCCGAGCGGCGGCTGGCGCCGTCGCTCGTCAGCATGACCTTCGACATGCCGTACCCGATCTCGGGCGTCAACGAGCGCAACTACCACGGCACCGGGCTCATCGTCGACGCGAAGCGCGGCCTGGTCATCACCGATCGCAACACGGTGCCGGTGTCGGTCGGCGATGTGCGCCTGACGTTCGCGGGCACCGTGGAAATTCCCGCGAAAGTCGTCTACATCCATCCGCTGCACAACCTGGCGGTGGTCCAGTACGACCCGGCACTGGTGCGCGGCGCCGCGGTGCAGGCCGCCACGCTCGATACACGGCCGCTGGCCGCCGGCGAGAGCATCGATGTCGTCGGCCTCGACGGGAACGGCGAGCTCAAGGCGCGCAGCACCGCAATCGCGGAAGTCGATCCGCTGGTGCTGCCGTTGTCACGCACGATCGCGTTCCGCGACAGCAATATCGACGTGGCCACGCTGGTGAATCCGCCCGATGAGGTGGTCGGCGTGCTCGCCGATCGCAAGGGGCGCGTGCGGGGCCTGTGGGCCAGTTTCGCTTCCGACAATGGCCGCGACCTGGTGCAGCAGAACCGCGGCGTCAATGCCGAGCTGATCGCCGAGACGCTCGATCTCGCGAGGCGCGCCGCGCCGGTGCATTCCCTCGAAGCCGAATTCGCCACGCAGACGCTGGCCGCCGCGCATGGCCTGGGCCTCAGCGAAGCGTGGATGGCGCGCATCCAGCAAGGCAGCCCGGCGCAACACCAGCTGCTGGGCATCACCCGGCTGGTGGGGGGATCAAACGCTGCGCAGCTGCTGCAGCCCGGCGACCTGTTGCTGGCGATCGACGGCAAGCCGGTGACGGGTTTTCGCGATGTCGAGCGCGCGGTGGCCGCGCGCGATGCCGTGCAGGTGACGATCTGGCGCACCGACGGCGAACATACGCTGCCGGTGCAGACCGCGGCACTGAGCGGCAACGACATCGATCGCGTCGTGTTGTGGGAAGGCGCGACGCTGCAGGCCAGCCATCGCGCGCTCAGTGCGCAGCGCGGCATCGAGCCGAGCGGCGTGTACGTGGCCTATTTTTCCTATGGTTCGCCGGCGAGCCGTTACGGGCTGCTGCCGGGCCGGCGCATCGTCGAAGTGGACGGCAAGCCAACGCCCGATCTCGACAGTTTCCTGAAGCTGGCGACGGGCCGCGCCGACCGCACCTCGCTGCGCATCAAGACGCTGGCCATCAACGGCGCGCCGGAAATGATCACGCTGAAGATCGACCGGCACTACTGGTCCGCCTATGAATTGCGCCGGAACGGCGACGCCTGGGAGCGCAGGCCGCTCGAGTAGCGGCTGCGGCGAAGAGCAGTGGCCAAGGCGATCAGGGCAACGCAACTGGAGCTGAACGCGGCCGTGCAGGCGCTGCGCGACGGCGACATCGTGGCGTTCCCGACCGAGACCGTCTATGGCCTCGGCGCCAACGCGCAGCATGCCGCGGCGCTGCAGAAGATCTTTGCGCTCAAGGAGCGGCCCGCGTGGCATCCGTTGATCGTGCACCTGGACAGCGCGCGCTTCCTGCACCGCTGGGCGCGCGAGGTGCCGGACGCCGCGGCGAAGCTCGCGCAGCGTTTCTGGCCCGGTCCGCTGACGCTGGTGCTGCCGCGCGAATCCAACGTGCTCGATATCGTCACCGGCGGCCAGGATACCGTGGCGGTGCGCGTGCCTTCGCACCCGATGGCGCTGCAGTTGTTGACCGCGTTCGGTGGCGGCATCGCCGCGCCTTCCGCGAACCGCTACGGGCACGTCAGCCCCACGCGCGCCGAACACGTGCGCGAGGAGTTCGGCGACAGCGTGCGCGTGCTGCTCGATGGCGGCGAGTGCAAGGTGGGCCTCGAATCGACCATCGTCTCCTGCGTGAACGGCGAAGTGCGGCTGCTTCGGCCCGGGCACATCAGCCTGGCCCAGTTGCGGCGCGAGGTGGGCGAGGTCGCCAGCGGGGCGCGCCCCGACGCACCACGCGTGCCCGGTTCCTCGGCCGCGCACTACGCGCCGGTCACGCCGCTCCGGCTCGTGCCCGCGGGACAGCTCGAGCGGCTTGCGCAGGAATTGTCCAGTGGCGGCGTGCGCGTCGGCGTGCTGGCGCAGCGTCCGCCGCTGGGCGCCTTTCGCAGCGTCACGTGGATCAACGCCGGCACGCGGCTCGACAGCTACGCGCACGATCTCTACGCGCACCTGCGCACGCTCGACAAGATCGAGGCCAGCTGGCTGCTGGTGCAGGAAATCCCGGCAGATGAATCCTGGGACGCCGTGCGCGACCGGCTGACGCGCGCGGCGGCGGGCAGCGCGCCCGACCCCGGCGACCTGCCATGAGCGGTCGCCGGTCGTACATCGACCCCTTCGAGCCCGCGCACGTCCGGCGCCTGGTCGCGGAATTCGGCTCTCCGCTGCTGATCGTCGATTGCGCCCGCGTGCGCGCGCAATACCGCGCACTGGCGCGGGCGCTGCCGGGCGTCGACCTGCACTACGCGCTCAAGCCGCTGCCGCATCCGGCCATCGTGAAGACGGTCATCGAGGCCGGCGGCTGGCTCGATCTCGCCACGACCGGAGAAGTGCAGCTCGCCGCCAGCGCCGGCGTCGACGGCGCGCGCTGCATCCACACGCATCCGATCAAGCGCGAGCGCGACATCCGCAATGCGCTGGAGCACGGCGTCACGATTTTCACCGCGGACAATCCGGACGAGGTGCGCAAGTTCCGCGACCACGCCGGATCCGTATCGCTGCTGCTGCGCGTGTCGTTTCGCAGCCCCGGCGCTGTCTGCGACCTGTCGCGCAAGTTCGGCTGTGACCCGGAGCAGGCGCTGTCGCTGGCGCGGCTGGCCGCGAGCCTGTCGATCGAGGTGCGTGGATTCTCATTCCACGTCGGCTCGCAGGCCGGCGACGCGGCCAAGCACGTCGAGGCGATCGAATGCTGCGCGCGGCTGTTGGCCGCGGCGCGCCGCGAGCGCCTGGGCGCCTGCGACACGCTCGATATCGGCGGCGGATTCCCGATCGAATACGGCAAGAAGGTGACCGGCATCCGCAGTTACTGCGCGCCGATCCGCCGCGCGCTGGCGCGCCTGCCCAGGCGCATCCGCGTCATCGCCGAGCCCGGCCGCTTCATCGTCGGTCCGGCCGCCATCGGCGTCGCCACCGTCATGGGCCGCGCGCAACGCGAGGGCCACTGGTGGTACTACCTCGATGACGGCCTGTACGGCTCCTACAGCGGCCAGCTCTACGATCACGCCCGCTATCCGGTTACGGTGCTGCGCGACGGACCCTTGCTCCCTTCGGTGCTCGCAGGGCCCACCTGCGACGGCATCGACGTGATTGCCGAGGCGTTGCAGCTGCCGAAGCTGAATATCGGCGACCTGGTGATCGGCCGCCAGATGGGTGCCTACACCTGGGCGACGGCGTCGACGTTCAATTTCTTCCCGAAGGCGACGATCGTGATGGTCAATCGCCAGCCCGGCGATGCGGGCGGAACCTAGCGAGTGAGGACAGGTCGCAGCCATGCCTTCATTTGATGCAGTCTCGAAGGTCGACTCGCACGAGCTGACCAACGCGGTCGACCAGGCTACGCGCGAGCTGGACAAGCGCTACGACATGCGCGGCACCAATGCGCGCATCGTGCAGCAGGCCTACGTCATCACGATCCACGCGCAAAATGAGTTCCAGCTCGGCCAGCTGCTCGACATCCTGAAGCTGCGGCTCGCCGCGCGTGGCATCGACCACCGCTGCCTCGACCTCGGCAAGGTGGAAGTGAACCTGGCGGAAGCGCGCCGCGTCGTCACGATCAAGCAGGGCATCGACCAGCCTGCGGCGAAGAAGCTGATCGCCGGCCTGAAGGAGTCGCGGCTGAAGGTCGAGGCGCAGATCAACGACGGCAAGCTGCGCGTCAGCGGCAAGAAACGCGACGACCTGCAGGCGGCGATGGCGCTGCTGCGCAAGAACAGCGCCGACGTGGCGCTGCAGTTCGAGAACTTCCGCGACTAGCGGCTCCGGCCGGCCGATTCCGGCCCCGGCCTAGCGCGACGACCGTGCGAGCTCCGCCTGGCGCGCGCGCCACCACGGCGCGGTCAGCAACTCGCCGTGGCGCTCCAGGAACACCTTGCGAATCGGGGGCGGCATTCCCAGGAACGGCAGCCACTGCTCCGGGAACACGTCGCGCGGCCCGACGTAGAACCACGGTTCGGCGCTGCTTTCCTCTTCGTCATCGCGCGCGGTGGGCAGTTCGCGGAATTCGCAATCACCGAGCAGCGAGACTTCGTCGTAGTCGTAGAAGATCACGCGGCCGTGGCGGGTCACGCCGAAATTCTTCAGCAGCAGGTCGCCGGCGAAGATGTTCGTGCTGGCCAGGTCGCGCAACGCGTTGCCGTAGTCGATGATCGTCGCTTCGGCGGCCGCCGGCTCGGCATCACGCAGGTACAGGTTAAGCGGTTGTAGCCGCCGCTCCACGTAGCAGTGCTCGATGATCAGGTCCTCGCCCTCGATGCGGCAGCTCTGTGCCGCCTCCGCGAGCAGCTCGTTCGCCAGCGACGGCATGAAGCGCGCCAGCGGCAGGCGCAGGCGCCGGAACTCCTGCGCATCGACCATGCGCCCGGCGCGGTCGTGGCGGAACACGAACTGGTAGCGCTCCATGACCTCGGCGCGAGTCGTGTGCTTCGGCGCGCCGAAGCGGTCGCGAATCACCTTGAAAACCAGGTCATGCGAGGGCAGCGTGAACACGATCATCACGAGGCCCCGCTCCCCGGGGGCATGCACGAAGGCGTCGATCGAGCTGTCGAGGTGGCGACGCAGCGCGAAGTAGCGTTCCGTCTTGCCCTGCTTGGCGCGACCGAGCACCGTGTACAGCTCATCGACGGGCTTGCGCGGCATGAACGAGCGCAGCAGCGTGACCGCCGCGCCGACGACCGGCAGGTCGACGTGGAAATAGGAATTCGCGTAGCCGAATTGGGCGCTGATTTCGTTGCGCGACAGCAATACGGATTCGACCTGTACGCCATCCGGGCCGTTGCGGAAGGCGATGACGAGCGGCGTCACGGCGCTGTCGCCGATCAGGCGTCCGACGAGGAAGGCAAGGCCCGCGCGGTAGAACAGCGGCTCGATCATCTCGATCGACACCGGCGCTGCGCTGTGCGGCTGCGATTCGAAGTGCCGGCCGAGTTCCGCGCCGACGCGCCGTGCGGCGGCTTCGGGCGAGCCGAGCGATGCCGCGAACGGCAGGTCGGCGAGCACGTCGACGATGGCGCCCTGCAGCGACGCGGCGGCCGGGAAGACGCGCATCGGCACCGAGCCCGAGGCGCGGCCGACGTGCGTCGCGCAGAATTCGACCGACGGATTCACGCCCACCGTGCCAAACAGGTCGCGCGTGACGGAATTGAAGAACGTCCGGTAGAAGTCGCTGTCGGGCGTGCGCTCGATCAGCCGATCGTAGGCGGTCGTTGCCGTCACCCAGAAGGCCGCCTCGGCGCTGGCCCCGGCGGCGTGCAACGCATCGAGCGTGCGGGCGACGCGCTGTTCGTACAGCTCGATGCGCGCCACCGCGTCCCGCTCGCGTGCGTTGCCGTCGCCGCTGAGGAAGTGCGCCGCTGCACGCCGCGTGATGCGGCCGAATTCCTCGTTGTAGTCGCGGAATTGCGCGGCGATCAATTCGGCCGCGCGTTGCGGCGTCAGGCCCGGCGCGTTCGCCGGCGCGTCGGGCGCGGCCGGCGGCGATTCGAGCGGTTTTAGTGCAATGACATTCATGCCGGCGTCGTCGCCGCGGCCCGTGGGCGCGACGGCGTGAACTGCTCCTGCTCGGTGCTGCCGGCCAGCGCGGCGGTGGAGCACAACCCGGCGGTGATCGTGGTCTGCACGGCGTCGAAGTAGCCGGTGCCGACGAAGGCCTGGTGCTTCGCGGCGCGATAGCCGGCGCGCTCCTGCGCGAACTCGCGCTGCTGCAGCTGCGAGTAGCCGAACATGCCCTGGTCGCGGTAGGCCGAAGCCAGCTCGAACATCGAGAGGTTCAGCGCGTGCCAGCCGGCCAGCGTGATGAACTGGAAGCGATAGCCCATGGCGGCCAGTTCCTCCCGCCAGCGGCACATGGTCTGTTCGTCGACATTCTTCTGCCAGTTGAACGAGGGCGAGCAGTTGTAGGCGAGCAGCTGGTTGGGGTAGCGCGCGTGGATCGCCTCGGCGAAGCGGCGCGCCTGCGCCAAGTCGGGCTTCGAGGTCTCGCACCACACGAGGTCCGCGTAGGGCGCGTACGACAGGCCGCGGTCGATCGCCTGCTCGATGCCCGGGCGAACGTGGAAGAATCCCTCGCTCGAGCGATCGCCGGTCAGGAAGCGCGCGTCGCGCGGATCCTGGTTCGACAGCAGCAGGTTCGCCGCATCGGCGTCGGTGCGCGCGATGATGATCGTGGGCACGGCGGCGACATCCGCCGCCAGGCGCGCCGCCACCAGCTTGTTGATCGCCTCGTCGGTGGACACGAGCACCTTGCCGCCCATGTGGCCGCATTTCTTGGCGGACGAAAGCTGGTCCTCGAAATGCACGGCGGCCGCGCCGGCCGCGATCATGGCCTTGGTCAGCTCGAAGGCGTTCAGGTTGCCGCCAAAGCCCGCTTCGGCGTCGGCGATGACCGGCACCAGCCAATCGCGCTCGGCGCCGCCGTCGAGATGCTGGATCTGGTCGGTGCGCAGCAGCGCATTGTTGATGCGCTCGACCATCTTCGGCACCGAATCGACCGGATACAGGCTCTGGTCCGGATACATCTCGCCAGCCGAATTGCCGTCGCCGGCTACCTGCCAGCCCGAGCAGTAGATGGCCTTCAGGCCCGCCTGCACCGCCTGCACGGCCTGGTTGCCGCTCATGCAGCCGAGCGCGCCGATGACCGGCTCGCTGTGCAGCGCGCGCCAGAATTTCTCCGCGCCAAGCCTCGCCAGCGAGTGCTCGATATGCACCGAGCCACGGAGCCGCAGCACGTCGGCGGCGGAATAGGGGCGGGTGACGCCCTGCCAGCGCGAGTCTTGCGACCACTCGGCCTGCAGGCGGGCGGCCGAGGCGTGGATCATCGGATTCGTGGCGCTCATCGTGGTCGGTACTCCTGGCGGGGCGGATTGGGCAACTGTCGATTGACAGCCTAGTGTTAAAAGCAGACGATTTACACAATAGAAATTTCACAATGTGAATTTCACACATGAGCGGATTGCTGCGCCAGGGACACTTCCTCGGCACCAAGCTCAAGGCGCTGCGCAAGCGCAACGGATTGACGCTCGAGGAGCTGTCCGCCCGCTGCATGCAGATCGATCGCGAGACCGCGCCGTCGGTGTCGTACCTCAGCATGATCGAGACCGGCAAGCGCATGCCGTCGGCGCAGTTGCTGTCGATGCTGGCCGGCCTGTTTGGCCGCGAGGCGCGCTGGTTCCTCGATGAAAACGCCGTCGTCGAGCATGCGCCGGCACGCCGGGAACGCGGCGGCCTCGAAGCGATGCCGCTGGAGCCGGCCTTCCTGTTCTCGCACGAGCTGCTGCAGAACGCGCTGCCCGAGCTGCTCTCGCAGACCGGCACCAGCGGACGGCAGTTCGCGCAGTTGCTGATCCGCGTCTGGCAGGAAACGCACCACAACGATTTCCCCGACATCGAGCGCGCCGCCGAGTCGGTGGGCAAGCGCGAAATGCCCTTGTCGCTCGAGCGGCTGCAG
>Ga0209023_10003185_pt1 | contig 19794 bp, 16 predicted proteins | sample LakOneMetagenome_FD_187468 | JGI IMG/M metagenome (GOLD analysis project Ga0209023, IMG submission 187468) | Freshwater and sediment microbial communities from Lake Erie, Canada (SPAdes) (version 2) | ecosystem: Environmental > Aquatic > Freshwater > Lentic | place: Lake Erie, Canada...
ATCAGCGTGTTCAGCAGCGGCAGGCCCCAGGCCGGGACGGTCTGGAACGCGCCGCCGATCGCCGCCGGGCCGTTGCTCGGCCAGGACGAGGAAAAGCCCGGCCACAGCAGCGCGTTGGTCATCACGCCATCGCCGGAGCCGCCGAGCCAGGTCATCGCGTACTGGCGGGTGTAGAACAGCGCGCCGAAGAAGGCGGCGAAGAACATCACTTCGGAGAAGATGAACCACACCATGCCCATGCGGAACGAGGTGTCGACCTGCTTGTTGTAGTAGCCCCGCAGCGACTCGGTGATGACGTCGGCGAACCACTTGAACAGGATCAGCGCGAGGAAGGCCAGGCCACCGAAGAACAGCTCCTTGCCGAACGCCAGTTCGTTCAGCCAGCGGGCGAAGCCGAGCATCGCCGTGAACAGCCCCACCGATGCGATCACCGGCCAGCGGCTGCCGTGCGGCACGTAGTAGTGGCTGTGGTCGTGGGTGTCGGCGTGGGCGTTGGCCATGTCGGTTCTCTGCGTGCTCGCGGTCAGGGCGCGGCGCCGGGCGCAGTACCGGCGGTCGCCGGCAACTGCGCGGTCAGCGCATCGTTCTTGTAGAAGGTGTAGGACAGGGTGATCGTGTTGATGTCGTCGGGCAGCGCCGGGTCGATGATGAAACGCACCGGCATGTCGCGCGATTCGCCCGCCGCGAGTTCCTGCGCGGTGAAGCAGAAACATTCGGTCTTGTTGAAGTACTTCGAGGCGCGCGCGGGCGCGACCGAGGGCGCGGCGCTGCCGACGATCGCGCGGCCGCCGTCGTTGCGCGCGAAATACTGGGCGCCGTACTGCTCGCCGACGCGGACCTGCATCGACGCCTGTTCCGGATGGAACGCCCACGGCAGCTTGGAGTTGGCCTCGCCGTCGAAGATCACGGTGACCGTGCGCGCGTGCTTCTCGGATGCGGCGACATCGGCGATCGGCGCGGACGGGGTGTTGCCGAGGCGGATGCCGAACACCTTCTCGCAGGCCACCCGGTACAGCGGCACCAGCGAGAAGGTGAGCGCGAACGCGGCCAGCACGATGCCGACCAGTTTCGCGATCCCGGCGGTGCGCGGGTCGCTCACTTGCCCAGCGTCCCGAGGAGCATGAACCCGACGTACACCGCGAGCGCCAGCACGCCCACCGCCAGCGCGGTCCGCCGCGCCGCGCGGCGGCGCGCGTCGGAATCCTGCTGCGTGGCGGGCGCCTGCCGCATCGCGGTCAGTGGGTGATGTCGCCGTGGGCGAGGTCGCCCGGGCGGATCACCGGCGGCACGGTGAAGGTGTGGTGCGGCGCCGGCGAGGGCACCGTCCATTCCAGCCCGTGCGCGCCTTCCCACGGGCGCGCCGCGGCCTTCTCGCCCTTCTTCAGCGACCAGAACAGCACGCCGAACATCATGAAGGGCGTCAGGAACATGCCGAACGCGCCGATCGAGCTGACCAGGTTCCAGTCCGCGAACACGACGTTGTAGTCCGGGATGCGGCGCGGCATGCCGGCCAGGCCGAGGAAGTGCTGCGGGAAGAACAGCACGTTCACGAACACCACGCTCCACCAGAAGTGGAACTTGGCCCAGAACTGGCTGTACAGCCGCCCGGTCCACTTCGGCCACCAGTAGTAGATCGCGGCGATGATCGAGAACAGCGCGCCGGTGACCAGCACGTAATGGAAGTGCGCGACCACGAAGTAGGTGTCGTGGTACTGGAAGTCGGCCGGGACGATCGCGAGCATCAGCCCGGAAAAACCGCCGATCGTGAACAGGATCACGAACGCGACCGCCCACAGCATCGGCGCCTCGAACGTCAGCGAGCCCTTCCACATCGTGCTGACCCAGTTGAACACCTTCACCCCGGTGGGTACCGCGATCAGCATGGTCGCGAACATGAAGTAGATCTCGCCGCCGAGCGGCATGCCGACGGTGAACATGTGGTGCGCCCACACGATGAACGAGAGGAACGCGATCGACGCGGTCGCATACACCATCGCCTGGTAGCCGAACAGCGGCTTGCGGCTGAAGGTCGGGATGATCTCGCTGGCCACGCCGAAGGCGGGCAGGATCATGATGTAGACCTCGGGGTGCCCGAAGAACCAGAAGATGTGCTGGAACATCACCGGGTCGCCGCCGCCGGCCGCGCTGAAGAAGCTGGTGCCGAAATACTTGTCGGTGAGCAGCATCGTCACCGCGCCGGCCAGGACCGGCATCACCGCGATCAGCAGGAAGGCGGTGATCAGCCAGGTCCAGCAGAAGATCGGCATCTTCAGCAGGTCCACGCCGGGCGCGCGCATATTGAGGATGGTCGCGATGATGTTGATCGCGCCCATGATCGAGCTGATGCCCATCATGTGGATCGCGAACACCGCGAACGCGACGTTGGTGCCGCCCTGGAGCATCAGCGGCGGATACATGGTCCAACCGCCGGCGGGCGCGCCCCCGGGCATGAAGAACGTCAGCAGCAGCAGGCTGAACGCGAACGGCATGATCCAGAACGACCAGTTGTTCATGCGCGGCAGCGCCATGTCCGGCGCGCCGATCTGCAGCGGCACCATCCAGTTCGCCAGGCCGACGAACGCCGGCATGATCGCGCCGAAGATCATGATCAGCGCGTGCATCGTGGTGAACTGGTTGAAGGTCTCCGGCTTGAAGTGCTGCAGGCCGGGTTCCATCAGCTCCCATCGGATGAACACCGAGAGCAGCGCACCCACGATCACCATGGTGAAGGCGAACAGCAGGTACAGGGTGCCGATGTCCTTGTGGTTCGTGGAGAAGAACCAGCGCTCGAGGAACCGCGGCTTGTGGTCGTGGTCGTCGTGGTCATGCTGGTCGACAGCGGCGACGGCGTTGGGATGCGTGGCGGACATGTCCTACCTCGGGTGCGTGTTCGGTGCGGCGGTCAGCCGGCGGGGGCCGGCGTCGGCGCCGGGGTCGTCGCGGCGGTGGGCGCCGGTTGCGCGGGTGCGGCGGGCGCCGCGGCGGGCGCGTTCTTCGCCTTCTCCGCCGCCAGCCATTGCGCGAACTCGGCCTTCGGCACCGCCTTCACGACCACCGGCATGAAGCCGTGGTCCTTGCCGCAGAGTTCGGCGCACTGGCCGCGATAGATGCCGGGTTGGTCGATGCTCGCCCAGGCCTCGTTGACGATGCCGGGGATGGCGTCCTGCTTCCAGCCGAGGGCCGGCACCCACCAGGCGTGGATCACGTCGTCGGCGGTGACCACGAAGCGCACCTTGGTCCCGACCGGCAGCACCAGCGGGTGGTCGACTTCGAGCAGGTAATTCGGATCCTGCGCGGCATCGACGATGCCGCCGCTCTGGCGCAGGTCGTCGCTGCGCCGGGCGAGGCGGCTGGTGTATTCCACCCCTTCGCCGAGGTATTCGTACTTCCACATCCACTGGTAACCGGTGACCTTGACCGTCATCTCGGCGTTGCGGGTGTCGTACATGCGGATGAGGTTGTGGGTGGCCGGCCACGCGAGCCCGATCAGGATCAGCACCGGCACCGCCGTCCAGATGATCTCGGCCTTGGTGTTGTGGCTGAACTGGGCCGCGACCGCGCCCTTGGACTTGCGGAAGCGGAACATCGCCCAGGCCATCGCGCCGAACACGATCAGTCCGATCACCACGCACACGAGGAACACGATCATGTGCGACTCGTAGGCGATCTGGGCGGTGCGGGTCGCGCCCTGGCCCATGTTCAACTGCCAGCGGTGCGGCGCCGCGGTCCAGTCGGTGTCCGCGGCCCATGCCCCGGCCGGCGCCATCGCGGCCGCGGCCATGCCCCATCGCAACCCACGCGTTTGCTTCATCTTGTCTTTGCCCCGGGAATCGTCGCGCGGGCACAAGCGGCCAAAGGCACGCGCGCGAAGGAGAAGTGGCGGTATTCGAACCGTGAAATGGTAGCGGCCGGGGGGGTCGAGCGGCAAGCCGAGCCCCGGCGAGGCACTCGCAGCGGGCTAGAATGCGGGGCTGCCGCCCGAGCCAGAACGCGTGTCCCGGATCCTTACGCCCGAACTCCCCGCGCCCCCGGAGCCAGCGCGCGCGGCCATCACCGCCGCCTGGACCCTCGACGAGGCCGAGCACGTGCGCTGGCTGCTCGCCACCGCCCGCCAGCCGCATCCCGGTTGGAGCGAGGCCGACCGGGCCGCGATCCAGGCCACCGCCGCGGACCTGGTGCGCCGGGTACGCGCCCGGGCCGCCGACCAGGGCGCGATCGAAGCCTTCATGCGCCAGTACGACCTCGGCAGCGAGGAAGGCGTGCTGCTGATGTGCGTGGCCGAAGCCCTCCTCCGCATTCCGGATGCGGACACCGCCGACAGGCTGATCCGCGACAAGCTCGGCGACGCTGACTGGAAGCGCCACCTGGGACAGTCCGATTCGGTGCTGGTGAACGCCTCGACCTGGGGCCTGATGCTCACCGGCCACCTGGTCGACCTCGCCGACGCCACCAAGCGCGACGTGCACGGCGCGTTCAAGCGCCTCGTCGGCCGCGTCGGCGAGCCGGTGGTCCGGCTCGCGGTGCGCCAAGCGATGCGGATCATGGGCCACCAGTTCGTCATGGGCCGCACGATCTCCGAAGCGCTGGCGCGCAGCCGCAAGGGCGCGAACGCCGCGTACCGCTATTCGTTCGACATGCTCGGCGAAGGCGCCCTGACCCAGGCCGACGCCGACCGCTACCTGGTCGCCTATCGCAAGGCGATCGACGCGATCGGCGGCACCGGGCCATTCGCGGACGTGTTCGCCGCGCCCAGCATTTCGGTGAAGCTTTCCGCGCTGCACCCGCGCTACGAACACGCCAAGCGCGCGCGGGTGTTCGCCGAGCTCGGACCGCGCCTGCTCGAGCTCTCGCGACTGGCGAAGAAGCACGGCATCGGCCTGACCATCGACGCCGAGGAGACCGACCGCCTCGAACTCTCGCTCGACCTCATCTTCCAGGTCCTGGGGGATGCCTCGTTGCAGGGCTGGGAAGGCTTCGGCATCGTCGTGCAGGCCTACCAGAAGCGCGCGCCGTTCGTGATCGATTTCATCGCCGGCCGGGCGCGCGCGCTCGGCCGACGCATCCCGGTGCGCCTGGTCAAGGGCGCGTACTGGGATTCGGAAGTGAAGCGCGCGCAGGTCGAGGGCCAGGCCGGCTATCCGGTGTTCACCCGCAAGCCCAACACCGATGTCAGCTACCAGGCCAATGCGTGCCGGCTGCTCGCGAACATCGATGCGATCTACCCGATGTTCGCCACCCACAACGCGCAGACCATCGCCGCGATCCATCGCATGGCGCAGGCCATGGTCGGCGGCGCGAGGGACGGCGAGCTCTTCCGCTACGAATTCCAGAAGCTGCACGGCATGGGCGACGACCTGTACGCGGAGGTGGTCCCGCGCGAGCGCCTCGACGTGCCCTGCCGCGTGTACGCGCCGGTGGGTTCGCACGAGGACCTGCTGCCGTACCTGGTCCGCCGGCTGCTCGAAAACGGCGCGAATTCCAGCTTCGTCAACCGCATCACCGACGAGAAGGTGCCGGTCGCGGAACTCGTGCACGACCCGGTCGAAACCGTGTCGGCGTTCGAATCCATTCCGCATCCGCGCATTCCGTCGCCGCGCGACATCTACCGCGCGCAAGGCCACGACAGGGACAATTCCATGGGCATCAACCTCGCCAACGACGACCAGCTGCGCGCGCTCGCCGAACAGGTGAACGCCGCGACCACCGGCGCGTGGCGCGCGACTCCGCTCGTGCCCGGCGGCGGCGGCGCCGCGATGATCGACGTCACCAATCCCGCCGATCGCCGCCAGGTCGTCGGCCAGTGGCAACCCGCCGATGCGCAGACGGTCGAAAGGGCATTGCAGAACGCGGTCGCCGCGCAGCCCGCATGGGACCGCACCCCGATCGCCTCGCGCGCGGCGATCCTCGAACACGCCGCCGACCTGCTCGAGGCGCGCATGCCGCAGTTCATCGCGCTGTGCACGCGCGAGGCCGGCAAGACCATCCCCGATGGCGTCGCTGAAGTGCGCGAAGCCGTGGATTTCCTGCGCTATTACGCAGCCGAGGCGCGCCGCCAGTTCGCGGTCGAACCGCTGCCCGGCCCGACCGGCGAATCGAACTCGCTGCAGCTCTCCGGGCGTGGCGTCTTCGTGTGCATCTCGCCGTGGAATTTCCCGCTGGCGATCTTCGCCGGGCAGGTCGCGGCGGCGCTCGCCGCGGGGAACAGCGTGATCGCGAAACCGGCCGAGCAGACCAACCTGGTCGGTTTCGAGGCGGTGAAGCTGCTGCACGAAGCCGGCGTGCCGAAGGATGTGCTGCAGTTCCTGCCCGGCGATGGCGCCACCGTCGGCGCCGCGTTGACCCGCGATCCGCGCGTCGCCGGCGTGGCCTTCACCGGCTCCACCGACACCGCGCGCGCGATCAACCGCGCACTGGCCGCGCGCGACGCCGCGATCGGCGTGCTGATCGCCGAAACCGGCGGCCAGAACGCGCTGATCGCCGATTCCTCCGCGTTGCCCGAGCAGCTGGTGAAGGACGCGCTCGCCTCCGCGTTCACCTCCGCCGGCCAGCGCTGTTCCGCCGCGCGCGTGCTGTTCGTGCAGGACGACATCGCCGACAAGGTGATCCACATGCTCGCCGGCGCGATGGCCGAGCTGTCCGTCGGCGACCCCGGCCTGTTGTCGACCGACGTCGGCCCGGTGATCGACGACGATGCGAAATGCCTGCTGGACGAGCACGCGGGCAAGATGCAGGGCAGCGCCAGGCTGATCGCCGAGGCGAAACTCGGCGCAGGCACGGAACACGGCACCTTCTTCGCGCCGCGCGCGTGGGAACTGCAATCGCTCGCGCAGCTCACCCGGGAGAATTTCGGCCCGGCGCTGCACGTGATCCGCTGGAAGGCCGACGAACTCGACCAGGTCGTGGATGCGATCAACGACAGTGGTTACGGGTTGACGCTCGGCATCCATTCGCGCATCGACGAGACCGTCGATCGCATCGTGTCGCGCGCCAACGTCGGCAACATCTACGTCAACCGCAACCAGATCGGCGCCGTCGTCGGCGTGCAGCCGTTCGGCGGCCAGAAGCTTTCCGGCACCGGGCCCAAGGCCGGCGGCCCGCACTACCTGCCGCGATTCGCGACCGAAAAGACCGTGACGATCAACACCACCGCGGCGGGCGGCAACGCGAGCTTGCTGACGCTGGGGGAATGAGCGGCCGCCCTGCAGGGAAAGCCTTGTCTCGCAACGTCCTCTTCATCTGCACCCAGAACCGGCTTCGCAGCCCGACGGCAGAACAAGTCTTTGCCGACTGGCCGGGCATCGAGACTCGATCCGCCGGCCTGGGGAATGACGCGGGCACGCCGGTTTCGCCGGAACTCCTGCAGTGGGCCGACATGATCCTCGTCATGGAGCAGGCGCACCGGGACAAGCTCTCCCGGAAATTCCGTGCGCACTTGAAGGGGAAACGGATCGTCTGCCTCGATATTCCTGACGAATTCGAATATATGGATCCCTTCCTTGTCCGGTTGGTCAAGGCGAAAGTGCCGCCTTTCCTGCCAGCGACCCGACAACTCATTGAAGCGACGCCGCCGCGTCTCCACCGGAAAAACAGATGACCGACCCCTACAACTCCTCGACCGTCCGCCCTTCGGCCACGCTGCTCGGCGATTCCATGGTGACCACCGCGTTCGAACTGCCGGGCTACAGGATCACGCGCAACATCGGCGTGGTGCGCGGCATCACCGTCCGGTCGCGCTCGGTGGTCGGCAACTTCCTCGGCGGCCTGCAGACCCTGTTCGGCGGCAACATCACGATCTACACCGACCTCTGCGAACAGGCGCGGCACGAGACCTACCGCGACATGGTTGCGCACGCCAGGCAACTCGGCGCCAACGCGATCGTCGCCGTCCGCTACGATGCGACCGAACTCATGGCCGGCCTGACCGAAGTGTTGTGCTACGGCACCGCAGTCGTGGTCGAGCCGCACGCGGGCTGAGCGTACGCATCCACCCGGCGCACAAAGAAAAAGCCCCGCCGAAGCGGGGCTTTTTCGTGACGGTGGAGCGATCGATCAGAAGCGGTACTGCGCGGCGACGCCGAACAGGTCGGCATGGCCGCTGAACTTGCCGGTCAGCTCGGTGCCGAGCGAGGTGAACGCATCGATGCTCGGGCTCTTGATCGCGATGTGCTGGTAGGCGGCGTCGATGCTGAGCGCATCGGTCGCGCGCCAGGTCACGCCGATCGACAGCAGGGTGCGGTCGTTGTCGGGCAGGCGCGGGGTGCGGGTGTCGTCGTGCGTCGGGCTCTGGTCCTTGGCGACGCCGCCACGCAGGGTGAAGGCCGGGCTGATGTCCCATTCCGCGCCCAGCGATACCAGCGTGGTGTCGGTCCAGTCGAAGGCTTCGCTGGACGGCGCCTGGTACGGATTGTCGAACTTGATGTCCACCGAGCGCAGCGAATGCCAGTCGGTGCGCTGCACGTCGCCCATCAGGCGGAACGAATCGGAGACGTCGTAGCGCAGGCTGAGGGTGTCGGTGCTCGGGGTGGTCAGCGAGGTCGAGGCAGCGGTCGGCACGAAGCCGTTGCCGAGCGCCAGCAGGGTCGGCAGCTGCGCGTAGCAGGGATTGCCCGCGGGGGCCATCATGCATTGCGCCGCCAGCTGCTGGAACAGCGGCTGCGAGCCCGTGAACGCGGCCGGGGCGCCGAACGTGGCGTCGCCGCGGATGTCCTGGTCGATTTCCGAACGGTGCGCGTAGCCGATCGCGAACCGGTCGGTCGGACGCCATTCGAAACCGGCCAGCCAGCCGATGCCGTGCGAATCACCGGAGACCTTGGCCAGGCCGTCGGTCACGCCGCCGTTGAGCGCTCCCGGCGTCGCACCGGGGATGCCGGCCGAAGCCAGGATCGTGCCGTAATCGACCATGTTGGTCAGGGTCGCGTTCGCCTTCTCGTAGATGAAGCCCACGCCGGCGGAGAAGCGCGGGTGGATCTTGACCGCGGCCGACAGGGTCAGGTCGACGGTCTTCACGTCCGAGGTCACCGCGTTGTAGCGGCCGACCCAGTCGCTGTCGTATTCGGTCTTGAGGCCGAACGGGGCGCCGATGCTGGCGCCGAGGGTGAGCTTCTCGAGCGCCCCGTGCATCGGGAACACCGCCGCGATCGCCGGCACCGCGGTCGCATTGCCGGGGTCGCCACCATCACCGCCGCCGACGGGCACGCATCCCGGCGAGGGGCAAGGCGCGGTCGGGGCCAGGTGGGTATACGCATTGCCGTCGAACTTGGCGGTCAGGTCGATCACGGTGACGTCGGCCTGGATCGTGTTCTGCTCGATGAAGCCCATGGCACCGGGGTTGTAGCTGACGACCGAAGCGTCGCCGTTGGCGACGGTCGTGCCGGCCTGGCTGCGGCCGAGGTTCTTGACGCTGGATTCGCGGAGCTGGAAGCCCGAGGCGTGGGCCTGGCCGAAGGCGAGCGCCCCGGCGATGCCGACCGCCAGCGCGGAAAGCTGGGTGAAGCGGGACATGTTGGACATGGATCGATCTCCGATGGATTTTTTGGTCTGTGCGACCGCGCCACGCGCGACCTGCACTGGCACCCATCAGGATTCTCCCTCCCCGACGGTCGACGCCGTCCATACTATAGCGAAGGTTTAACCCTTCGGTAACATCCCGGAAGCCCCGGAAACAGGGCGATTTCCCCCCGGAGCGGTTCATGTTCGTCAGCCTGCCCCGCCGCCACCGTCCGAGCCTGCGCTGGGCTTGCCCGCTCCTGTTCGGGCTGCTCTGGCTTGCGTTCCTCTGGTACAGCACGCGCGCGCCGGCCACCCAGCAGGCCCTGCTCCAGGCTTGGGGCGCGCTCGATGGCGGCCCCGGCACCCGCTTCGATGCCCGGGCCGTGGCCCGCCTGTTCACGGCGCTGTTCCTGCATGCCGATTGGGCGCACCTGCTCGGCAACCTGGTGTTCCTGCTGATCTTCGGCCTGCCCGGCGAGAAGGCGCTGGGCTCGTGGCGCCTGCTGCTGCTGTTCATGCTCGGCGGCGCCTTCGCCAACATGGCGGCGGTGCTGATGCTGGCCGGGCCGCGCAGCGTCATCATCGGCGCCAGCGGCGCGATCTCCGCATTGATCGGCGCATACCTCGCGCTGTTCCCGAACGCGCGACTGGGCGTGGTCCTGCCGCTGGGGCTGTTCCTCGAATTCGTGCGCGCGCCGGCGTCGCTGCTGATCGGGATCTGGGCGCTGCTGCAGGTGGTGTTCGCATACATCGGGCCCGCGTTCGGCATGGTCGCCTGGGCCGCGCACGTGGCCGGCTTCCTGTTCGGCATCGTGTTCGCGCTGCTGGTGCGCCGCGCGGTGGAACGACGCCTGCGGCGGCAGAAGGGTTTCTGAATCCGGGATCTATACTTCGAAGATGCGCAAGCCGCTGTACAAGGTCACCTTCCTCAACGCCGGGCGCGTGTACGAGTTGTACGCGAGGCACGTGGCCGCGAGTTCGCTGTGGGGCTTCACCGAAGTCTCGGAGCTGGTGTTCGACGCGCGCGACGGCGTGGTGGTCGATCCGACCGAGGAACGCCTGCGCGACGAGTTCGGCGTAACGCGCGTGCTGCACCTGCCGATGCAGAGCATCGTGCGCGTGGAGGAAGTGGAGAAGAAGGGCCAGTCCGCGATCCGCGACGCGGCGACCGGTGAAACAGTCGTCACGCCCTTCCCGCTGCCGGCGAAGCCGAGGTAGCGATTCAACCCTTCGGCGCGGGCGACGCCGCCTGCGCCACCGGCTTCTTGAGTTCCTGCAACGCCGCCGCGATCGGCGCATCGCCCGGGAGGACGTCGCCGGCGTTGTCGCCGGCCTCGGCTTCGTCCTCGCCGCGCAGGTGCCCCGGCAACGACGCTTCGGTGTACGGCGCGGGGCCATCATCGGCTTGCTTGTCCGCGGTCGCCTTGTCCGGCTTCAGCACCACGTCCGGCACGATGCCCACGCCCTGGATCGACTTGCCGCTGGGCGTGTAATAACGCGCGGTGGTGAGCTTGACCGAATCGCCGTTGTCCAGCGGCAGCAGCGTCTGCACCAGTCCCTTGCCGAAGGTGCGGCTGCCGACGATCTTCGCGCGCTGCAGGTCGTGCAGCGCGCCGGACAGCACTTCGGTCGCGCTCGCCGAACCGGCGTCGACCAACGCGACGACGGGCGCGCCGTGCATGCGGTCCCCCGGCGTCGCGCGGAAGGTCGCATCGTTGCCGGCCATGCGCCCGCGGGTGCTGACGATCACGCCGCTGTCGAGCAGGTCGTCGGCGATCTGCACCGCGGAGGTGAGCAGGCCGCCGGGGTTGCTGCGCAGGTCGAGCACGAGCCCGCGCAACTTGCCGCCGGACTGCGCCTGCAGCTTCTCGAGGGTCCTTTCGAAATCGGCGGCGGTGTCGGTCTGGAACTGGCTGATGCGGATGTAGCCGTAGCCGGGTTCGAGCATGCGTCCGCGCACGCTGGCGACGCGGATGGTGTCGCGCTTGAGCGTCACCTCGAACGGCTTGGCCACGCCTTCGCGCACCACCTCGAGCTTGACCGTGGTGCCGGGCTTGCCGCGCAGCGGACCGGGCCCGACCGCATCGGCGGGCACGAGATCGCGGCCGTCGACGGCGACGATGACGTCGCCCGAGCGCAAGCCAGCCTGGGCGGCCGGCGTGTCGTCGATCGCGGACACGACCTTGACCGTTCCGTCGGGCATCGACAGCACTTCGACCCCGATGCCGTCGTAGGCGCCGCTGGTTTCCTCGTCGAATTCCTGTGCGTCGGATTTCTCGAGGTAAGCACTGTGCGGATCGAGGTCGAGCAGCAGGCCCTTGATCGCGGACTGCATCAGCTTGTGGTCGTCGACCGGATCGACGTAGGCCTGCTTGATCGCATCGTACACGCCGACGTAGCGGCGGATTTCGGCCAGTGGCACCTTGGTGGCCTGGCTTTCGGCAGCGTCGGGATCGTCGCTGGAAGCGACCGCGCGCGCGCCATCCGCATCGTCGGGCGGCACCTGTTGCTGGGCCTGCGCGGTCGACAGGCACAAGGCGAACAGGAAGGCGAAAAGCGGGATTCGACGCATGGAAACTCCGGGGGCAACGACGCGGCCCGGGGGTTCGGACCACGGTGGGACGCGTGGGTTCCGGCGATTATGCGCGTCGCCCGCGTGAACGGTTCTTGTCGAAACGCCTAATGCGCGCGCAGCCACGCCGCCGGGTCGACCGGGCTGCCGTTGCGGCGCAGTTCGAAGTACAGCGCGGGGCGGCCTTGGCCGCCGGAATTGCCGACGCTGGCGAGCGGATCGCCGCGGTGCACCTCGTCGCCGACATCGCGCAGCAATGCATCGTTGTAGGCGTACAGGCTCATGTTGCCGTTGCCGTGGTCGACGATGCAGATCAGGCCGTAGCCGGACATCCATTCGGCGAACACCACGCGGCCGTCGGCGACCGCGCGCACCGGCGTGCCGGCGGCCGCCGCGATCAGCAACCCGGAGCTGCGCCGACCGTCCGGCAGGGTGCCGCCGAAGCGCGCGACCAGGCTGCCCGACAGCGGCCAGCCGAGGCCCCCGACCTGGATCGGCGCGGCATTGGCGTAGGGCTTGGGCGGAGGCGGAGCAGGCTTGCCCTCGCGCTTCGCCGCTTCGGCTTCGCGCGTGGCGCGGGCCGCGGCCTCGCGGCGTTCGCGTTCGGCACGCGCGGCGGCCGCACGCAACTGGTCGAGCACGCGCTGCAGCGACTTGGCGTCGCGCGCGAGTTGCTGTTCGCGCCCGCGCTGGTCCTGCACCTGTTTGTCGAGGCGCGCGACCAGCACGGACCGGTTGCCGCGATCGCGGCTCAGTTGCGCGAGTTGCGCCGCCTGGCGCTCGCGCGCGGCATCCAGGTCGCGTCGCGTCGTCGCGATCCGCGTTTCCACCTGCTGCACTTCGGCGAGTTCGGCCGACAGCGCGGCGATTTCGCGCGCGCGATCGCGCTGCAGGTAGCCGTGGTAGGCGAGCAGCCGGTTGGCGTCGGCGACGCTGTCCTGCGACAGCATCAGCTTCAGCGGCGCGGCATCGCCGAGTTTGTAGGCGGCGCGCAGCAGCGACGCGAGTTCCGCCTTGCGCTGGCCCAGCGATCCCTGCAGCGCCGCGCGACGCGCCTGCAGCGCGACCAGGTCGTCGCGTCCCTTCGCGATCCTGGCTTCGGTGTCCTGCAGGGCGCGGGTGGAACGCCCGACCTGCTCGTCGGCATCGCGCAGCGCGCGACTGGCGTCCCCGCGCTGGCCTTCGATGCGACGGCGCTGCGCGGCCGCATCCTTGAGCTCGCGCTTCACGTCTTCCAGCTTGCGCCGGGTTTCCCCGGTGTCCTGCGCGGGTGCGCCGCCGACGGCGAGCAGCGCGGCGAACGCGATCCCGCATGCGAACGCGCGCGCGCTCATCCGCCGTCCGCGAACAGGCTTCGCCCGGTCATCGCCGCGGGCACCGGCAGTTGCATCAGGTCGAGCATCGTCGGCGCGACGTCGCGCAGCGCGCCGCCAGCGCGAAGCCGCATGCCTTCGCGTTCGCCGACGTAGACCAGCGGCACCGGACCCACGGTGTGCGCGGTATGCGGCTGGCCGGTGGCGGGATCGCGCATCATCTCGAGGTTGCCGTGGTCGGCGGTGATCACCAGCGCGCCGTGCACCGCGCGGACCGCGTCGACGATCGCGCCGATCGACGCATCCACCGCCTCCGCGGCGCGGATCGCCGCGCCGAGGTCGCCGGTGTGGCCGACCATGTCCGGGTTGGCGAGGTTGCAGACGACGAGGTCGAAGCGCTGGGCCCGGATCGCCTCGACCAGCCTGTCGGTGACTTCGGCGACGCTCATTTCCGGCTGCAGGTCGTAGGTCGCGACCTTCGGGCTCGGGACCAGGATGCGCTCCTCGCCCGGATACGGCGCTTCGCGCCCGCCACCGAAGAAGAAGGTGACGTGCGCGTACTTCTCGGTCTCCGCGATGCGCAGCTGCGTCAGCCCTTGCGCGGACACCAGTTCGCCCAGTGTGTCGTGCAGGTCGTCGGGCGAGAACGCCACCGGCGCCGGCAATTTCGCGTCGTATTCGGTAAGGCAGGTGAAGCGCGCGAGCCTGGGCCTGCGGGCTTCGAAGCCGGCGAACGCCGGATCGACGAACGCGGCGGCGAGCTGGCGCGCACGGTCGGCGCGGAAGTTCATGAACACCACCGCGTCGCCGTCCTCGACCCGCGCGCCGTCGCCGATCACGGTCGGCAGCACGAATTCGTCGGTCTCGCCGCGCGCGTAGGCTTCCTCCAGCGCGAGCGGGGCGTCCGGGACATGCAATTCGCTGCGCGCATCGACGATGGCGTCCCACGCGCGCCGCACGCGATCCCAGCGGTGGTCGCGGTCCATCGCGTAATAGCGGCCGCTGATCGTGGCGATCGACGCGTTGCCGTTCGCGGCGCAGACGGCCTGCAGCGCGCGCAGGCTGGGTTCGGCGGACCTGGGCGGCATGTCGCGGCCGTCGAGGAAAGCATGCACCGCGACCTGCGGCACGTTCTCGCGGCGCGCGAGTTCGAGCATTGCGAACAGGTGCGCCTCGTGGCTGTGCACGCCGCCGGGGGACAGCAGGCCCAGCAGGTGCAGGGTGCGCCCGCCGTCGCGCGCCGCGGCACAGGCCGCGCGCAGTTCCCCGTTGGCGTAGAAGCTGCCGTCCCCGATCGCCGCGTCGATCCGGGTCAGGTCCTGGTAGACGATGCGCCCGGCGCCGAGGTTCATGTGCCCGACTTCGGAATTGCCCATCTGCCCGTCGGGCAGGCCGACGTGCCGGCCTTCGGTGTGGACCAGCGTGTGCGGGCATTCGGCCCACAGCTTGCGCCAATGCGGCAATTCGGCCTGGGCGAGCGCGTTGTCGGCCGGATCCTCGCGATGGCCCCAGCCGTCCAGGATCAGCAACACGACGGGCTTGGGGCGGGATGCGACCACGACGAAAGTCCCGGTGACCGATGACGGCTGAGGATTGTAGCCGCGTGGCGCAGAATGCCGGGCACCGAAGGAATCGACATCGGGTTAAACCGATCGCGCCTCCGCCGCATCCCATCCGTACCCGATCTCCCGACGTGAGCCCGCCATGATCCGCACCCGCCTCGCACTGTGCCTGCTCCTCGCCGCCGCCACTCCCGCCTTCGCCGACGGACAGGACATCGACAAGGTCAACGGCAGCATCAGCATCGACGCCACCCAGCAGGCCGGCGACCTCGATACCGTCAACGGCAGCATCCGCATCGGCGCGAACGCCACCACCGGCGACGCGAGCACGGTCAACGGCGGCATCCAGCTCGCCGACGGCGCGCACACCGGCTCGCTGGAAACGGTCAACGGCAGCATCCGCGCCGGCAGCGGCATGGTCGTCGACGGCAGCGTGGAAACCGTGAACGGCAGCATCTTCTTCGACCATGGCAGCCGCATCGCCAAGGACGTGAGCACGGTCAACGGCGCCATCGGCCTGGTCCGCACCGAACTGGGCGGCGGCATCGAAACCGTCAACGGCGACATCACCGTCGGCATCGGTTCGCACGTCCAGGGCGGGATCAAGGTCGAGAAGCCGAGCAACAACTGGTTCGGCATCCACATCGGCAAGCCGAAGCCGCCGCGCATCGTCATCGGGCCGGATGCGGTGGTCGAGGGCCCGCTGGTGTTCGAACGCGAGGTCAGGCTGTACGTGCACGCGACGGCGAAGACCGGCGCCATCACCGGCGCGACCGCGATCCGCTTCGACACGCCGACCGCGCCGCAGGATTGAGTCGACCGGGAGGGCTCCAGCCCGCGCACGACACGGTCGCCGGTCTCCGCGGCCGCTGCCGGAGGCGACGGCGTAGACTCCGGGGTTCCCCGCAACAGGAGCCCCGCATGCACCGCAGTCTTCCCCTGTGCACCGCGCTGGCCGCTCTGGCGCTGGCGGCATGCCAGCGCCAGGCCCCGGCACCCGAAGCGAGCGCGCCCGCGCCGCAACCGCCGGCGCAGGCCGCCTACGCGTTCTCGCCCGGGATCAACGCCGCCGATTTCGCCGAACTCGACAAGACCCTGGCCTCGGATGCGTTCGAGGGCCGTGGCCCCGGCACGCCCGGCGAGGACAAGTCGGTCGAATACATCAAGTCGCAGATGCAGCGCATGGGCCTCAAGCCCGGCAACGACGGCGACTGGTTCCAGACCGTGCCGATGGTCGAGACCACGGCCGATCCGGGCACCACGCTGACCTTGAACGTCGATGGCAAGCCGCGCACGCTGAAGTTCGGCGAGGACATGGTCATCGGGACCACGACCGGCAAGACCGAGGTCGCCATCAAGGACAGCCCGATGGTGTTCGTCGGCTACGGCGTGGATGCGCCCGAACAGCGCTGGAACGACTACGCCGGCCTCGACGTGAAGGGCAAGACCGTGGTCATGCTGGTCAACGACCCCGGCTTCCATGCGCACGACGCGAGCCTGTTCGAAGGCAAGCGCATGACGTATTACGGGCGCTGGACCTACAAGTTCGAGGAGGCCGCCCGCCAGGGCGCCGCCGCCGCGATCATCATCCACGACACCGAAGGCGCGTCCTACGGCTGGGACGTGGTGCGCAATTCGTGGTCGGGCGCGCAGTACGACCTGCCCGCGAAGGATGACCCGGATCCGCGCGTGCCGGCGCAGGGCTGGATCACCGGCGACCAGGCCAAATCGCTGTTCGCCGATGCCGGCCTCGACCTCGACAAGCTGCGTGCCGCCGCCAACAAGCGCGGGTTCAAGGCCGTGCCGATGAACGCGACGCTTTCGGTCGACCTCAAGAGCACCACGGTCGAAAAGCAGTCGCGCAACGTGGTCGGCATCCTGCCCGGCAGCGAGCACCCCGACGAGGCCGTGGTCTACATGGCGCACTGGGACCACCTCGGCAAGCACCAGGGCGAGGCCGGCGACAACATCTACAACGGCGCGGTCGACAACGGCACCGGCGTGTCCGGCATCCTCGAGATCGCCGGCAAGTTCGCCGGCGCGCCGACCCCGCCGAAGCGTTCCGTGCTGTTCGTCGCGGTGACCCTGGAGGAATCCGGCCTGCTCGGCTCGCAGTACTACGTCGCGCACCCGGTGGTTCCGCTCGACAAGACCGTCGCGGTGATCAACCTCGATGCGCTCTCGCCGATCGGCAAGAGCCGCGACATCACCGTGGTCGGCATGGGCAGTTCGGAGCTCGAGGACATCCTCAAGCCGATCGCCTTGAAGGAAGGCATGGCGATGCACGCCGAATCGCGGCCGGAAGCGGGTTCGTACTTCCGCTCGGATCATTTCAACTTCGCCAAGGCCGGCGTGCCGGCGCTGTACGTGGATAGCGGCGAGGACCTGGTCGACGGCGGCACCGCCGCGGGCGAAACGGCGAGCAAGGACTACAACGACAACCGCTACCACAAGCCCGGCGACCAGTACGACGCGGCGACGTGGAACCTCGACGGCATCCTCGCGGTGCTCGATTCGGTGTACGGCGTGGGCGAGCAGTTGGCCAACAACGATGCGTGGCCCAACTGGTACAAGACCAATCCGTTCCGCGCGGCGCGCGACAGGATGATGCAGGCGAAGGCGGCCGCGCCGGCGAAGCGTTAGGCCGGCGATTTTCAGACCATGCAGAAGAACGGCGCCTCAGGGCGCCGTTCTCGAGAACGCAGATTATCGATGAAATGAGGCGGTGGGCGCAGAGACTTGCTTGTCGCTTGCCGAATGCAAAGACCTCAATCCAGAACCTGTGCAAGTCGTCGTGTGTTCGACGGCGTCCGTTACAACCCCGTCTGCTCCTGTCAAAGAGCTACGCCAGACAAATGTTGCAGTAGGCTTGCTTGTCGGAGTATCGCAACTGAAGTTGATCCCCAGTGGAGGGGGAACAGTATCAGGATAGGTCACAACACCGTTACTGCAGTTCCAACCAGGCGCGCAACTCACCACTTCGATATTCCAATCCACCGGAAATCTTGGATAACCCTTGAAATTCAGCCAGACGGGGATATCGGTATTTTGAGGTCCCGACGCATCAGGAATTGTACCGATGGCAAATGCTTCCGTAATGACGGATATACCCAAAGATGCGAATCGTTCGACAGGCATAAACCACATCCACCCGTATTTTAGCTTCGTCGGGTCATCCTCCCCACTCGACATCATGCCGAACGCGCTGTTGCCTCTGTAAACCGGTGCTCCACTGTCGCCTCCCAAGGCGATGACCTGCCCAGATACGAGCGGAGACACCGAGACGAATTATCCTAGGGTGCCATCGCGTCTATTACGCACAAGGGCGTTGATCTGATCGATGCGGCCACACGTATTCTGCGTAGTAATCCCGTACTTACATACCACTTGCCCAGGCATCATCGAAGATGACGCGGTCGTTCCCGTGATCTCGACGATTGTAGGCGTCAGGATCTCGTTGGGTTGCGGCAAATAAGGGTACGACGCGGATGGGTCAGCGTTTTGTTTGTGCCATTGGAAATCGTAAGAGCCGGTATAGTTTTCATCCTGAAAACTCAAAGAGACCGGGATCCCATCGATGCGGGTAATGTTGTCGAGTGAATGCCCTGCAGATGTTATTCCCAATTCCCTACTGCCATCCACGACATTGAATCCGATCGTAGATTGACGACCAGGCTGTCCTGGCACTGAAGTGACGGCATAAGCCTTCATCCCACCCTGGATATCCAAGGGTTCTGGTAATGCATCTGCCTTTTTGACTTTGATGAAATCGAATGCGGCAAGCAGACCAGAAAGTGCGCGCGATGCCGCAGCGACATCCATGGCTTCGATTTCGATCTCGGAAGTCTCCACTCGGATTCCCCCAAAGAACGCCACATCTGTCTGCGCCAGTTGATCGACAATTTCCTCTTGCACGGCTTCAAGAAGCTCCAGCGGTCTTGGAGCCAGCTTCGCCACATAAAATGGATCTTTGGTGTACCGTGCAAGCAGTACTTGCGGATCATGAGTGAACAACACAACGACCTGATGTTTCGGTTGATGTTCGATGTAAACCCCGGCAAACGCATCGGGCAGATCTTTCCGCATCTGGTTTTGCAAGGGCGCAACTGAATCTTCCTTGGCAAATCTCCGTGCTGCTTCCGCGTAAGAGACATGGAAGGTCTTTGCGTAAAATTGCACCGATGGGTTCAATGAGCGGCTTCTTGATTGCGCATGCGCGCAGAATGTGGCGATCAGTGCGGATGCCAGCAAGATAATTGTCGCACTTCTGCGGTCTCTGTTAGTTGAAATGAATAATTGCACGAGTACCTCCACAGGCAGCAGGAATTGATCCTATGATTAAGTCCGGCCAGACACTTTTGAGAGTGTTACCCCCAAACTGCGAAATCACTCCGAACTTCAAAGATCGACCGGTATGGGAATCTCTTACGCCAATAGCCTGCCCGCTGGAGAACAGCAATTCGTAATAGTCAGGAAAGATAGCCAAAGAGTCTTCCACGCCATTTGCGGAGACCAAATAGATACAGCCATGCCGGATTTCGAGCTTGGCATTCGTAATAAGCTCAAGCGTGGATGTTCCGTATGGATCCGGCTTCAATCGGATCAACATCGGGGGTTGAGCGTTTTCATGGCCAGTCGTGGCGCATGCGCCAACAACCCACAGGGTCAGAATCAGGAACAAACCGCTCGATCTCGGGACGGATGCCATCTAAACGTCCCCACACTGCACCCTGACGATCCATTAGCACAAACCCACCTGCTCCGCAAGGACATGGTAGCCACCGCTCGCATAAGCCCGGCGACCAGTCCGACGCCCGGAATTGGTCTAGGCTGCCGCCACCATCCGCGCAAGGGGAAG
>Ga0209023_10003186_pt1 | contig 19788 bp, 13 predicted proteins | sample LakOneMetagenome_FD_187468 | JGI IMG/M metagenome (GOLD analysis project Ga0209023, IMG submission 187468) | Freshwater and sediment microbial communities from Lake Erie, Canada (SPAdes) (version 2) | ecosystem: Environmental > Aquatic > Freshwater > Lentic | place: Lake Erie, Canada...
ACGAAAGTTTTTAACGAGGATTAGCTGTAAAAAACCCATCTGCCCAGATGGTGAAATCGGTAGACACAAGGGATTTAAAATCCCTCGCCTTCGGGTGTGCGGGTTCAAGTCCCGCTCTGGGCACCATTTTATGTTCCAAAGACGTCCTAAGTAATCCTGAAAGCCCTTTAGCCACAAGCTATTGGGCTTTTTTGTTGTCCGATTAAGTCCAAAGCAATCTTACTCATTCCAACACACATTGATGGTATATTTGCTGGTATCTTTCATACCAACAACCAATATACCAACATGTGATATGTAGAGGTGTGCACCATGCTTACAGACTCGCAAATTAAAAAAGTTAAACCTCCAGCAGAGGATCAGAAAGCTCCTGACAAATACAGCGATGGACAAGGCCTGCAACTCCACGTGTTTGCCAATGGTGGTAAATACTGGCGTATGGCTTACAGATTTGAAGGTAAGCAAAAAACCCTAAGCCTTGGCATTTATCCTGAAGTGTCTTTAGCAGAGGCACGCTCCAAGCGTGAGGATGCTAAAAGAACTCTCCGTCAAGGGACTGACCCAATGGAAGCGAAGAAAGAGTCGCAGAAAGTTGTTGATGGTTCACTGACATTTGAGGCCATAGCAACCCAGTGGCTTGAAGATAGGAAAGAATCCATTGAACCTAGTAGCCATGCACGAAATGTACGTCACTTCGTTAATGATGTTTTTCCAATGCTTGGCAATAAGCAAATTGATACCATCAAATCCCCTCATGTTATTGAGATGGCTAAAAAGATTGAGGAACGTGGGGCGGCTGAGATGGCAAGACGAGCCCTTCGCTTAACCAGCGCAGTTATGCGTTATGCGAAAACATTAGGTCTTATTGAGTCTGATCCAGCAACTGGATTAACCGAGGCGCTTAAACCACGCAAAATTAAACATATGGCTCGTATTCCCGAGAGCGAGCTACCCAATCTATTAAAGGATATTGATGCTTATTCAGGCGATATATTGACGCGTATTGGATTACAGCTCATCACGCTTACTTTTGTAAGAACAATTGAGTTGAGGCACATGGAATGGTCAGAAATTGACTTAGAGAAGCGCGAGTGGCGTATTCCTGCTGAAAAAATGAAGATGGATAAAATCCACATCGTCCCACTATCCGACCAATCAATTAAACTTATTGATGAACTTAGACCACATACTGGACATAGGAAGTATGCATTTCACAGTACTCGCTCTAATAAGCCTATGAGCGAAGTAACATTATTAACTGCACTATGGCGTATGGGCTATAAAGGTCGAATGACTGGACATGGTTTTAGAGGCCTTGCTTCGACCATCTTACATGAGCGTAACTACAACCATGCAGCAATTGAGCTACAGCTTGCGCATAGCGATAGAGACCAGATTTCTGCGGCGTATAACTATGCCGACCATCTACCCTATCGTAAAACTATGATGCAAGAATGGGCTGATTTCCTAGACGAATTAAGAAAAAATTAATTTAATTGTTAAGAACGGCAGATCCAATATTCTGTCGTTTTTTATTTTCACTCCTTCTAATCCAAGACAACCCTATATAAACAAATAATATATTGTTTTTATTATACTTTTCTTAAAAATGAAAATAATGTCTGATGAATAGTCAACTAATTATGATTGAGGTCGTTCGTTAGTGTTCGCACTGTACAATCTAGACTCTTGGCTGCAATAGATAAATCGTTAAAATTATTTTTAGCCCAATCTGCCAAGCGATATTTGAATAAGTCCAAACGATCTTTGCGAGTCCCCTGACCCAATCCATTAGCATCAAAGTTTGCCACAGATTTATCTGAGCTCAATATCTGCCACTCGGTAATCGCAATCTGTATTGCCTTATCAATATCGTGATCTATAGCCCAAGCAACAATTAGAATCGCAATTCGTTGTAGATCTCTTATATTTCCGTAAAAAGGGTGATTTTTAAATAGCAGTAACAACTCATCATTCATTGGTGCCTGGGATGAGAAACTGCTAGCACTATCTGTAGCCTGCCACACTCGACTCCAGTCAGCCCTCAAATCCTCACGACACTCACGTAAAGGAGGAATTTCTACCATCAGTTGAGAGATACGGTCGAAGAAATCTGCATCTAGCTTTTCTTTCAAAACATGAAGCGGTTGATTAGATGCACATACCAGCTCAACATCCATTGTTTCTTCTTTATCTGAACCTAATGCGTGATAACGACGATTTTTATCCTGTAGTACACGGATTAAACGGCGTTGTGTACTTTTAGGTAAGTCCTGAATTTCATCAAGAAATAAAATACCTTGATGTGCAGACTTGATCATTCCATCTCGATCTTCGGTTGCACCAGTAAAAGCACCTTTCTTGTGCCCAAACAACAGGCTATCAGCCAACTCAGAATCTAAACCACCACAAGCAATAGATTTTATATTCGGTCGCTGTTTAAAGGTTTTAACGATTGATTCAACCAGTTGGGTCTTTCCTACACCCCGTTCACCCAAAATTAGTAAAGGTGCTCCAGCAACTTGAGCATAACGCTTCAGTCGATCAAATGCTTTTAGTCGTGCAATGGAGTAAGGCTCAAGATCATAAGTCGGTTGCAAAGGATCTGACTGATTATGGCGACTGACTTCCGCCATGAAGGTATTAATTTTAAAATCTATAGGATCAATACGGTGACGCTTTGTGTTTGGATCAAATTGGGACGACCACATCTTCGTGTGCTTTGGAAAGCGCCCCCCAGCATAGAGCATCAGCCAAACAGCATGCATAGCTGGGGTGCCTGGAGAAATATTAATATGCAAGTGAGTAAGCGATAGTAACTTGGGCAGCAATTGATCACGCAAAACTTCATAAATAGATTGGTGATGTGTCGGATCATCAATTTCTAAGGTTATATATTCAACCTCTTGTTCTGCCCCCATGCTTTCAGTAATTTCAGCACGTATGGAGTCAGTTACCTCAACTTGCATAAGGTAGATCACTCGCCCCAAATGAAGTTTTTTCATTCTGGGCGAATTTAAAGTTTTTTTGAGTACATCTGCACCAGCTCGTGCAGAATGCCAGCAAAGTAAAGTTGGACGATCATCTACGACCATTTACATACCCTCCTCGAGGAAAACAATGCGCTCGATTTTCAGTTGGAGAGCAAGTTTTTTTGCTGACTCAAACTCATCAGGCGTGCGAATCGCGATGACACTCTTTCCAGTTGATTCTTTAAAAACCCTAGGGCTGTAGGGAGTGCTGGATTGCTCATTTTTATCAGATTTACCTGCACTTGTTTTGGAGTTAGGCAGATACTGTTCTTTGCTATTTTTGGCCAACACAGGAGCCGTTTGTTCCCAACTAAAGCAAACCTCATGAGATGGTTGTGACTGCCAACTGCCTTTTGGAAAATTGGGCTCTATGACATCTAGAGTAAATGATGTGGACCTCACTGGAGGCAATTGGTTCTGTTTTGATGCTGTTACATCTAATTCAATAAGTTCACTTTTACCCGAGCTGACCTTGTCGAAAACCTTAACTTTACCCAAAAAATCGCCAAGTTTTGGTTCAAGGTGCAATTGCCATTTTGACTGTGCAAGCCAATGATCTAAAACACGCTTCACCTCCTGCACTCGCTCATCTTCGGTATAAATACCCAGCTCAAACCCTTGTTCCAAACCGTGTTCTTCAATGTTGGCAGACATGATCATTGCCTGATTTCGGTCAGTCCAAATTGCTTTTGCGTGCAGCCACTTGAAGCCGAAGACCTCTGCACCCGCCTGACGAAGCAAAATTAAAGCAGGCATTGTCTTAGGACGAATCCGCGCCAATATTTTAACTTTCACTCCCGTCTTAGCCTTTTCACATAGGCGTTTAATCACTTCATGATCTTCTTGCCAGCCAAAACTTGAAATGATGATTTCTGTCTGTGCAGCAGTGATCACTGTCAGTAATTTCAGCTTGATTGTTTGTTGGTGTTTATTCGTCGTGAGTACGCTTGATGACTGTACTTTAGGGTAGTCAACAGCACCTGCTGGCTTTACAGCTTTGAAGTGATCCGTTTCTAATAATTCGTGATCGGCATATTCAAAGAATGCCCATCGTAAATACGATGCAATAGTTACGACCTCTTGCGGCTTAAGCACAATGCCAATCTCTTCATTCCTTGTAAGTGCTTCAGTTGTTAGATTTGAAGTCAACAGAAGTCCTTGTGCATAATCCTCACTTGGATCAATCAGAACCACCTTGGCATGAAAATGTGGGGCGGAACGTAGCAAGACCTGCCCACACAACCGTTTGAGCATGGCGTTATGATGCGCGTGTACTTTCTTATCAAACTCACTAGCATCATCTTCTGGTTCACGCTCAAGGCGAGTCTCACTCGCAAGCATGAGATAAACTCGAACTCCTCGGCTGATTGCATCCGCAATCGCTAAGTCAATAAGGTCATCTGCTAAGAGAAAGCTGCACAAGACCACCATGTTTTTAGCCGCAGCTATAAGTTGAACAATCTTATTCGCCATGTGACGTTTAGGGTCTGCAATCAGAACACTCCGCATTTGTTCAAATTGTGCTGTGGATTCTCTCAAAGAAGCCCAAGTTGGAGGTAAAACAATACTGCGTTGATCAATCACTTTTGAGTGATTCTTAGTATATATAGACATATATGAGATCCTAGATATTCCAGTCAAGTGCTGCGGTTAAGTACCATGCTTTAATTTGCTTTGCTTCAAGACCACTGTACCTAGGTTGCTTTAAGGCATTGTTGAGTGTTGATCTAGAGGGAAGCTGCACCTCAAAGGCGGTAAATGGCGCACAGGCTTGCGATGACCAATCTTCAAATTTCGCAGTCGTTGCATAGTCGCTGATGTTATCGATAAGTCGCCACTCAGCCCATTGCTTCGCATCACCGCTGGTCTTCGGGTAAATAGAAATATCTTCAACTACCATCGAATCAAATTGGCTAAAGCCCTTAATATTTGGTCTTTGAAAATGAACCGACATTTGCATCTTACGCCGCTCAAGCTCGGAGAGATTTTGGTCAAAACCAACAAGTAAGCTCTTAATATTTTGATCCCAAGCTTGGCGACTCCCTATTTGCTCAAGTAACTCCAACCACAAAGTATCTTGAGCAACTAGAGGCGCATCCAAATCATGATCAATCGGATGTCCATCAAGTTTGCCCGTAAGGCGTAGCGTTTTTCGACTAATATTCCAAGTCAGCGTCAACACTGACCTACTTGAATCATTTGCCTCAACTCGCGCATCCAAATCCTTAACCATAAATGTTTTTTTATCTGCCAAGTTATTCAAGACCTTGCTAGTATGCGATTTTAGCCATAGTGGTAGATTCTCAAATTTCCGTGCATCTTTCTTGTCCTTTCCCCCTAAAGGCTCCTCAAATGGTTTAGCAGCGAAGATACCTTGAGAAAAAAGAGCGTCTTGAGTTGCCCATATAGTCCACATCCCCTCTTGCGGAACAAATATCTGTTCACTTTGAAGTGCGCTTAAACCAAGTTCGGTCAATTCAAATTCGTGCTTGTTTTGAGTTGGGCGAAGCAGACCGTAGAGTGCACAATTGGCGAATAATCGCTCCGCAACGGCAGTCCGTGCATGCTCTTCTAACAAGACGTACTTTGCGTAATCACGTGCGGTAGCACCGTTATTAGTTTGAATGTGTTTTAAGATAGATAAATATTCTGACCGCTTTTGTGCGAAGCAGACTGTAGCCTTTACATTCCAAGTCTTGATTGCTACTGACCGAGTTAAAATGAGGTCTTTCATACTTGATCCTTAATTTTTGAATGCCATGGAGTGCTCTCTGCCAATTGCCCCAGTACGCCAGAGCTTTTTTTCATTGCCTCACGATGCCCGATAATCACAAGCTGAAAGCGCGCCCGAGTGAGCGCAACATTCAATCGATTAGGGCTTTCTAAAAAGCTGGTAGCATGGTCTTTTGCGAAGCTCAATAAAACCAAATCAGCTTCTTGACCTTGAAAGCGATCTACAGTGCATAGCTGAATTTTAAGATGAGGCTGATTTTTCTCTCCAAAGATAAAGTTACGCACTGCACCTTGTTGCTTTGTCCACTGCCTCAACTTTTTTCGAATCTCGCGCTCCTGACCTCGATAGAATGTTAAAACTGCAACTTCCCAATGGTTTGATACAGAGGGTCGATTTGATTTTGCCCAACGCTCAAACTCTCTAAGCTCATCAATAACGCTATCTGCTTCAGCACTATTACTATTAGACTTTGGATCGAATTTCTTTGGAGAAACCTTAAGCCATACCGAACGATGGCTATAACGTGTATAGCTCCAATGCCGTTTCTCACCCATGTCATCGGTACAATGAAGTGCTTCCTTGTGATAAATAAATTCATGAGGAAAATTAGCAATATCAGGGTGCATCCTATGCTGATAGCTGAGTAATACATGACGATTCGCGAGCACATTTTGAGGCAAGCCATCAGTAAGTGCCGTGCCGTCACGTTGAAGTGGATTACGCTCGAAGCCCTTCTGCAACGCTTCTAGAATAGAAGGCAGCGCAATTCGTCGCACCCTATCAATCGCGGCCTGGACTTCCTCTGGATTGTGAATAGGTAGAAGCTGATTTAACTCGCTCTTAAGACGCTCTGTCGTTGATTTTCGTTTTTGCTGTTCTTCTTGTGCAAACGGCACATTTAAACGCTGCTCATAGCTCCGTGCCAAACGCCATGCAACCTCGTCTTCCCACTCATCAGGTTTGTCCTGTTTTTTATGCGTCAAGGTATTGAATGCCTTAATTTGCCGTGCGACGGAACCCTGCTCGTCAATATTGCCCCTTACCACTGAAATATCTAAAGGCAAGTCAGACGCACGGTCACTTAAATCTGTTTGTGAACCAATTACCAAATCAGCATCCCACAAACCCTGATTGGAATCATTTGCATTCCTTAGGGTAACGTTACGAGCTATAGACTGTTCTTGATAAGCTTGAATCGTCCGATCATTCGCATCACTAATCAGAGTAATTTGCCTTTTTTGTGCGGATTGTTTTGCAAGGAATACATCAACACATGCATTACGCCAATGTTCCTCTTTTAAACAGGCTTGCAAATTAACAGCTAGCGCATCCTCATCCACATAAGGTGAAAGTTGCTTTGGGTCACCCACTAATATCCATCGCTTCGCCAGCAACGCAGGTACTAGAAACTCCTGAAAAGTTGTTTTGGATGCCTCATCAATAATAAGAACATCATAAATTGGAGAGGTGGGCGTTCTAGATTGTTTAATATCAGGATGCTGTAAAATACCTATCGTGGTGCCGCAGATTAAATTGGCTGACTCAAGCACTATCCGCTGAACAGTTTCATCCCCAGAACGCAAAGCAGACAATAGCTCTTGTTGCGCACTCGATTTAGAGACGATTCTATTTAGGCCCTTTAAAAGTCGTTCCTTCTCAGTCCTTAAAAAGGTGCTTAATTGAAAGGGTTTGACAGTGTCAGATAAATTATCAGCCTCACCGATTCGGATAGGAATGATCCGATCTCGTTCGGGGTTATTTTCATCCATCAGCCGTTCTAATACATTATCAACGGCAACATGCGTTGATGCGCAAAGCAGCACTCGCTTATTTTGCTTCATCAACTGCAATATAAGTTCGCAAATTGCGGTAGTTTTCCCTGAACCTGGTGGCCCTTCTAAGAAAGCAAAGTCTGGTGTATTTAAAGCGACTCCAACAAACCCTCGTTGCTCCGACGTCCCATTCCGCGAAGTGTCAGTTAAGACCATCCATTCTTCAATTGATGTTGTATATGGCCTAGGCCACACTGCTAACCGCTCTGGTTCAAAAAGACGCAGTAAAGGACGATGTGCTTGGGCTGGGGTATTCATCAAGTGCTTAACTGCATCCATTTGGCATTTAAGAGCATATGTATTTGGGCGAACCAACAAAATTCTACTCCGTGGTTCACGTTCCAAACAAAGCAAATTATTCTTTGAGTCTCGCTCTAAAACCTTTAACGCATTCTCTTTATTGAAATGAAATCGCTCTACTTTATCTAAAGTATCAGCCTCATAAATGGTTTTTTCGTCTAAAAACACATCGTAAGTTGACTGTGCAACTAACGCTTCACCCTCTGGATCGGATAGCTCAATCCAGAAACCTATTTGCTTATCTTGACTCAACACATCATTTACATCGACGGCTTTAGTCCAACTTAGACGTTGAACAGCTTTATCACTCAACAAATAAGATTTAGCTTGATCTAAGAATTGATAAAACATATTTAGGCTATGACGAGCACTAGACATCAGCATGTCAGGACGTTGAACGCCCAAATTTTCAAAATACAACATAGCCATAACGGCATACCTATAAGTAATTTAACTTGACTTTCGTGTTATTGCCAGAATCATGCCATATATTTAAATTATTTTTTATACTTAAAAAACAGATATTTACGATTAATCAAAATAAATGTAATGGTATTTTTTTTCCATATCTTTGAAATATTTTTCAAGAATATATCATCTAACCGAACCATATGCTTCAACTATCCACCAAATCTAATGCTTGCTTCGGCAAGCCATTTTTATGCCGAAAATTTATCGTATCTCTTTATCTTATTTATCTAGGAGTTATCACACATGATTACATGTCCAAGATGTCATTCCCATCAAATTCAAGTTTACAACTATGGTCAAAAAGTAGGTGGTGCCATTGGAACTGCTGCTGGTGCTGCCAGTGGCGCGGCTGGTGCTTTAGGCGGTGTAGAAATAGGTGCGACTGTTGGATTGATTGCTGGCCCACTCGGTAGCATCGCAGGAGCATTGCTAGGCGGTCTTGTGGGCGGAGTTGCTGGCTGTATTACTGGTGTTGCACTGGGCGAGGTCATTGATGAAAATGTTCTCGATAATTTCCATTGCCTAGCTTGTGGCTACAACTTCAGTAGTGATCATCACTAAACCACTACTCTTTAACGTCATGTTTCCGCACCTCTGTAATACATCTCAACTTTAAAACTTTATCGTACGGGTCTAAATCTCTGCTATTCATTCGCAGCGTAGAACCCTGTGCGTCATTTACGCAATTCCATTAAAGGAAATCTATCATGGCACATTTAATAAAATCAATGGCTTACGCAAATGCTACTCCGTGGCATGGTCTTGGTAATCACTTAACTGAAAATCAACCCATCGAAGTTTGGGCGCAGCAAGCTGGTATGGACTGGAACATCCGTGAAGCATCGGTTCGCTTTGTGGCAGAACACGATGCCAAAATCAGCTCAATTCATACCTTCCCCGAAAACAAGGTACTGTTCCGTTCCGACACCAATGCACCACTGTCTGTTGTCAGTCAGCGTTATCAAGTCGTGCAACCGCGTGAGATTTTAGAGTTCTATCGTGATCTCACTGAAATCTCTGGCTTTGAGTTAGAAACTGCTGGTGTACTCAAGGGCGGTCGTAAGATCTGGGCTTTAGCAAAGACGGGTCAATCAACTGCTTTACGGGGTAATGATGTCACCAATGGCTACGTCTTACTGGCAACTGCATGTGACGGTACTTTAGCAACGACAGCACAATTCACCAGTATCCGCGTCGTCTGCAATAACACGCTTGCAGTGGCACTGGCTGGCGGTACAGGAGCAGTCAAAGTTCCTCACAACACTAGCTTTGATCCCGAAGCGGTAAAGAAACAGCTTGGCATTTCAGTGTCGTCATGGGATGAGTTCATGTATCGCATGAAGGGCTTGAGCGAGCGTAAGGTGAAATCGGTGGAAGCCGAGCGTTATTTCCTGCGAGTGTTCACCGATCACAGTACTAAGGCAGTAGGTCAAACTAATGAGCGAGCGATGGCAAAAGCGTTGACCTTGTTTGATGGTAATGGCAAAGGCTCTGATCTTGATTCTGCGAAAGGAACGGCGTTTGGTTTACTGAATGCAGTGACTGAATTTGTGGATCACGAACGTCGTGCTCGTAGTACGGATCATCGCCTTGAATCCGCATGGTTTGGTCAGGGTGCTGCGATTAAGCAGAAGGCACTTGAACAAGCGTTACTCCTAGCTGCTTAACTACAGGTCGGTATAGAAGCCCGACCAAGCATTCCGCTTGGTTGGGCTTTTTTATGTCAATTCGATTTAGAACCCTTTTAAATTCCATCCATTTACCCATGAGGATCACATCATGAATACAGCCGTTGCAACCACAGCACAGCCTGTAGCAGTTAAACAGCTTCGTGCGTTACGTTTAGTTTCAACCAAAGAACTGTCACGTGAGTCGTGGCTTACCATCAGAAAGCAAGGCATTGGTAGCAGTGATGCAGCCGCAGCCGTTGGTTTAAATCCTTATCAATCACAACTTGAGTTGTGGATGATTAAAACAGGTCGTGACGGTAATTTACCTAAAGTAGATCCCAACGATGAAAGCTCTCCGATGTACTGGGGAACGATTTTAGAGCCGATTGTCGCTGTGCATTATACCAAGCGCACGGGTCATAAAGTCCGCCGTATCAACGCCGTTCTGCAACATCCTGAAGCGGATAAATCTTGGATGCTCGCCAATATTGATTACTCAGTTGTGGGGAGTGATGAAGTACAGATATTGGAATGTAAAACTGCTGGTGAGTTTGGTTCACGGCTCTGGCGAGATGGTGTGCCTGAATACATCCAGTGTCAGGTGCAACATCAAATGGCAGTGACAGGCAAAGCTGTTGTTGATGTCTGTGTATTGATCTGTGGTCAAGAAATTCGTGTCTATCGGATTGAGCGTGACGATGAATTGATTGCAAGGCTGATTGAGTTAGAACGTAAGTTCTGGCATTACGTTGAACATGACATTGAACCGCCTGCGGATGGCTCAGATTCGGCGGGGCAGGCATTACGTGCATTATATCCGCAAGATTCAGGTTCAACCCTTGATCTCACGGAGGACCTTGCCTTGTCTACTGCATTCATCGGCATGGTCAAGATGCGTGCGGAAATTGAATCGCGTAAAGAAATAGAAGATCAGTTGAAACAGCAAATCCAACAGCGCATGGCTGAAGCCAGCAAAGCTATCTTCAGGTCTGGCAGCGTGACTTGGAAACGTAGCAAGTCAGGCAGTCGTCGATTTCTCATTAATGCTCCATCCATTGCTGCAACTGAAATGAAAACCATCGAAGGAACAATTCAAGGAGTCACGTCATGATTAAAGGGCTAGCAATTACGCCACCTATCTTAGGGCGGATTAGCATTGGTCGTATGGTCGAGAAAAATGGTAAGCGGCTACCTGAAAAGGATGACCAATTCACCATTACTTCGCAAGTACAAACCAAAGACGGCTGGGTGAATCATCCATTGGATGAGGAGCTTCGTAAAACTTCAGCCAACGGCAAGATTCGATCTATTCCAGTACGGATGCTGTTCAACGATCCTGACCTCAATCTGCGTGCTGAATACAGCATGTTTGATCGGCAGAATGGTAGACCTCTCTGTGTTGGCAACGGTGAAACATGCCGTCGCTCTACTGATAATGGTGTTGAAGCCTTGCCTTGTCCATCACCTGATCACTGCCAGTTTGCCAAGGGTGGTTTGTGCAAGCCCTATGGTCGATTGAATGTCAAGATTGGGGACGACGATGAGTTGGGTACATTCATCTTTAGAACTACTGGCTTTAATAGTATCCGTAGTTTGGCGGCGCGTCTGAGTTATTACCAAGCTGTGTCTGGCAACTTGCTGGCTTGCTTGCCACTGCAATTGCGTATTCGTGGCAAAAGTACTACACAAAGTCATCGGTCAGCGATTTACTACGTTGATCTAACCGTGCGAGATGGAGCGACGCTTGAGCAAACGATTGTTGATGCACGAATCACGAACGATCAGCGGAAACAAAATGGTTATGATCAGGACGCGCTTGATCAAGCTGGACATGTTGGTTTTAGCAATGCCGCGTTTGAGTTTAGTGAGGATGAAATTCCTGAAGTGCTGGAGGAGTTTTATTCTGCTGAAGAGCACGGAAACATCCAACATGCTCACACCGATGTGGCAAGTCCTTTAACTGTTTCAGGAAGATCAAACCTTAAGCAAAAGCTGGAACAGAAATCTATTAATCAATCAAATCATGCCGCATAACCAACCACATCCACCCCAAGAGGGTGGGTGTGGTAAATTTTATTTTTTCATTTTTCGGACGTTCAATTAAAGAAGGTAATAAATTTCATTACTAAAAGAGATTAGTTTTTGAGCTTAATAATAGTTTCGTGTGCACCTTGATGGACAATATCGAGTCTGTCTGATTGACTGATTTGAAATGCACCATGTGTGATATCAAAAACAAAAAATGCTGGATCAGCTAAAAGTGCATCTAACGAAATAGTTTCTTTATCATTAGAGTACATTGCAGCTTCTAAAAGCCAAGTTGCAAGCCTTGGGTCATCTATTTTGATTTTTGATACAGATTTCACTATAGCTTTATCAGAACCATCTAAAACTCCCCACGCAACTAAACTTTGTAAGAATCGAGCTGCAGCCCTTTTGATGCTTTCTCTGTCACCGTGAGTCTCGACGACACGTCGATAAAACTCATCATTAGAGATATCGTCTTGTAGCTTAAACAACCGTCCTAAAATCCGACTCAGCGAATAAAAGAAAGGATAGCTTGCTAACATTAGACCAAAGTGGATTGTGAGCTTTTCAATTTGATTTGCTTGAGGATACAGAACTTGTGCCTGTCCTTTGAACTGCGGGCTTACACCATCACTCTTTACCCATGCACCAGAAAGGACATTTTTGGTTTTACGTTTACTTGTATCGCCATGAACATAGGGTGCAAGATACTCGTCTATCAACGCATGGACTTCTTTTGCAGATTTACCGTCAATGACCCATTTGGCGGTTTGGTCCAGCCAATCAAGAGTGATATAACGCTCAAATCCTACCAGCGGCTGCTTTTTGTTTACTGTCATCGCGTTCTCAATATCCTGATATAAGGCACAATCACCTCTTCAATCGTAATGCCGCCGTGCCCAACAATGTTTTCTCCCTGTGCTACAAATGCCGTGCGACCAGTCATCACTAAAGGCCAAAAATCTGAAGGAAGACCGTTTTGGGGCCAGCTCACGACTTCATTAGAATCAACATATTTAAGAGCAATATCATTACGTAAAGATTCTGTTTTATATACTCGCGTTCTTTCACCACGGGATTCAGCGATAGCACCCTCGCTGATCTTACCTGAGCCTATAGCTTCAACATTTCCATGATCTGCGGTCATATAGACTGAAAAACCTAGCTTGTTCAGTGCTGTAAGCAAGTTCAGCAAGTAGCCATTTTTAGCCCAAAGTTTCACTTGATTATGCATACCAGCCGCGCCTAGCTTCATCCCATGCATCATATCGTCAACCGTATTAATCACCAACCCTACAACGCGCAATCGATGATCACTTAGTTTTTCGATCTGCAAATCAATCTCGTTAACACCTAAGCTCTTTTCGTAGTAGATCTGCGAATCTTGCAAACCTTGTTCTAGCCAAAAATTGCGCCATGATTTTGATTCAGTGCTGGTTGTAAATATTGAGTTTGGGAAATGAAAGGGGGCTTTAGCAGCAAATAACGCTTGGCGTGATATGGATGTCACTGTTGGCACCCAAGCAAACACACAAGACTCATCAATAGGTAGACTCAAATTGATTTCATTTCGTATTGTCACCCATTGGTCAAGCGCGAGACCATCAATAACAACCAATGCAACTTTACCATCAGGGGTGTTGCTCAAATCACGTGCCATCTGTTTCGGCACGTGATGCAGCATCGCGGGAGGTGAAGGTGGATGATTAAATAGACCACTATAATTTCCCAACATCCATTCCGCAAAACGTTGATCAAGTTGAGCCTGAAAAGACTTGAATCTAGCAATATCTAACAACTCTGGCTGAAAATGGTAAAGGGCACATAGTTCAGCCCAGCGACTGGCAAATTGATACCAAATTTGATGTCGATCATCTTGGGCAGGAAGAGTTTTCTGGCATAGTTCAAGTAGTTTTTCAGCTTTGAGTTTGTTATCAGCGGCAATATCTATCTGTATACCTACACGACTCCAGTGGTCTTTAAGCAAATTGGCATCGGCCACCTTGATTGGCTGTAACAATCCCTCAAGAAAATAATTATCAATATAAACCCGTACATCGTCATGACCAAAAGGCAGTATGACATCGACTTTTGCGGCAGTGACTTGATATCTTGCAATGGGTTCTCTGACCATTGTTTTTAGCGCGTCTATGACTGCTTGTACATAGGCAGGCCAGTTATGCTGTAGAAAAGCATAAAACGAATTTTTACTACCTATAATTTCAGACAATGGCCAATCTTTGAACTGACTACGTCTTTGTAATATTGAGATTAATCGCTCTTTTAAAACTACTGGCAATGCAATATCTCGATAATTTAAGCGCAGTAATGTCCTCAGCAAATCTGAAGGAGACTGAATAACCTCTGCTGCAACATGGAACACATGGCGCATTACAAAGTCACGACTTGCGATATCTCCTAATTTTCCAGGTGTAAACTCAATGATCGCTCTATGGAGTGCATCCAACTCCTCTGACTCTAGTTGAGAGAGTACACTTGGATAAATATCAGGAAAACAATCACTTAATGAGAAAGAAACAATACGAGCATGACTCAATATATCGAAAGGTAAATCACGCGCATTTGGACTATCGTTGTCCAAGCTGATCACAAGCGAACTTTGAGCAACTGATTGTTCTTGCTGACCGTCTAATCGAATTTTTGTTTCATAGAAATGGCGCAGAGCGACGCTATCATCATAATGATAAAAATCATAAGTTCGTGCTGCCAACGCTTTCTGAATGCCCAACTCCACCATCAGATTGTCTGGATCTTCAACAATAAAGACTTCTGCCAATCCGAGTTGCAGCTCATCTAAAACTAGCTTGCGCCAGTCAGCTTCTTGCTCGAAATGATCAACCACTTACAGTCTCCATGGCTGGTATCACATTTAATAACAGCACAGCTTGCAGATCGGGCATGATAGATTGACGTTCAGTAAAGGTTATTTGCCACTCCTTTAATTCTTGATCCAGAGCATGCAGACGATGATTGCGCACCTCAGGCAGGCCGATGCGTTCAATCGCTCTACGTCGCGCAGAGAATGCATATTCTGCCTTTTCTTTCTCCTGTACCAGACTCTTATGATGTCTGTCTTTTAGCGCATTAAATGCAGATGCGCCGACGTCCATGGCTTGCTGCTGTTGGCTCTGAAATACACTTGTATGATCTAAATTTGATGGATCTTCAGTCTGGATGTCTGCGTTTGATATTTTTGATCGCATCGCCTGATTTGATAATAGTGCATCCCAAATTCTTTTTGCTGTTGCTGGATAGCTCTTGTTATTTTGGTCAGTATAGACCGCCAAAAAAGTCTCGCGCTGACGATTCATCGCCTTGGAGGCTAGACAAATTTTCCATAGAGACCAGATGCCATTCACCGTATTGGGTATCGTCGGAATACTCACGGTAGGGATCGTTTGGCCTGCGATCCAAACGGGTAAATTGATAATCAATTCTTGAATTTTTGGCTGTTCCAAACTCACTAATGTCATTTCATGGATTCGATCTCGATCTAAATTAAAGATACAGTCTGACCATCGTTCGCCATCAGGCCAATTGAGTTGCCAGCTTTGCTCTTGAGTTTTTTGTGTACTCGCACCATCATGGTTTTCCAAATAACCCACAACCATCCGTTCTATCCAAAATGGCAGTGGATGATGTTTCAGTTGAGCGGCTTGCTCTGGGCTGATTGGCGTATCGTCGGCAAATAGCAATTTACTACCCTGACTCGCTTTAGCTTGCGCACGGAGTTCATCAAGTGCTTTGGCAATTTCCTGATCAATCGTATCGGGGTTTTGAAGCGCGCCGGTATATAGCTCATCAAACAGTTGCCCGGCTTGGGCAGAGTCGAGTACATCGCCAGTTTTATCTACCCCAAATTCCTCTAAAATGATGTTGAGCTTTTCTTCCAACACCTCTCGGACACGATGCTCTACGGTATCTTCAAAAACTAGATTTATAGCTCGGACGACATGCTTCTGACCGATACGATCTACACGACCAATACGTTGCTCTAACCGCATTGGATTCCAAGGAATATCGTAATTGATGATGACATGGCAAAACTGTAGATTGAGACCTTCTCCACCAGCGTCAGTAGAAATCAGTACACGGCTATGAGCTGCAAAGTCTTGCTGCGCCTGTTTACGCTGCTCCATCGTCATGGAGCCATTCAAAGTAACGACGGACATCCCACGATTCGTTAGAAATTCAGCCAGCATAGTTTGCGTAGGCACGAACTCAGTAAAGATGAGTATTTTTAGATTAGGGTCGTTTTCTTCTCGTTGGAGGGTGGTGGTTAACGCAAGCAAAGCATCAGCCTTAGCATCTACACCCTTTTCTACACATTGGTTTGCAAGCTCAAGTAGCCATTCGACTTCCTGTTGCTCACTTTTCAATGCCTTATTGAGACGGGCCAATTCTTTATTATTAAAGAGAGCATCCACCTGCTGCTGACCATCTAAGTCTTCCCACTCCTCGCTAGTCAGTAAACTTTCTTGTTGGGCTAAGCTTGGTTGCTTGAGCACGGCTAAACGCCGCTCTAAGGTCGCTTTGATCGCAGATGGACTAGATACGACCAATCGCTGCATCAGGATCATCAGGAAGCCAATTGCATTTTGCTTGGTTTGTACGGCTTGGTTATAGCCCTCACGAACATATTCAGTCACCGCATCATAGAGCGCTTCTTGGGCTTGATGCTGTACTTGCCAAGCCACACTTTTGAGCTCTGTTCGCCGAGGCCGAAATAACGGCTGACCTTCACCATCGATTGCTTGGCGTTTTTCAGTACGGATTACATACGGTTTAACGCGTTCTTGGTTGATACTGGCAATGTCAGGAAAAGCCTCTCGATCCAGCAGTGACATCAGACGATGAAAACCATCCGTTTTACCCTGATGCGGTGTAGCAGATAGAAGTAAAAAATAAGGTGCAGCATCAGACAGTCCTTGACCCAGTTTATATCGAGCGACCGTATCTGTACTGCCTTGCAAGCGGTGCGACTCGTCGACGACGATTAAATCCCATCCAGCCGAGATCACTCCATCGAAGCGCTGTTGGTTGTATTGATTTATTTTTTCGAGGTTCCAGCCTTTTCTTTTTTCAAGTGGTTTAATCGAGTCCATCGAACAAATCACTTGGGTATGACGAGTCCAGACATTATCTTCAAGATTGACTGCATCGGCTGGAGATACGAGATTAAATACCTCATTGAAATGAGTAGACATCTCACTCACCCATTGCGTTGCAAGCCCTTTGGGTGCGACGACCAAAATACGTTTGACCAAGCCGCGTAATTTCAGTTCGCGCATGATCAAGCCAGCTTCAATGGTTTTACCCAGTCCAACTTCATCGGCCAGCAGATAGCGAACCCGACCATTACTCATGGCTCGATTTAGGCATTTCAGCTGATGTGGGAGTGGAATGACATTGCTGCTCATTGGTGCGAGTAGGATATCTTCGTTTTGGCTGTTCGCTATCCTACTCGCTGCAGCGACATAGGCAATATATGCTGGAGACACAACATCATCGTCAGCACCTATTAAGCGGAGTTGACTCACATGAAGTTTGACGACCTGATCGCTTAGAGCAAACCACACTAGGCACAGATCCTCACCCCAAAGTGAAATGCGCTCAATCACTTTACCCGTTTGTTGGTGATGCTCGGACCAAACCCATTGTCCTGTGTTGAATTCAGTCACTGTCTCTTGCCTTAAAATAAGTTTGAGTCGCTGTAACGGGTTTGGGCTTGGTCATACCACATCAAGAGTTTTTGGTCTTCTTGTAGTAAAATTTCAGGTATTTTCTCAGCAACCTGAATTATTGTTGCGTAATCTTTATCTTGCCATGCTTTTTTAAAGCCAGCGCGGATGGCCTCAAGACGCAAGAGTTTAATTTTTTTCCCAGTAAATTTTTTATATTCTTCAAATTGCTTAAGCAAGGAACGTTCTCGAAGCTTTTGTAAATCTTCCTCTCGATCTGGGTTTGGGACATACCAACGTTCTTTAGCTTTTTTTTGGAGTTCATGTGAGTTTCTTTCAACATCACGTAGTTCATGCCAGTTTTTAGTTAAATAATTATTAATCTGTGGGGGCACATCTCCTTGGCCGTCATATTTTAAGAAGTTCTGTTCTAACAAAATATCTAATTCAATTACTTGCTCACCTTTTCTTAAACTACTTAATGTTTGGGTAAATTTAGGGTGAATGTCTTGTCTAGACTGTGGCTTGTCATTGAGCAATTGGCGTAACCATTCAATAGCGGATGCTTCATCATCTACAAAGATGGTTAACTGGCGTAGTTGGGTGCTGGTCATGCGGACTTTGTCATACTGAGCGACTTGCTCAGATAGGAAAACCATACCATCACGTTCAGAAAAACGCTCTTGCAAGCCTTTCTGAAACTCTCTGGATGAGACTGGCACATCCCGCATATTACGGACAAAATAAGCAACGACTTGGTCGAATAGAATACGAGGATCACGTTCAGGTACTCTTATTAACTCATCGCCATCAAGTTTAATAATCGGTAGGTAGCCTAAGTGGGTGCGAACAAAATCCCAGACACCCTCTTCATTTGACTCATTTACAAAGCGATCTTCAAAACCCCCATTTGGTTTGTAGGCTGAAATAACCAAGTCCTGTTTAACAGCAGTTGGTGAAATTAAAGACTGAAAACTTCTTTGTTTTTTATCAAGGGCAGATACATTAGAGATAACAAAACCTGCTTCACTTAAACTTGTCTGAATGAGATTCCAGATACTTGCGCTTGAATTCGAAAACTCAACTGTTACCCATCGCCCAGGCTTAAGTGCTTTATAAGCAGTTCTAAATGAATCAACCATCATTAATCTATAAGCATCAAAATCTTTAAGTTTAACTTTATCTACTATTGCTTCTTTCTTTGTGTTTGTAGTAACGCCATGTAAAGACTCTATTAATATATTTAAATCAGAATAATATATATTTTCTCCAAATGGAGGGTCAATAAAGACGTAATCCAAAGAATTGTTTTGGATGTTAATAGAGCCCGTGTCTTGGTTACTAATTAATGAAAAATTGCGATCATTATTTATGCTGTTGAATACTTTGGATAGTCTGGTTAGCTTACCTCCTAGTATGTATTCAGGAGATACATCCACTATATGCGAGGCCATATAAAACACCCCAGATAAGTATTGATTTACCTGAGAGAAATGGGTTGGAGTGTACCGAGCCAATATAGACATACCCCAAACGGCTTGCTCCACAAAAAACAATAAAGCATGTCTAGTCCTGGCTTCTGGATGGTTTGCAGCTTTTTCCCATAATGTCGCTAGACAAATTAATGGCCTTTTCATATAAAAATGATGCAAATGAGATACTTTTGAAACTTTCATACGCCCAACTCGCATCATCTGCATGTCAGGAATCTGAATAATTGGAAAGCTGGAAGGAATGCTAGTTTCATCCACTCGTTGCAAAACAGATAAGTCGAATGAGTCAGGTTTTTTATTGAAACGAATATTGCCATATTTATATACTATTTTATACGGCACGCGTTTGGGAGATGCATGTGGTGTATTTAGTAAGACGTCATAATTACTTTCATAGACTAGGGCGTGTCATCAATTACCTTGAGGAAAACCACCTTGTCCCCATTATACTTTTATGACTAAACGCTATGCCTTAAGAGATGATCAATGGGAACAGATTAAAGATCTGTTACCTGGACGAATGGGT
>Ga0209023_10003187_pt1 | contig 19786 bp, 16 predicted proteins | sample LakOneMetagenome_FD_187468 | JGI IMG/M metagenome (GOLD analysis project Ga0209023, IMG submission 187468) | Freshwater and sediment microbial communities from Lake Erie, Canada (SPAdes) (version 2) | ecosystem: Environmental > Aquatic > Freshwater > Lentic | place: Lake Erie, Canada...
AATCTGACCCAAGCAATGGTTACCACTTACAGCTATAAACCAGGCGTTGGGGTGATATCTATCACGGATCCCAATAATAAAAAGAACAGTTACGAATACGATTCCTTTGGACGGCTGCTTTTAATAAGAGACCAGGATAATAACATTGTTAAGAAAAACGAATATAATTATGCAGTGCCTGATCCCAATGCAGGGATACCAGTGTTTTATAATGTTGAAACGCCAGGCCAACCCTTACAATGCCAAACCTGCGTTGCCGGATATGGTCCAACCAATGACCCGGTGATTTATATCGTACCTGCCGGCAGGTATTATTCACTTACAAGTCAAGCTGATGCAAATGCACAAGCATCAAATGATATTGCACAAAATGCACAGGACTATGCAAATCGAATGGGCCTTTGTGCTAATACAGCGGTGTGTACAGGTGAGGGTTTCAAATTTGTGGGATGCGGTTGTGAATTTGGAACATTGATCAATACAACTTGTGGAACTGTTAATACTGATGGCAGCTGGACCAATCACAATCAATACAGTTTTAGCGATGGCAGCACTGCAACTTTTGATGTGCTAATGCCTGCCTGTACAGGGGCAGATAAAAAGAAAGTCGGTTGTATTTGTGAACCAGGAACAAAAACATGTGATGACGGGCCTGTCTCACTTGGTAATAATAGTTACCGGGTTATTTATCATTATGAATGGAGCGATCACAGTGTTGGCCCATCGATCACAGAAACTCTTACATGTGATGGTGTTGATAAAAAGATGATCAGCTGCACTTGCGAAACCGGTAGAAAAAAATACATCTCTTCTGTTCAATGTAATTTACCTGGAGGGCAACAATGTTGCTATGGCAGCCAATGGTTGTGCACTTATTATTACCGCTGGAGTGATGGAAGCACAAGCAGCACATATACGGAGTGCAGCAACGCAGATTGCATGGCCATTCCTTTGGGTATAGAATAAAATCAATTTGTATGATAAAAATTATTATTTCGGCTTTACTCATTTTATCTCCGGCTATTGTAAGCATTTACAGTTACCAGGTTCCTGCTGCCAATAATGGTATCCTGGATTTTAATGATTACAGGCATAAGAAAATACTACTGGTAAATATAGCCAGTGGCAGCAACCAGGTAGGTCAATTGGCAGCTTTACAGCAATTGTATGCCGCACACAGCGATAGCCTCGTTGTTGTTGCATTTCCGAGTAACAGTTTTGGAAATGAGCCAAAGAGTGATTCAGAAATAGTTTCATTTATGCAGCAAAATTATCAAATAAGTTTTCCTATTGCCGCAAAAAGTGAGGTAAAGGGTAGCCAGGCAAATGTGATCTATAAATGGCTTGAGAATAAAACACTCAACGATGTGGTAAGTGTAAAGATGCGTACCGATTTTCAAAAATACCTGATTGATGAAAGGGGAAAGATCATCGGGCAGTTTGATAGTTCTATAAGTCCATTAAGTGCAGTTGTACAAAATGCTATCCGTGTTAATCATTGATGTAAAAAAATATTAAAAATTACTCCATGAAGAAATTCATTATTGCAGCATTATTTTTTTACTGCATGAAAGATGTGTCAGGCCAGGTTTTACCCCCGGCTTATCCGGCTACTATTACACTTAATAGCATAACAACAGCTACGGCTACATCACCCATACAAACAATAACGGATTTTAATTCAAGGGCTGTGAAAGATGTAAAATCCACCACGCAATATTATGATGCGCTGGGGCGCCCGATCCAGGCCGTAAGTAAAAAAGCTTCACCGGCCGGATTTGATATGGTATCAACCAATCTTTATGATGAGCTTGGGAGGCAACCAAACCAGTTCCTACCATTTGCATCGACTACTGCTGACGGCAGTTTTAAATTGCAGGCATTTAACCAGCAACAGGCTTTTTACAACGGCATCTTAACCGGGCAAAATGAAACTTATTTTTATGGGCAAGCACAGTTTGAAGCAACGCCGGAAAACAGGATTGTAAAATCAATGTCCCCCGGGAATAATTGGGTAGGGAGTTCAAGGGGGGTAGAGAGCCATTATTTTTTAAATACGGTAGATGATCATGTTAGCCTTTGGGATATCCAGGAAGTAAATCAAATACCCCCCGGTATTTCAACTCCTGTTTATGCCAACTATATATTTAAAGGAGAGTATGATCGTCAAAAATTATTTAAGAGTATCACCATAGATGAAAGCGGTAACCAGGTAATTGAATTTAAAAACATAAATGGGAATGTTATCTTAAAAAAAGTACAGCTAACCGCTGATGCGGATGACGGCAGCGGGTCTGGATTTGAAGGTTGGTTATGCACTAATTATATTTACGATAATCTTGGAAATCTTCGGGCAGTATTTCCACCGAAAGCCGTTGAGGCATTGCGTACAAACGATTGGGTGCTTACCGATGATATTTTAAATGAATTATGCTTTCGCTATGAATATGACGACCGTAACCGGATGGCAAAGAAACAGGTGCCCGGTGCAAAAACAGTCTGGATGGTTTATGATACTAAAGACAGGCTGGTACTAATACAGGATGGGAACCTATTAAACCATGGTAAATGGATGTATACGCTCTATGATGAGCTGAGCCGGCCCAAGGAAACAGGGCTATGGACAAGCAGTAATGATTGGGAATACCATTCCTCCCGTGCAGCACTTTTTTCAACCTACCCAAATCTATCAGGACAAACATACGAAGTTCTTACTAGCACCTATTATGATAACTATGACTGGATCGCCATTGACGGGCCTCCATTTGACGCTAACAGGACGGATGATAATTCAGGGCTCTTTGAAGCAACAGGCTCCTGGCCATATCCCCAGGAACCACTTATACAAAGCAATGCGATCAAAGGGATGGTAACAGGCACAAAGACTGAAATACTGGATGGCAGCAATAACTATCTCTACGCTATTAATTATTATGACGACAGGGGCCGGGTAATACAATCGCAGTCTACAAATATTACGGGGGGTAAAGATATCAGCAGTACCCAATACAGTTTTAGCGGTCAGCCCCTTATTAATATTACAACCCATCCTAAAGACGACCACGTTCCCGCTACCATAACATTGGCTACGAAAATGACCTATGATGAAATGGGCCGGCTGTTACAGATAGACAAAAAAATAAATGATGCTGACTGGAAACCGATCTCAAAAATGGAATATGACGAATTGGGCCAACTCAAGACCAAGCAGTTTGGAACTAATCCGCTAAGTACTTCTGATCCGTTAAGTACAAATTTTTATGATTATAATATACGTGGATGGTTACTCGCCGTTAATAAATTATATGTGAATGGGTCAAGCCTGTATGAACCCAAATCACATTTTGGTTTTGAACTGGCTTATGACAAAACTGACGGCCCGCTGGGAAGCAGCTACGCCAACCCGCAATACAATGGCAACATTGCAGGCATGATATGGCGGCAACAAGGTGATAAAGTGAGGCGGAAGTATGATTTTGGCTACGATAAAGTGAATCGGTTATTAAAGGCAGATTTCGTACAATACAATGGGGAATGGGATAATTCTGTAATGGACTTCAGTGTCAGGATGGGCGATGGGGACGATCCATCAACTGCGTATGACCTGAACGGCAATATCAAACGGATGCAGCAAATGGGATTTAAAATTAGCGGCAGCACACAAATAGATGATCTTATTTACAATTATTCTTATAATAACAGTGAAATGACCAATAAGCTTTTGTCAGTGACTGATAATGTTGCGGCAGATCCTTCCAGTAAACTGGGCGATTTTACAGACAACAATACAAGCGATGATGATTATCTCTATGATGACAATGGTAATTTAACAATTGATAAAAATAAATCCATCAGTGCCATTGAATACAATTACCTGAACCTGCCCCGGATCATAACGGTGGATGGCAAGGGGGAAATAGAATATGTATATGACGCAACCGGCAACAAACTGAAGAAGATCGTGCATGAAACCGGCATTTCTGACAAAACAACTGTTTATGCGAATGGAATAGTGTATGAGGATAATGTATTTCAATTTGCCGGCCAGGAAGAAGGCAGGATACGCATGAAAAACGGCAGTTCAACAACCCCTGAATTTGTGTACGATTATTTTCTAAAAGATCACCTGGGCAATGTGCGGGAGGTAATTACAGAAGAATTACAACAGGATATTTACCCTGCGGCCACGCTTGAAGGTTCAGGAGCAACTACCGATCCTATTGCCGTAGAGCAAAACTACTATAGCATAGATCCGGTTTATGTGTACGATCTCAAAGTTGGCCATTTTCCCGTTGTTGCTAATTACGAAAACAACAATGGAATTTTAAATAATAATCCCAATTGTACTGCCAGTACCCCCTTTAAACCAACAGACCAGAGTAGTAAAATGTATTTGATAAATGGTGATGGACCAGTTAAGACTGGTCTTGGTATTACCCTGAAAGTAATGGCTGGTGATAAGCTGGATATTTTTGGCAAGAGCTATTATTATACAAATGCCGGAACAGGCACGCCGGATAATATACCCTTAAGTGACCTGTTAAACGGGTTTTTAGGAGCAACCGGTGCAGCGGCTGTAAGTGGCTTGCATGGCGTGGTAAACCTTACAGAAATAAATACACCTGCCAATACGGGTGGTATTTCCACTATGCTAACACAGCAGCAAACAGAAACACCGGGCTCAACAGTACCGAGGGCATATATCAATTATATTTTCTTTGACGAACAGTTTAAATGCGTGGGCAGCGGTTGCAGCAGGGTGGGTGCCAATGATGTTGTTAAAGATCATTATGCAGATGATAATTTGTTGCACAATATCAATGTTCCTAAGAACGGATTTGTTTATATTTACTGTAGCAATATCAGTGCGGTAAATGTGTTCTTTGATAATTTGCAGGTGGTGCATACGAGAGGTCCGGTGCTGGAAGAAACGAGCTATTACCCGTTTGGGTTGGTGATGAGTGGTATCTCTTCTAAGAGTGCAGGAGGAATGGATAATCGAAAAAAGTTTGGGGGCAAAGAAGAACAGCGAAAAGAGTTCAGTGATGGCAGTGGTTTAGAGTGGTTGGATTTTGGAGCAAGAATGTATGATAACCAGATAGGGCGATGGATGACAATAGACCCATTAGCTGATAAGATGAGAAGATGGTCTCCTTATGTTTATGCTTTTGATAATCCACTACGTTTTATAGACCCAGATGGTATGGCTCCCGGCGATACTGTATTAAAACATCAGCCAATCCCAAAAGAAATGAAAAAAACGTTGCCGGGCTTTGAAGGCTCAAAACGTTTGAAGCATAAAGACGGTTCAAGAGAAGCATGGGATTTAGGAAAAGGTTGGCATGCAGAATGGGACTCTCAACACGGCGAAGTTGAAGTTTATAATAAAAGAGGTAAGCATCAGGGAGCATATGACCCTAACACCGGCGAGAAAATAAAAGATGCAAAGGAAGATAGAAACCCCACTTATAAATCTGTAGCAATGGATAAACTGAAAGCCAAAGCTCCAGACCTTGAATTACAAGTATTGACCCCCGAACAAGTTTTAAATACATCAGCAACACAACAAGCAGCTTCTGGTGCCGCCGCAGCAAAACCTTGGTGGGATGGAATTAAAGGAGGAGCCCCGGGTTGGGTTGGAAGTGGTGCGCCATATGAGGGGAACAAAGCTGAGGTTTTAAAGACCGGAGCTACAATTATCGGGTGGGTTTTGGTTGTTGCAACAGCAGGCGAAGCAGCACCAATATTAAGTCCAATTTTAAAACCAGCATTTTGATATGAATAAGCGATATTACTTTTTTGAATTAGAGATTGCACTTAGAAAGGAGGATGATTTAAATATCTATGCATTTGAAAATGTATCTCATATTCCTACCAATAAATTAATTGAGATTTTTAATATTAATCTTGATAAAGACCCTGATTTAGTAGAAGGATATGTTTTGACAAAAGCAATTTATAAAAAGCATAAAAAATATATTGAAGAAAACATTGGTCAAATAAACTTAGATGTTTTTGAATATTGCCTACGGCAATATGTTAGCGATGATTTTAAATCAGTACGAAAACTTTACAAAGAAGATTTAATGGAATAAACAATAAAGCCACTCAATCGAGTGGCTTTATTGTTATTGCATGGTTGCAACAAAATCTTTGAACTTCTTTTTAGTGATGATGGTATCAATCAAACGGAACACCATTGCTTTATCTTCTTCATCCAGCGTGCCGATAAGTTTTAATTGTTCCATTGCTGTTTTATCTTCTATTTTTTCTTCGGTAGGAACTTTGCCTTTAAAGTTCACCAGTTCATCGAGTGTCATACCAAAATGCTTTGCCACTTTAGCCAGGGCGGTAACAGAAAGCTCCCGTTCGCCGCCGCCTTGGTTCGTGGCTTACGAACCAAGATATTGATTCAAAAAAGGTATCGGAGAAAAGCTTATTGTTTTAGTTGAAACAATCATAAATATTTAGTTGCGCCAAGGTAATTTGTGTTGATTATCGCCGGCGTAGGTGCCCATAATAAAAAACGAGTTGCCGTCGCCTGGTCTCCCGACCAGCGACATAGTGTTATGGTACTTCAGATAAGAAGTTAAATGCTTAAATTCATAGTATGACATCCGCACACCCTAACTGGCGCAAGTATTCCCGATTAAGTTGTAAGTATCATATAAATGATGTTGAAGGGATCACTTGATGCCTATTAAGCTTACCAGTTTGCAACTGGATTAGAACAACAAAATAATTTATAAATCCATGGAAGGCAAATACATAACAGTAATTATAATTTTGTTATTTAATTCATGTACCCGAGAGCCTGAAGGCACAAGATTTACTTACTATAAAGATGGCACTATAAGAACAATTAATCATTTTGATAATAATATACAGCAAGGGCCGTCGTATATTTTCTATGAAAATGGCAATATCAAACAGGTTGAACATTTTAAGGATGGTAGTAAGAACGGAATGGCGTATTATTTCTATAGAAGCGGCAGTTTAGCACAATTTAGGCATTGGCGAAATGGTCTTATGAATGGGTATGTTGCGGATTATTATAACGATAGTATGGGAATGGTTATGAATGTTTTACTATTTAATGATTCTGGCCAGGTTCAGTATAAAAAAACATTCGATGATCATGGTTTTTTTATTCGAGATAGTGGAAATAAATCCTCTGGATTAAATCAGAAATAATACGACGACTTGAGCGGGTCACAGACCTATATCCCTTTAAGATAGACACAAGTGATCCTTCGGAACACTTGCGTTTGAATGGGAACATTTTAACTAAACCTAAATCGGAGCAACCACCAATGGGGGAGGTGCGCCAAAAGTATCGGGATACCCGGGGTAAAAATTAGTACCCTTATAATAAGTGGTAACCACTTTTCCAGCTGCAACGATTGTAAGGATACCTGCAGGTTGTACTGGCACTTTATTATCATTTACGGTTATCGCTGAAATGGTATTGGGTGCAGCATCAAATTCTAACAGCCGGTTTGATATAGCGCCAGTTTCAGCATAAATGGTATTACCGGTAAATGCGAGTAAATTAATGTTTCCTGAAGGAGAGATCATTACAGCATTCCTGGTGGTGATTCCAGTATTTGTAAATCCATAGGTTTTAAGATCGAAAATATTATTATTAATTTCAAGATCTGCTGCCGTGTCTATTTGTAATGCAATGGATTTGGAATGGATAGTCATGACACGATTGTTTTCTATGATCATCTTGCAACTACCATACCCCTGCAATTTTATACCAAAAATGACCGGTGGGTTGTAGATTGCCGGGGGTACGAAAATCCCCAAATCCGCATAGTAACTTTGGACAATGTCTTCGTCAATAAAATGCGTGTTATTTTTAAACACGAGGTCTTTATATGCAAAGAGGAATACAATACCCAGGCTTTTGGCAATTTGGTTATTCTCAAAAAACATGCTTTTTATCTGGTAGGTAAAAGGGTCGTTTGAGGCCATTGATAATGAACCATTCTTTAAATAATTTCCGGTACAGACATATTCTTCAACAATCACCTTATTTCCCAGGTGAAGATTTAAGGAATATTGGATGGAATTATTACGCACAGCAATCAAATGGAATTTTGTACCTGCAATGGAATTACCTAACCGTGTGATTGTTTCAGTTTCAATTGTATTTGATTCAATGATTACAAATTCCTTCGCAGCATCCGCAGTGGTATTATAACTTTTTGAAAACATATAACTAGCTGGAGGTTGTATGGTCATCTCCACCCATAAATTTCTTCTTTTATCAAAATAGGTAAACTTTCCTTTTGTAACAGGGAGCCAATTTCCAGATCCCGCTAAAGTCTGATACCTGCCTGTATTTTGAACCTGGTAAACTTTTAATGTGCTTATTTCTGTAGTGCCCTGGGTTATAAGCCGGCCTTTAGTGCATCCAACATAAGTGTTCCCAACTATATTGAAAGAGGCAAAACCCTCAATCTGCACCAAGTCGCTTTGCGGAGAAACAATTGCATTACCCGAGATCTCTACTACTCCCTGGTCATCTACAACTTTTACCAGCATTACCGGCGATTCAGAATAATCTTCTATGAATTTTGTTACGGAATTGCCATTGAAAGTTGAATTGATACTTGAGATATAAATAGCTTGCTGGGTTATATCTAAATAGATATTATCATTTACAATGGCATTACCGCAGGTCCTGATGATACAAGTGGTAGCAGTTGCTGCACTGTTTAGTGGCCGTATCCTGATAAAACTATTATCCGTTATAGTTTGGGTTATTTTACCAAACCAAAAGTTAGCCGTATTGGCAGGTTTTGGCATATACAGGAAAAAGCTGGTTAATATAGTATAGCAATCATGCACACAATTGTTGGTAATTAGTGTGTGTAAAGCAGGTGGCGGCCCCCAGCACAGGCTTTCATGAATGTAAGAGAAATCATTGTCAGCCATGGTGAAATTGCGAAAGCGATATTTACCACCCGCATTGTATACATTAGCGAACCAGTTGGTTGGTACTGTAATACCAGCATATGTTATGGATGAAAGGATTCTTGCGCAATTCCTAAAAACGCATCCGGTAATGCTTAAGGTATCACTGGTCTGCCCGTCCGGATTGGGAGATGCCAGATCAAAAGGAGAAAATAAATAGAATCTAACATTATCGAAGATGATATCTTTCACTACCATGTTCCCTGTTGTGCCAAACCCTCCACCGCCACTAAAATATCGGCTCCAGTTTGGTGCCAGGGTGCCGCCAGTTTTTTGCAATATTGTTCCCTGAAGATATAATACAGGGCCTGAAGTAGGCCAGCCTGTAAGGCCGTTCAAATCGAGGTGTGTAAAACTCCCGCCATATGCTAGGGGATCAAATGGATGTTTTGCAACGACATACAGTCCATCATCCATCGGTGCTCCGGATGCAACCACATTCAGTTCAGTTACATACCCGGCCGCTTTTACAACAGACAATGAGGTAATAGGTGACGGAACGCCACCGGTGATCTGGATGTATGAATCAAGTGCAGAACTACTTACGGGCGAAAAAGCAGGATTGATTACCGGGGCTGTTATATCCACCTGGTAAATGCCATCAGGTGGAACAGGTTTTGTAAAATCTACTTTTGGGGGTACAGCAAAATTTGTCGCTGCAACGTAAGAGTGAGTAACCATATCAAATTCATACGTCGTTATGGTCGTTTGACCTCTTACCCCTGCAATTTCTAAATCAAAATCTCCAAAGGGATGTTGAAAATCCATAGGGAAGCAATAGGTCCCTTCAGGTAAATAAACACGTTTATTGAATGTCTTACATGCATCCATCCAAGCTGCCAAATTTGTCGGGGGAATCGCAGTGCCGTCATTTGGAATAATAAACCATTGAGGGAAAATATCTCCGGCAAATTGCCGAACCCAATACCCTCCGCCGGGGAGAGTAGAAGCAAAAACGATCCCATTATCAACCGTATATCCAGAAGGATAAAAGGAAAACATCCCGCCTCTTACATTGTCATCCCAATATAAAATATCAGTGGTAGGGGAATAACCTTCTAAGATTGTTTGCGATGATACGATGATTGGACTGGCCATAGTTATTTTTTCTCCAAGTAAAGACAAAGGTTTCAAAAGTCGTAACGGGTTTTCACTGAGATTGCCTACGTAAAAACCGCGATTTCTCCTTTGTTGGTAGCTTCATTTAATGTGGTGTACCTATGCGTGATCTTGATAACAAAATTGATAGTTGTATTAGTTATAAACACAGCAGGCTTCAAACCATTATAGTTATTTTTTAAAATCAATGCCTTGTCCTGACATTAGGTTTTGATGACACAAACTAGAAAAAGGCCTGAAAGCATTCAACTCTCTAATACAAACAATAGTATTATTTCTGCTACTTATAAGATACCGTCCAACATGGTCTTAACCTGCTTTCTTAAATATCAAATTATTGTCTCTTTAATAATTTTATCTATTTCACCAATAATATCTGGATTTATGGCTTTTGATTCCAATACCCAGTTCGCATGATGATCAGGTTCTATTTCAAAAAAGTCCCTTTTTTTCATTAATGCTTTCTAGTGTGCTATATAACTACGATCCTAAACCCATATAATAAATCAAAATTATTTCAAAGCAAATTTTGAAATACAAAGTATTTGATTAACTTTGTATCGCAAAGCACTTTGCATTAATGATAATAAAAAAAATAAGATTATGAATATTAAAATATTATTTGCAACAATAATGATGTTGGCATTTGTTAATAAAGGATATACACAGACGCTGGACAAAGCCAAACTTGATCAGTTATTTGACCGGCTTGCAGAAAAGGATAAGGCGATGGGCAATCTCGCCATCGTCAAAGAAGGCAGGGTTCTTTACACCCGTTCGATCGGATATGGCCAGATCAGCGCCACTGAAAAGAAACCTTTGACCGCGGCGAACAGGTTCCGCATTGGTTCGATCACCAAAACGTTTACTGCCACGATTATTTTGCAACTAGTCGATGAAGGAAAGTTAAAGCTTACCGATACGCTTAATAAATTCCTACCGCAAGTGCCTAACGCCGATAAAATTACTATCCTCCAAATACTTTCACATCGAAGCGGAATTCCTAACATATTCCGGGAGCAGAATGCACAGGGAAATATCAAAACAACTGGGATGACAAAGGAAGAACACTTGGCCATGATCGTTAAGGCCACGCCTGATTTTGAACCTGGTACAAAGTCTCTTTACAGCAATTCTGGTTATTTCGTTTTGGGTCTCATTATTGAAAAGCTAACCGGCAAATCTTACGAGGCAGTTCTTCAGGAAAAGATCTCAAAAAAAATCGGGCTTAATGATACCTATCTGGCGACTGGAAAAATCGACGTGAATAAGTATGAAAGTCTTACCTATTTTAAATTGCCTGGTGCGGATTGGAAGCAGGTACAGGAAACTCATCCAAGTTTACTCTTCAGCGCAGGAGCGATTGTTTCCACACCATACGATCTGGCTAAATTCATTCAGGCTTTATTCGATGGGAAACTCCTGTCACAGGAAAGTCTCGATCAAATGAAAACGATGAGAGATGGCGAAGGTTTAGGAATGGTGACATTCGAACTTGCTGGTAAAACTTTTTATGGACATACCGGCGGGGCTGACAATTACGGCGCATGGATTGCTTATCTACCAGAAGAAAAATTGGCCATTGCATATACTACTAACGCTAAGGTTTACCCAGTAAAGGATATCATCAGCGCCGTTGCCGACATTTACTACGATAAACCGTTTCAGATTCCTACATTTGAATCAATTGCCATCAATCAGGAATTACTTGACAGATACGTTGGAGTTTATACGACAACAGACGCTTCCGTAAAATTTATGATCACTAGGGAAGGTGCCACGCTTTATGCGCAGCCGCCTGGGACACAATCCCCTATTCCGCTCGAAGCAATTGCTCAGGATAAATTCAAAATTGATAATGGCACCCCTACGGGCATTGTTTTTGAATTTGATCCGGCGAAAAACCAGATGACTGTAAAGAGAAACGGTGGAGAAAGGGTTTTCACGAAAGAAAATTAATCGGAGATATTTAATTACTAGTAGTATTTTTTTTTGGGGGAAGCCTTTATTAGGTTTTTTTTATAATTACTTTATGGTCTATGTTTATAAAGCACAGCTTTTGCCACTTAAGCCATTCCAATCAAAGATGCGAGTATTGATTAGATGCTTGCTGTAATAGTACGCAACGTCGAGCATTGCCGAAGTTTGGGAATTTGATGTTGTTTCCGCCCGATGCTATTGCTGTTTAAAGGAACAAAATTTTCCTGGCAACTCAAAAGCTTATTAATGTTGGGTCAAGCTGACGACTAAAGAAGGGTAGAGCGATAATGCTGAGAATATGACTGTCCGCCCAAATTGCGGCAATGGTATGTTGTGTGCAGTTGTATATTTAAATGTTTTGGTTAGTCATTAGCTTTAATAATTTTTATCAAATGTTTTATCTTCAATAACTTACTAAAGGCTTACGTTTTCTAGAATAAAAAAAGGGCTTAATAGCCCTTTGATAATTTAGACTTTAACGCTGATTAAGAAACTACAAGCTTATAGATTCCGGTATTGTTCCTCGAAATACCATTAACATAAAAGCCATTGCTTTCGTAAAGATTAAAAGTCTCCCAGTATTTAGGTACAGCAGGGAAGATTAGAGTAAATTTTAAACTATCTCCAAAGTTTTCAAAATAATGCTTTTCAGGTGAAACAGGGATATTGATTGCGTGAAGCATTTTTATCCTTTCACTACCGAATGTCAGGTAGGTTTTCTTCTTAATACATACCCACCAACCTCTATCATACTTTGGACTTGCAAAATGAGTGCAATGTAAATAGGTAAAACCTGGTTCCTCAGAAGTTTTTAAAGGATTGTTTATTTCTTCTAAAAAATTAAGATGTTTTCTGAAAGTGTCCTTATCAGAAAAAGTAAGATTGTTCATAAAAAGGTTTTAATGATTAACAATCCTGTTTCGTTAAAGTCATTAAAGCCTGGGAGAGGGTGAAATGAAAACAGGATTAAAAGCCGTAAGTTGCTAAACTGTCAAATCGTGCTTTTAACCGGAAACCAAAGGTAAGAAGTTTTTAATTTAGGGTTTTAAAAATTACCCTGAATTTTGTCCCTGTGTGTAAATGGGTATGATCACCCTTATTATTTGTTGAAATTTTATCAAATAAAAATATATTAAGGCCAGTTAAAGACAAAACAGCTTTTTGCAAAAAGCTTTATATTATTTTAAAAACAATGGTAATTGCCGGTATTTCTTATTTCTCAGGAAATAACATGAATTCTCATGGATTAACGAAAAAGAATAATGAGAAACTTTGAGAAAAACATGAGATTTCTCGTGAATTCACGCAAAATAGAAGAATTGTAAGGCATTCATGACCACAGCAGAACCCTAACGTAAACTTGAACCCATTATGTACCAATTTATTCAAGGGAAGGCAATAAATATGTGAAACAAAACATTTTCAAAAAGAACAACTGCTTTTTAAAGATTGGTGGAGTAATGATGTTGAGAATACAACTGTCCGCCCAAATTGTGGCAATGCCCTGTTAGCTGCAGGCTTATCTTAAATAGGTTGATTCCTTAGTTAACAAGGGATTATTTGGACGTTAATTTAGAATTTGTACTGTCCAGCATAAATAATAACTCTTCCCGTGCTATCCTGAAACCGGCATTTTGAATCTTTTTTTCTTTTTCTAAGTATAATGATCCGATATTCTTAATCAATGTGGAGGGATCATAATATTTTTCTTCCACGCTTTCAAAACTTTGAGCTATGCTTTGCAATTCGTCAAGCCCGGACTTTGAAAAGTTTTTCAGTTTCAATAAACGTTTAATGAGATCCTTTATTATTTTTTTTGAATTGTTCTTCATTGTAATTAGTTTATGAACATGAGTGTTATTTCCCTTCCAGTTTACGCAACAGGGCCAGGTTCCTGAGATCAGCATTATCTTCATTAGAAGTTTCCAGCACTTTTGGAATATGGCGGAAATTTTTCATTATGTATTCAAACGGTATCAATCCCAACAAACCTTCTCCAATATGTGCATGCCTGTCTATTTTGCTGCCCAATCCACCTTTGGAATCATTTAAATGGAAACAAAGTAATTTGTCAAGTCCGATCTGCGAATCGATAAGACTCATAAAATCTTTAATTCCTTTCTTTGTCCTGATATCATAGCCGGAGGCAAAAGCATGGCAGGTATCTATGCACAATCCAATCCGGGGTGAATTGATATAATTTATCAGGGCGGCAATATGTTCAATTTTTCCTCCAACACTTGAACCTTGTCCAGCGGTATTCTCCAATAAGATCTTTACCGGATTTCCTTTTGTAGCTGTAAGAACCATTTTTAGACGCTCGCCAATGATTTTAATAGCATCGGGCATCTCACGGCCCTTCCCCGAACCTGGATGCAACACTGTATGAGTTAGGCCCAGTGATTTACATCGTTCCAGTTCCATTGCCAGGGAGAGCATAGATCTTTCAATGGTTTCTTCATTCTCTGAACCCAAACTTATCAGGTAAATGGTATGCGAAAAAGCCTGTTTAACCGAATATTCTTTTAGAGCCCGTTTAAAAGAAGTTCCTTCTTCCTCATTGACCATTTTTTCCTGCCAGGTGCGTTGGTTCTTGGTAAATATCTGGATGGTATCGATACCCAGCCTTTTGGCTTCTTTCAAAGCATTGATATATCCTCCCGCAATAGAAACATGTGCACCTAGTAACATAAAATAATAGTTAACAAAAAAGCTGCCGCATTAAGTAATCAGGATATTTTTTTAATGACAGCGATTAGGATCAGTTTTTTTTCACGTAGGATTGATATTTTATTCCATCTCCTTTATTTTATTTGACAATTCATCCAGAAGGGATACCAGTGAAGTATTTATTTTCTTCCGGGCCTCGTTTTTTTCGAACCATGCTGCTTTATCAATTTCGGGGAAACTATTTATTATTCCTGATCTGGGTGGCCATTCTATTTGAAAAGAGTTACTTTTTATTTTATCCGCATCCAGGTCTTTTTCCAAAGCCCAGGCAAAAACAAGTTTACCACTTTTTAATTTTACAGGTGTTAGTGGCAAAAAATCCCCATCACATTTGAAGCCGGTTTCCTCTTCAAATTCTCTTTTTGCAGCCTCCAATGGCTCTTCATCCGTTGAAAATTCTCCCTTGGGTATCGACCAGGAGCCGACATCCTTATTCATCCAGTAGGGGCCGCCGGGATGCACCAGGAAATAATTCAAAGTTTTGTTATGATAGCGGTATAATAATATTCCTGCACTGGTTTTCATAATAGAAAGGTTATAACAGTTGGCGTTATTTATGGATTGCGATCATCGCCTTTAATACTTTGTCCATATTTATTCCTTTACCCAATACTGGTTTAAAAATATCTTTATTTTCTTTAATACGGTCCAGCGCATTGGTTATGGTAAAGTCGGTCATTTTTAATCCTCTCTTTACTTCGTCCCAGTGTAGCGGCATTGATACGGTTGCACCGGGTTTTGGCCGAACAGAGTATGGTGCTGCAAGGGTAGCTTGCGGTCTGTTCTGCAGGAAGTCGATATACATTTTCCTGTCCCTGTTGCTTACCAGGCGCTCTATACTGGTTGTCTTTGGCATTTGTTCGTGAACGATCGTTGCGATCAATCTTCCAAATTCTTTTGATTGCTCGTAAGTATATTTTGCTCCCAGTGGAATATAAATATGCAGACCTGTTGAACCGGATGTCTTACAATACGATTTCACACAGCAGCTTTCTAAAAGATCATGGATAACCCGGGCTGTATCAATTACCTGTTCAAAGGTTGTTTTATCAGGATCGAGATCGATGATACACCAATCGGGTTTGCCAGGAGATTGTATCCTGCTGCTCCAGGGATTGATCTCGATGCAGCCCATTGAAGCCATTAATAAAAGGCTTGCTTCATCTGAAACGATCATGAAGTGTTTTTGCTGATCATTTTCATACGGAACGGTTTTAATCCAGCCCGGAACTTTACCTGTAACATCTTTTTGATAAAAACTCTCTCCCTTAATCCCATTGGGATACCTGTTCAATGATTCAGGGCGGTCAATTAAATATGGTAATATGTAAGGAGCCATCTGGTAGTAGTAATTGATCAGGTCCCTTTTAGTATATTTTTCTTTTGGCCAATATATTTTACTAAGGTTCGTAAATTTTAATTCCCTGCCATTTATTTTTCGTACCTGCGTTTCATCAAAAGGATTTAAAAGCGTTTTTCTTTCAGAAGCTACTTTTTGAAGGACATTTTTATTTTTGATCGAAGCGATCTCTTTTTTTTGTTTGCTGGTTGCGCCTATAATTTCCTTAACAGGCTTCTCCTTTTCTAAGACTACATCAACCGGCTTTTTATCTGACCTCAATCCTTCAAATGATGGATGGCGCATAACATTGTCTTTTGTCATTTCTCGGAAGCTGACCTCACAAACCAGTGTTGGTTTTAACCAGGTAGCATTGGCCATGGGTGGATCCGGGCGAAACCGGGATGGTTTATTAATGTCCGGTTCATTCTCAAACGGGCTTTTTTTTGTTATGAGTGGCTTGAATTTAGCCATCATTTCCTTCTGCAGTTTATCCGAAAAGCCTGTCCCAACTTTTCCACTGTATTGAAGTGATTTATTTTTATAAAATCCCACAAGTAAAGAACTGAATTTTTTGGACGAGCCTTCATTCTGTGTATAACCTCCAATAACCACTTCCTGGCGTTGCTGCGTTTTGATCTTAAGCCATTCTTTTGAACGGATTCCCATGGAATATGTACTGTCTTCTTTTTTTGCCATAATACCTTCAATTCCCATTTTTTCTGCTAATTTAAAAAATGCGGTGCCCGTTGTTTCGAAGGTTTCGCTAAGCTTAATAATACCTTTTGCCGGTACAAGCTTCTCCAGGATTTTTCGCCGGTCAATTAATGGAAGCTGGCTGAGTTCTTTTCCATTTAACCACGTAATATCAAATACGTAATAAACCAGTACACCATCTGCTTCACTACGCCATCCCTGTAAAGCACTAAAGTTGGCAGAGCCATTATTATCCAATACAACAATTTCTCCATCGATTACTGCATTTATGCTCCATGTTTGTAATTGTTTATGTATTGGATAAAATTTTTCATTAAATGATTTTATGTTTCTGGAAAGGAGATCAACCTGTCCTTTATTTAGTCTTGCCATGGCCCGGTAGCCATCCCACTTCACTTCGTAAAGCCACCCGGGTTTATCAAAGGGCTCATCTACCAGTGTAGCTAACATCGGTGAAATCTTTGCGGGTGGTTTTATTTCTTTACTTCTGGATTTTTTAATGATTTTTTGTCTTAATGCCATAATTCCATTTAATAATTATGATATTGAATATTATGCCAGTTATCACATGGGTGTCTACGATCAATCATTTTATTTTTTTCAGAACTACTGTTTTTCTCAACTGCCACCCGGAAATGGGTTTAGGGTAGTAAATGGATTTGCCGTTGTTATCTAAAAGGCCCATAATTTTATTTAATTGACTACTTACTTTTTTTATGTTTTTGTTTATCGGTTTCTTTTTTGAGCTGTATGACTTTTCAAAAGCCTTTATAGCTGCATTTATGATGGACAATTCTTTTTTATAATTTTTTTCCCGGCGATATAATATCATAAGCCGATCATAAGCTTTTCGATTTAATGGATTTTCTTTAATTGCGCCATGGTAATAGGCAGGATCTTCCTTTTTATCTTTCGCCTCTATTTCTGGTTCTTTCTTTTTTACCGGCATTTGAATTACCCTGGCTTGTTTCATAGCTTTATTTTAATGGTAGACATGCGAATCAGGTTACCAAAAAAGTGCCATGATTATATGGTATATTGTTTGATATAATGGATTTATGCACGTTATTCAATCCCAATTTACCCATTACAATTTTCTTGATCGGGTACAAAAACAAATAAAGCTGGTCAGGTGGTGGCGGCTTGCTCATAATTCTGGTGGTAAAGAAATGGCAGTACCTTTTACAGCCGAAGAAGAAGATATACTCGTAAAATTTATTGATGATCATCCTTATAATTTTCCAAAGGAAAAAAGAGAAATATTTGATTCTTTTAATCTCATCCCCCCGGTATTAGACCAGGAAGATCAGGAAACAGACGTCGAAAAGCCCTGCATCCTGATAATTCAGAGAAACATAAAAAACCCTTTAACAGAAATTTGCAGGCGTATGGATATTGTTTTGCAAAACGATCAATTGCCTATCTCACTTCCATTTGATATTGCCGGGGAGATTATTCTTGAAAAAGTATAACGACCCTCATAAATATATAAATAGGAATCTTTTTTCAATGCAGGAAGAATTGCAGCCAAATAAAGATCGCATATTTAAGATAAGACTGGATTTCCTTTAATATCTCTGTGCTGTCTTAGAGGATATTGCTTTGCATACTGTGTCGGCCTATTTAAGAACAGTTGGAAGATTACCTGAAATGCTGAAGACTTGATCTCGTTCGGCCAGGGGTATAACCTGGCACAAAAATTTATTGGATTCTTTTGTGGGCAAAAAATAAAGCCACCCATGATTATCAGGAATTTAAAAGTAAATGAAATTTATGTAGAAAGTATTGCAAGATGGGGATAGGCATACATTAAAATGAGTAGAGAATTGAACAATGTATGTAGGATATCAACTATACTAAGTATTGGGCATGATTTTATATTAAAATCAATAAATCAAAAACTTTAAAACTATGGATAACAAAAATGTACGCGATGGACGGGACAGCAGTAAAATCGATGCTAATGATCCATCTGAAGTGGAATATGTTCATAAGCAATTCCCTAAATTATCACATGAAGAGGTTTTAAAGGCCATAAAACAAAAGGGGCCTTCACGAGAGGCCGTTATTATGTATCTTAAAACGATAGCAGAAAAGAATTAAGGTTTTTTTGGATCTGTTAGAACTCTTAATTCCCCGCCCTTCTTCAGGAATAAGATTTGGAAACGCCAGTGAGGAATGATTTCTAGTTTGTGTGTCCAAATCTTTTTCTTTTATATTTTAATGCCACGATCGCAAGCAGCATATTTATAATGAAAGAAAAGGAATTAGATGCTATGATAATAATGTCTTCCTTTAGTAAGCCGTAATAAATCCAGAGACCAAGCCCTACAAATAAAACAAGTAACATCCCCATAGAGACATTTTCAGCTTTTTTTTCCTTTAAAACCTTTATTAATTGTGGAATGAGGGATGCCGCCGTACATACACTGGCGGCAATTCCTATAATTGTTTCTATGTTCATGAAAAGGGATGTACAATTATATCTCCAGCTTTCTAACCCTGGTCCAGCAACACTTTTACCCAATTATCCCTTTAAAATTTGAATATGCATGACCCTCTCTCGAACTTATCAATCGTAAAAAGGAAAACAGAATCTATTATCTGTTTTTAAAAAATATACAGTATTCTTTATCAATTTTTAATTTGTTATTATTATAATTAAGATTTTATCGTTCTGATGAATTTTTATTATTCAAGTATAGAAATGGGAACTATTTTACTCATATTATAAACAGGATATGGCTTATTTAATCTTTAAACTAAAGTTGTAAAAAAGAGCATAGCATTTGTTGGTTTTAATAAAAATTGCTACTATATGCTATTACGTACTTTAATACGAAAAGATCCTGTAGAAAAAGCGAGAAAGAGTTGTAAAAGAAAATTCTTGCATTATTTTTCCCAAGGGATACCAGG
>Ga0209023_10003188_pt1 | contig 19783 bp, 20 predicted proteins | sample LakOneMetagenome_FD_187468 | JGI IMG/M metagenome (GOLD analysis project Ga0209023, IMG submission 187468) | Freshwater and sediment microbial communities from Lake Erie, Canada (SPAdes) (version 2) | ecosystem: Environmental > Aquatic > Freshwater > Lentic | place: Lake Erie, Canada...
GCAGGGACGGATTGGTGGCGTTGTCCGCGTTGGCTCAACTCGTGCTTTCTTCGGTGGCGTGGCTAATCCAAGCCGGTTCGCTTTCATTGATCATCTGGGCGGTTGTTGCCTTACTCGCGCTAGTCACATGGGTGGTGCCCGGTATCGTTATGGCCGTACGCGCGGACCGCAAGCGTGCGTTCAAGCGCAAACAATTGAATTCACAGAGATCGGACGGAGACTTCGAAACATGAGAGTTCCCAACACTGTTCAGCCCGATCTCTTGGCGAACCGGGCTCGAATCTGGCGGAACGTATTTTTGGCTGCCGCTGCCGCAATTGCTGCGCAGCTTCCCTTCACGTGGGGGAGAGTTGGGGTGCTCATTGTGAGCGCCATCATCGTGGCGATCCTTCTGGCCGGTGCTGTCATCTCGGAGGCCAGGCATAGACGGTTCGCAGGGCGTCAACAGGGCGACTGAAATACGCGGAGAAACCAACGGGCCTTCAGCCAGCTGTCGGATAGGCCAGCCCCGATACCGCCGGCACCCCATGTTGATTTGAATGAGGACCCAGACTCAAAAGCATCGAAGGACTCCGATCGCCTAGAACGAGAGCAGCGCACTTTTGAGTATCAGTCGCCCGCGTATACCTCAGCGCCGAACGTCTCAAAGACTAGCTCACGGCGCCAGTGGTGAGGTTGATCGCCTCCGTTTCCAGAACGGCGAGATTGATGCGCAGGGACTCGGTCGCGACGACGTCTGCCCCGCCAGGCCGAGGTAGTGATCGTCTCGCTCGTCCACGTCGGTCCAGGCGCTCACTGGTCTTGGCCCCCGCTGATGCTTTGGTGCCACGGCACAGTTGGTCTTCTCGAGCGGGGAACGGGGCAGGACCTCCAGGAGGGCGACGTGTGGAATGGTAGCGCCCTAGTCATCCGGGGGCGACGAGGGCACGCGTCATAGTGCGCTGTGTCCCCTCCGTTTATCGGTAGGCGTTCCCATAGGGGACGATAGCGAGTGCCAGTCTCGGTGCGGATGAGTTGTGTACGGGCGCGGAAAGCGACATGGACCGCGCTCGCCCACTCGAACGTACGTCGGCTGGGAACGTCTCCGGCCGGCAGGGCTGCTGACCCTTGTCCGTGGGTGCCGATTCTGGTCTAGATTCCCGTCAACGCAGCGTATTTCCCTGAGCCGTTCAGCGCGGCATAGAGCGTCTGGCGCGACACCCCGAGGTCCCGGGCCACCAACGCTTTCGGCACTCCAGCGTCAATCCGCTCGAGTGCCTCTGCGATCTGGTGCAGTGCGAGCTTCGGAGCTTTCTCGTACTTCCCGTCCCGCTTTGCAATGGCGATGCCCTCTGCCTGCCGTTCGCGGATGGTCTTGCGCTCCAGCTGAGCGATGGCGGCGAGAACTGTAAGCATGAATTCGCCCTGAGGGGTGTCCGAATTCAAGGCGGGGTTGTCAACGAACTCCAGCGCGACGCCCTTCGCCTTGAGCTGTTCGACGAGCGCGAGAAGGTCAGTCGTTGAACGTGCAAGACGGTCCGGTGATTTCACCCGAACCCTGTCCCCATCTCGCACGTACGTGAGCATTTCCTGGAGCTTTGCTCGGTCTTCGGTATTCTTGCCCGAAACTTTCTCGGAGAACATCTTGTCCACCGTGCCGAGCGCTTCAAGCTGCCGAGCTTCGTTCTGGTCGGCGGCGCTAACGCGCACGTAGCCAACGACCTGCCCTTTGTGTCCAGTCATGTTTAAGATCCCCCGTCGCTTCTGTCTAACTATATCGGACACCCACCCTGATTGACGCGATATTCGAGCGATCTGGACCTGATCAGTGGGGTACACCTGAGTGGACAGGCGCGAGAGAAAGGCTCTCTGGCCAGCAGGACTCGTCGCGCGTCGCTGGGAGGGCGCCCACGACTGCCTGGTGCTCGTGCTTGAGTGGACTCAGCCGCCACCCTCTTTCCGGAGGATGACTGGCTTTTTTCGCGGCAAGAAGGTCGAGCTTCTGCGCCGGGATGAGTGCGGCGAAACCCGCGACTCCGAGTTGCGCGACAGACGGACTGCTCGCCTCCTATGCGACGATGAATCAGAAGTGTGATTGAGTCCACTTCAGCATCGGGGGGAACTATGACGTTGGAAACACTTGAACGCAAGTTGCGCGCTCAAGCCCGGTTTGGAGCAAGCGCGCGCGATTTGCCCAAACTGTGTCCTCGCGCCGAGGCAACCGTATGAGCGTGGGCAAGCAAGTGCGCCTTTTTCTGGTCGACGGCACCCCGGGTGGTTTGCTGACTGCAGAGATCATGAATTGGACTGGACACGTCATTGCGGCGCCTCGTTCCGACATCGCCGAGCTTCTCAAGCGCAGTGAGGCTCGGCGTACCGGCGTATACATCCTTCTTGGCGACGACCCCGAGATCGGCGGCGCGCTCTGCGCTTATATCGGCGAGGGAGACGACATCAGTGCGCGCCTGCGTCAACATGCGCGCGCGGCAGAACAAGGCGGAAAAGACTTCTGGGACAGGGTAATCATCCTGACCTCAAAGGATGCAAACCTCACCAAGGCCCACGCACGGTACCTTGAATCCCGGCTCATCGACCTCGCCAGCCAGGCCAAACGCGCGCGCCTCGTAAACGGCACAGCTCCCGCCCCTATCCAGCTCCCTGAAGCCGATGTCTCCGACATGGAGTACTTCATAAGCCAGGCCGTCATCGTGCTACCTGTGCTCGGAGTCACACTCCTTAGATCAGCGGGCATCGCGCCCGCGCCACGTGTGGATCACGCACCGCACCCCATCGACGCATCCCCCGTCTTCAACATTTCCTTGGCCAAAGCAGGAATCGCGGCCCGAGCACGAGAAGTCGATGGTGAATTCACCATTTTGGAAGGCTCCGCCGCCCGGCCGACTTGGGTGGGAAAGCGGCAGGGCTACGGGGCGTTGCACGCCAAACTTCTCGGGGATGGATCCATTGTGGTGGACCCTTCAGGTCGAGCGACGTTTGTACGCGATGTGGCCTTCGCTTCCCCGTCAGCCGCTGGGGCCGTGGTCACTGGACGGGCCTGTAACGGCCGCACAGCTTGGCTGAGCACGGAGACAGGCGAAACCTTTGGGCATTGGCAGAGTCGTGGTCTGGGTGACGGGCAGCCGGCCGATGCCTGACTGGACGCGGGGCTTGAGGAGACAACTCATCGCGCCGCCGAGCCCGCCATCGTCGAAGATCCGTCGTCGATAGCTTATTGATAGGGCGCGTCGGCGCTCGCGGTGACAACACCGACGTGTGGGGCCAATGGCTGATCCCGGGGAAGTTCAGCGACAAGGAGCAGGCCCTCTCGATGCTTGGCCACAGTCCTATTGCTGTCGCCAGGACCGTGACGGCGTATACGGTGGACCGGAGAGTCAACAACATAGCTAAACCGGCGCTCCTGCCCGTGCGTTCTCTCGTTCCATACGGGCCTGGTCGGGCACGCCACGAGTGTCCGCCGCCTGGTCCCGCGCTGCCGCGAGAGTGGCTGCTGTGGCTGCGTCAACCGAAGGGCTGGTCACGGTGGCGGTCGCCGGGGAAATAGCGATCTCCGGAACCTCTGCCTCCAAGCCCATCATCATTGTGTAGTGGCCTCGATTATCCGAGCGCGTGAAGATTTGCTCGAAGACATCAAGGTAAGAGGTAATGCTCATTCCGCTGGGTGAAAACTCGCTTTCTTCGATGATCGAGTGCGACCCCTCGTTGATCCAGGAGAACAGCGACCGACAGATGATCTGTTCCTCACCGCTGAACTGGGCGACGATAATGCTGTCGTCAATCCCGCCCAGGACACGAAAGTAGTTTTCCAGAATCCGACGCATGACGTTTTGCAGACCTACAGACGATTCGTCTGGTGAAATTTTCGCGCGTACGACCTCATCCCAAAGGCTCTTGTAGATAGTGCGCACGGGATTCTTGCCTAGATATGGGATGACCTCACTGGGCTGGCCAGCTCGTTTCCGAACGACGAAGAAGTGGCGTCCGGAACTAGGTTCGCCATTCCTGACGTACGTGACTTCCTTTTGGAAGTGAACATTGTGCGTGAACAAGATCAACTGGCGAACGCGCTCCTCCCCCTGCCGTATCTGCCCCATCAGGCGCCGGATCAGCGTACTGACGACGAAGAGAATATCGCTGTCAAGGCTGGAAATCGGGTCATCAATGACCGCCACCAGAGTAGGAGACTCGCTTGAATCGGTTCGAATGCCCTGAAGCTGGTGGATGAAATAAAGAAAAGTGATGAAGGTCCGCTCTCCTTCGCTGAGCGTATCTACGGCGTGTGTGCCGTCGGCTCGTACAAGTTCGTAGCCGTCCTTCGCGGCCCGCGATTCGGCAAGATGAAAGCTCAAGAACCCGACTGACCGGAGCAGGTTGTTGATCTCAGCGATGATCGGCTGGCTTGAAGTCACCTGCATCTGCAGCTTCTGCAGGCGGTCCCGATCTTCAACCTCTTGGGCCCGATTCTGCTCTAGCTTGCTTTGAAGATTCTCGCGGGCAGCTTCTAGACCTCCGATTCGCGCTTCATAGGAGGTGATTCCGACAGCAAGCAACCCGCGAACGAATGTCCGCCAGCAACGTCGAATCAGGTTCTCGTGGGCCTTGGCGCGGTTGTCGACCAGTGCATTGTGCAAGGTGATGCGCTCGTTCGCTTCGTCGAGCAATGAATTTACTGAAGATATTTCCGCCTGAAGGTCTTCAAGTATCAAGATGTTGGAGGGCTGCTCCAGTTTGTTCTTTATTGCTGTCTCGTTCTGCAGAAGGATTTTGTCCAAACGTGCGAACGAGAGTTCTACGGCGTCATTGTCCACTTGTGCGAGCAGGAGCAATCTGATCTTGCTGAGGTGTTCGCTTATGCGTCGGGCCATTGCGGCGTGTTGGTCCCCAAACCGAGTGAGTAGGTCAAGTTGCTCCGTGTAACGCACATCAAAATACTCGCTGAGCTGCAGTGTCAACTCTTGGGATACCGGCTGCTGGCAGAACGGGCAGTGCGGTGAAGCCTTAGACAGGAATGGTCGCCCTTGGCGAACCCAGTCGCTGTTCTGTAACTTGTCGATGAGCGGCGCGAGTGCGACATCCTTGCTGCCTATAACGGGGATAGCGAAGAGATCGAACCCTTCGACCTCGGAGAAGACGCCCACATCCAGGTGAGTCAATGTGCCTAGTCTCGTGGAGGACAGATCGAAGACCGTAGTCGCCTCTGAGCGAAGCAAATCGAAAGTTTCGTTGGCATCGGCGTGTTCGGAAGCCACGTCAAGAATTTGTTGGAGGAAGCGCGCTTTGTTAGCTCGGTAGCCCGCAAACATTATCGAAAGTTCGTCAGGAACTTGGTCGCGTTTGAGCCATGCGGCCTCGGTCAGTTGGGTACGAAGGATTCCTATTTCGCCCAGCTTTCCCGTTCCTGCTACATCGTTCCCGAGCTTCGTGGAACATGACTCCCGTTGGATGGCCGACGCCTTCAGCTTGGCCAGGAGTGTGGCGATCTCTTCGTGGACTTCGCGACTCGCCTTCCCAAGCAAGAAGACGCCAGGGAGATCGGCTGCGGTCCCAAACACGTCACGCACGTATTCCAGGTTGTAGGTCCGGATCGACAGCGGTTCCCCGGACCTTCCCCACGTCAGGCTGGTACCTGGGAATCGCAGAGGCTCTGAGAGAGCTCGACCAATGGTCGACTTTCCCGATCCGTTCGCGCCAAAGAAGAAGTTGAATTTGTTCAACGACCCGATCTCGACACCGCCCCGGTCAAAACATGCTGCACTAACTAGGCGCATTGACTCGATCATTGCATTCCACCCCCATGGCACGAACTCTTTATGTTCATGATTGCAGGAAAAACGTTCCGCAGAGCACGGGCATACCGGATGGCCGCGGACTACAAGGCTCTCCCGCGGGGAAGCGCCATTTGGCGGGCGTTCTACGACCGCGGCCGTCCGCCGGTGGGTGGCTAACTACATCCTGGCGGATCTGGGAGGAACGACGGTGGCGGCAGCTGTCAGCTGCGTACCTGCGGCGGCTCCGGAACGTTGGGTGGGACGAATCCCGCGTCCCTTGGGTGGTGGAAGAGGTGCTTAGTCGCAGTCTCAGCGGTCGATCGATTGAAATGCTGCTCGAGGCGGACGGTCCCCGGGCGGATCTGATCGAAGATACCAAGGTGCGCCCGTCGCTCTCGGTCCATACCGGAGATCTGGTTCTTGTCCTTCATCATCAAGCCGAGTTTGCGACTGACGGGATAGAGCACCTCCTTCGCGACAGCGAATGGTGCACCGGCCCAGCGTCCCGCATCGTAATCGAGCGGCGGAATTGAGCTGACCGGCGAATCGGACGTAATTAGCGAGCGATGGGTGAAACGCACCAAGTCCCATGGACGGTCCATCAGCTGAGGCATCCAATCTTCGGCGAGTGTCGCGATCTGATGTGCATGCATGTCGGTGGTCGTCATGGCGGAGCCGTCGCCGTTGGTCCCGATGGCACCCGAGGCCTCAAGAGCGTCCCGATACCGGGGACCCCTGAGCAGCTGAGCTGCAATGAAGAATGACAACTGCTGTCGATCGTGGAAGCACAGTGGCCACAGCCCGTCGATGATCCGCTTGAGGATCGTCGCAGCGTCGCCCTCGACCAGGCTAAAGGCGCTTTCGAGCGCGAGCGGCCCGGCACAATGGTCGGGTGTAAGCCGGTAAAAGTGGTTCTCGCTCGCCGCTTTGTGCACGGGTGTGGAGAACCGTCTTCCGTCAGAGAGCCTGACAGCAGTGAGTTGCTCTGATCGGGCGAATCCTCGCAAATAGAACTGCGGCACAACATGGTGGCGTTTTGGATAGTCAGGCACGGTAATCCCCCTCCCGCAAATCTTCCACATCGGTGACGAATTTGGCCGCCATCAGATCACAATCAAGCGTTCAGAAGGCTGGCCCGACGCACTCGACGGCCGATGCGGACACCTACCGCGACACGCCCCTCTCGCTCGAGGGCGTAGCGGAGCGGCGGGCGATCGCTGTGAGGATGTCATTCGGGCGAGCGCCGAAATCATCATGCTCGCCGATTGTGAACCCGAGCGCTTTGAAGAAGGCTCTCCTCCCCATCTGGTCGGACGAGAGGTCGATCGATCCTCCGATGAAGGTGCATCCACGTTCCAGAGCCGCGTTCGTGTACGCCTCAATCAGTGCTCGCCCAACGCCGTCCCTTGCGGGTTGACGCACCTGAATTCTCGTGAGGAATGCGTGAGGCGCTGGCGGAAGATCGAAGGTACCGAAAGCATGTTCGTCGGCGAGGTCAGTATTGAACCATCCGTCCAGCATGCCGACAATCCTGCCGCCCCTCCAGGCCACAAATGTCGGGTAGAGACTCCTTGCGCGTTCGTAGAGATACAGCAACTCTGGCGGAAAGTCCTCTGAGTCGTCTTTCAACATCCGACAGAGAGCTGGTCGGTCGGCCTCCTGCATGAATTCCACACTCGTTGTGTCCACCTCCCAAGTGGACCACACGCGGACCGAGCCCGCGTAACATCGACTCCGGTCCAGCCACACTCTGCTTCGACGGTGGCCGGCGCTGTGGATTCGCCTCAGAGCCAGGTCGCTTGCGATGTTCTAGAGCAGGGTTCGAGGTAGCCCCCGATCCACTTGCATATGGATCTCGACTCGAGATTGATGCGTTCACGCCCGACCTGCCCCTGGTAGCAACCCGCACATGGACCGGGAGCAACAGCAACCTTTTCGGCGCTTTCGCTGACGCCTCGCCCGACGCCTGGGGGCAGAAGCTGGTGGAAGCTAATAATGCCGTGCGACACCGGCACGGCTTGGACGCACCTCGGAGCCTGGGCGACTTCGACTTCCTAGTCGGCGTTTCTGACAACACGAGGATGGGTGCCCTAAGGCTCACGGCGGCCGACGGTCCGCGTGAATGGCTTGGCCCTAACGCCAGCCAAGCCACAGAAGTCGCAACTCTCCAGAAGACCCTCCGGGTCGCGAGCCGGTACGAGACTCGCCAGGCATCCGACGAGGAAATCGAATACCTCGCAGGCATTGCGACATCGCCTGGGGGTGCCCGTCCCAAGGCGAACGTGTGGAAGAACGACGGGAGCCTCGCGCTGGTGAAGCTGCCTCACTCCAAGGACGGGAACTTGGACGTCGAAGGCTGGGAAGCGGTCGCGCTAACGATCGCGAAGAACGCTGGCATTCAGACTCCGCAGTTCGCAGCGGTCCACGCCGCGGAGGGCAAGTCTGTTCTCGTCCTTGATAGATTCGACCGCGTTGCTGGCACAGGCACCGCACGTTCTGGCGCCCAGCGCCGGCGTGGCTACATGTCGGCTGCCACAGCCTTGGGTATCAGTAAGCACGACGACAACACGCGGATCACTTACGAGCAGTTCGCAGACACGATCGCCGAGACAAGTAGTGCAGCAGCCCAGGATCTCCGAGAGATGTACGCACGTATCGCTCTGACAGTCCTAATCAATAACGTTGACGATCACTGGCGCAATCATGGCTTTCTGCGTGTCAACGGGGGGTGGCGGCTGTCTCCTGTATTCGACGTGAATCCCAGCCCACGACACGGCGTGATCCACTCGCGGGCCATCAGCGACAGCGATGATCCCAGAAACAGAGATATCAGGAATCTGCACTCGATCGCCGACGCATTTGCCCTCACGAACGCTCAGTCTGTGGAGGTTATTTCGGGTGTCGCAGCCAAAGTCCGTGAATGGACGGCTGTCGCGCGCGATGTTGGCATTCCAGAGAACCAGTTCGAGGAGATGAGCGCCGCGTTTGATGAGGAACAGCTCGCCATAGCAAAGTCTTTGCCGCTCTGATCCATGCAGCTCAACCCTGTGCCGCATTACAGGACTTGTCAGCCCGAGCCAGAAAATAGCCGAGCCGTGGCGGCCCGCGCGTCCCGCCTCGACGCCTTGTTCAGGTGGAGTCGGGCGCTGATGCGGGGGAGCCAGTGTCTGCGCTCTCGGGTCGCGTCATGAACTGGGTCTCCCAATCTCTCGTCCGTCGAACCCGTGGAGACTTCGGAAGGCCGTCGAGCCATCGCCACTCCAGCGTCGACAGCTCGAGGAGCGCGAGGTTCTTCGCCTGACCGTCACGGCCCAGCGAAGTGACCTGCTGGCCGGAAGGCAGCGTGATCGCATCGGCCGCGTGCATATGACCGTGGAAGAGCAGTTTCGGTGCGATTCCCGCCCACGCCTCCGTAACGAGCGCGCGCGACCGGCTTGAGTAGGCGAGGGCAGCGGGGCTCCAACCAAGCGGATTGCTCCTCAGCACGGCTTCTGAGGCTGGAGTGCCACCGTCGATGGTCTCGTGCGTAAGTAGGACATCCGTGGGGCCGCCGTTGATAGCATCCGCGACGTCGTGCTCCGTGGGTAGCTCAGCGGGGAACCAGCTGACGCCCTCCAATCGCGACTCAAAGTCCACGGAAGCAGCACCGCCGAACGAAGCAAAGGTCTTGTGGCCGATCTGAAATCGATAGCCGCGGGGGAGTACCTCGACAACGGAGCTCAGCGCCACGGGGGTGCCAGGCTGCGAGTTGAACTTACGGTCGAGCCAACCCCAGTCTTCGTGGTTGCCAGGCGTGACGAGCACTCGAGAAATCCCGGCCTTCTCACACCAGAAGTCGACCGCATCCAGGTACTTGCGGCCATGGGTGTCGGCCCACACCCCAAAGTCACCGGTGTGGAGGATCGTTCTCACTTCCTCGGCCTCGCGAGCAATTGATGGGATGGCCTGGCCAACCCAGTCGATGTTGGCATGCCAGTCGCCTGCGACGACTACGCGCGTTTCGGATTTCGGAATATGTGGGGCCGAGCGTAGTGGAGTCTCGTTCTCCGATCCCTCACGATTCAAAACGACTTGCCCCTTTCAGCCAAGATCTGAATAGCCCGATCTTGGGCCATCATGACGCCAGCAACGTGCTCTATCAGTCTCATTTGTTGTCGACGCGAGAGCCCTTCCCAGTCTGCTTGCCCCTCGCCTGCCTCCGCAGCAAGCTGATCTGCCAGGCACCGGGCTGTCTCATCGACGACAGCCAATCGGAACGGGGGCCACTCATCGCGCCAGGTCGTTTGGCTCATTTCTTTCCCCTTGCCCCGGATAATCTGCGTGACCGTTCACAGGCAGGAACTCCGCAATGTCCAATTTTATTCAGCGAGGCATTCGACGAGTAGTCCGCTCATATCTGAGCACAAATCGTGCTGAGCTCAAGCTGGTCGCGCTCGGGAGACGCGCCCCCACGCGGGAAAGTTACCCGAATAGTGCTTGGCTAGGCCCATGCGAACTTCACGGGTAGGAACCTCACGCGGCGGACGAAAGTCAAAAGGCCAGCGCGAACTCCTTGCCACCCGCGCCCTCGTTCCGCTGGCAGCCGCGGCACGTAACCGAGCAGATGACCTTGGGATGACTATGAGCGACTACCTCGCGTCGCTGATCGCTCAGGACATCAATCCGGCGCAATTCGCTCCACACCTCGCAGACCAGAGCAACGCATAACTCGAATCCTCCCTGCCGTCCAGCTGGAATGCGCGCGCCGAATTCGCGATGGGCCCTTCTCGCATCGATGAGGCGCCGGCGTTAGATGCTCACCACCAATCGTCCGACTCGACGATCTCGATCACGTCGTGGACGTCGCCGCCGTGGCGGAGCCACTGCAGCGGGGTCTGGGGACCCTCGGCGACGAGGCTCGACTGAACCGTGGCGAAGAAGCTGGCCGCGCTTTGCCAAGTCCATCTCGGGGTAATGACCGGGAGGATCTCGGTGAGCCCGGGCAGAAGCTTGTCCGGCGATCCAACACTGAACTGCCAGGTCGGGAAACGGAGCCTGCCTGATATTTCGATCGCGAACAGGCGTCCCGCCCCGACGGCAGCGTGAACGGCATCGTCGTTCCAACCCAGGAAACCTGTGACGACCTCCATCGAGCTGGTTGCGAAAAGGCTCAACAGCCACCCCTCAGTTACACCAGCCTGCAGGCTTCCTCGGTCTACGGCTGCCGAAGTCTCGGCCCACTCGTCCGCGCTGAATGCGCCCGATTCGATCAGGAAGCGGACTTCGTTGTCTGACGGCTTCTCCAGTGATATTGGCTTCATCGCTAGCAACATGTCCGTGAGCGCCAGGACGAAGTACTCAGGATCATTCGCCAGCTGCGCCACGGCTTCTGCGAGGCGCCGGATGGCGGCCTCCGAGATATGTACAGCCCCCGGTCCCGAGCCAGTACCGTCAGTGGAATCGGCGGGTGCGGGGGAGTGCGAATCCATCATGATTCGAATGCTCGCATCAGCAGGGACGGAAGGCAATGCTGCGCGGTAGGGGGAAGGGCGAACCAGTGAGGTGTTTCTCGGCTGGCAAATCTTGACTCAGGATCGTGTGGATAATTGCTGATCAGTCAGTTGTTCGTAGCTCGACGTAACGCCAATCTACCGCTTCGACCGATGCGCCCGGCCAGGCCAAGAGCACACCACAATCACCTCGTATACCAGCAGCTAGCCGAGCATCGGGGCGCCGCCCCAGCGGACGGCGCCCAGCAAAGAAAAGTTGCCCGAGAGCAGCTCTCCTCGGGAATTTCTTTTCGGTTGCGCCACCTGCGCAGGGAATGTAGCGGAGACGGGAGAGTTCGGAGACCCTTCCAGTGGAGGGCGGAACTGCCTGACCTCAAAGACCCAACCGCAGAAAGAGGCTCGTTACACTGAGCGCAGCGCGGGACTACGCCGACTCGCTATTCCGTCCCCGGAGCGCCGAGCCGTCGGCCGATGCCCGGACGAGACCGACCTGGAAAGCTATTTGCTGGTTAACTGGGGCGCATGGGTGAATTGACGGGCGTGATCGGCATCGGATACGAGGGGCAGGACCTCGACGAGTTCGTTCTCGCGCTCCAGAAGTGGGACGTCCGCACGCTTGTCGATGTGCGCCTCAACGCCATATCCCGCAAACGCGGCTTCTCTAAGACGGCACTTCGAGCAGGACTTGCTGCAGTCGGAATTGACTATCGGCACGAACCGACACTGGGAAACCCGAAAGTAAACCGCGAAGGCTTCGCCGAATCTGGCTCGCCGAAGGGTAGGGAAGCACGCGAACACTTCATCGGACTTCTGTCTAACGACGCTTCCCAGGCGGCTCTGGACTCGATCGCCCACCTCGCTGCCGAGTCGCGCGTGGCGGTTATGTGTTTCGAAGGGAGCGAACTCCACTGCCATCGTCAGCAGGTGCTCAGTGAACTGCGCGAACGCATCAGTAATTTGGCGAACGTCTAGAAGAGCGTCGCCCCGTAGTCGGAACCCGCAGGGGGGTAATACATCCCAAGGACCGAGAAATTCTTGCGCTTCGTCGCGTCGGCGAAATTGCCGACGAAGAAATGCGTGCGTCGCTTTGGCGAACAGATCATGTCGAAGAACTGCTCAGTGAGCGAAATCCGCGCGGCTTGATCTGAGTGATTCTTGAGGCGTCGCTCGAAGGCCACGAGCTCCCAATCAAGGATGCGTTGCTTGTGCCCTTTGCACCCTGACTCCTCGCAGGAGTACTCGTAACGTGCTTCAAAGCGGGGCGCTTCGAGCGGAATCAACTTCGCGTTCGGGTTGAGCAGGTCGGGCTGGCTTGTGAAGTTTGAGATTGCGCGAGCCTGAGCCGGCGTCCATCCTGGGTGGGGCGTAATCGCCAGTCGAGTTACTTTCTCCGGCCGGACTATGCCGAGAGACGGACCGTTGATGTTCTCCTCCAGCCCCGCGCGGAGCTGACACATAGTGGTCACCATCGGCTCAAGCAGCGCACCGCGAGCGGCAGCGCCCCAGGGCTCTCCCTCGGGAACGATGGAGGCGAGCACGGGCCGCCGGCTCTCCGCGCGTGGGTCGCGCGGAGAGGGATTGATGTCGACATTGACGACTACGAACTTCCGGAACGTATTCGGATCTGCGAGCTGACGGTACGGGATCGGATAGAGGCGGATCCATTCGGGCACCGCCTTATCCAATCGAACACCGGCAACGCACACAGTGTCGCCGTAGGCCGCTGAGGGCTCAGGTGACGCCTTCACTGTGACTAGCACTTGTGCGTTCTCAGCTACCACGGCCCACCATCCCCTACTGGAGAGTGAAACGCACTTTCACGCAAATATCGGGAAGTCTGCGCCCCCCTTACGGGGATCGAAACATCGTCTGATAAGGGAAATCTCTACGCAATGCGGAAGATTGCAGGAGGCACTCAGTATCTGCCGTCATGGCGCGGTAGCCGTCGTTAGATCCGAAGGGCCGGCCCGTCGGCGCTCTCAACGACTTCATCATCCCCGTCAGCAAGCTCCGCACGGATTCGCTGCATCCTCTTCCGTTCCGCGGCCAGGCGCTGATTCTTGCTGTCCACCTCAGAGGGGAGGGGCTGGACCGTTTCGACGGCCACATCAACGGCCGCAGGCGCCTCGCTGAGCGCTTCAGCCTCTGTGTCTGACAGAGTCTGCTCGAGCTCCTGCACGGGCCTTGTATCGGCCAGGGCCTGCTGGGCTGCCCGCTGCTCGCTCGCATCACGCGCCGAGCGCTCAGCTGCCGTCTCTGGCTTCCCGAGGGACTCCCACGACGCGACCGCGACCGAGACTTCGCCGTCGGACATGCCGTGGATCAGCATCATCAACCGGTCCGCCTCGCGGTCGCCGTAGAAGGCGAGCGACCGGTTGATAATCACCCGATCCGCCTGCTCGGGGTCGAGGCTGTGCTCGTCCTTCTGGGCCTCAACGGATGGAACTGTGAGGATGGCCTGCCGCGGCTCTGAGACCACGGGGGTCTGCGCATCAGCCAACGCCTCGTCATCGGTTGGCGGACTCACGGCGGCCTGCGTTAGCTGCTGCCGTGCCGCACTGTTGCGCTGCAGGGCTTCCTCGACGTCGTCCATCAAGAACCCCGTGCCAAGGGATGAGCTCCGGCGTCGGTCACTCGGAGCTGGCTCGGCAAGGCTGCCATCGGGCTGCTCCCGGAGCATGCCGTACGAGATGCCGCGACCCTTCTGTCCGCGCTGTGCGATGTCCACGCCGTGCTTGCGCCCGGCTACGACGAACGAGTCCCAGTCAGTGGCCTCGGGATCCGCGAGGGCCTGCGCGATGGAGTGCTTCAGCACCGCGACGCTGAACGGCTCGGTGTTGCGTGCCACGCCCAGCTCGTCGGCGATGTCGCATTCTGCCTCCCAGACGATGTACCGCTGGAGCTCGCGCAACTCCCGCGTCTCGGTTTCGCCCTTGCGTCGCATGCGGCTTGGCTCACCGCGCTCGAATCGCTCCTTTGCGTCGGAGGCAGCCTGCTTGATGTCGGCGCGTTGCTCAAAGCCCTGCTCGACGAGAACCCGGTCGTGCTCCTGCACGAGGCGCGAGTGCGTGACGACACTGCTGTTCAGGCTCTTGCCTGTCTTGGTCTCGACGCTGTTGACGACAATGTGATTGTGGATGCACCCCGTCTTGCCGTCACGCTGCGTGACGACGAGCACCTGGCGCCCAGGGAACCTGTCTTCCGCCAGGGCCCTGCCGAGCTTCTGTGCCGTCAGCCAGGAGTCTGGATCGTCGGGCTCCAACTCGTCTTTCCCGAAGGACTGGATGACGTGGTACGCCTGCACGTATGCGCCACTCTTGTCCTTGTTGTACTTCTTCCGCACATCGCGCATCTGCTTCTCCGCGAGCGAAACAAGCAACCCGCCAAGGCCGGAGGCCATGACGTACCGCTCACCCCTCTGGTCCTTCTTGTCGTTGAGGACGTAGTTGTTCAGCGCTGCGCTGCTACGCGTCGGACTCACCACTACGACGGCCACGACCTATGCCTCCCCGCGCCGAGGTAGCCCGCGCTCAACCAGGAGCGAGATCCGCCGCTCAATGTCGTCAGGGACGGCATGCATTGCAGCGACGCTTTCGAGCGCTGCGGACACCTCTGCCGCCGTGACCGGGTCGCCCGAGTTCAGCCGCTTCGCGATCTGGTTCACGTTGCCCCCGATGTGCGCAACGTGGTTCCGGATCGAACCAAGTTCATAGCCGAGACGATCGGAGATTGCGTCGAGCCCCCAGCCGGTCGAGGCTGCGCCGCTGCGCTCAATCGCAAGAGCCTGGGCCTCGACTTCAGCTGCCCCCACCTTGTCGGTGATGAGCAGCCGCAAGGCCTCACTGAACGTGACCTCTTCGAGGTCCCGTCCGCTCGCCTTTGACAAAGCAAGACGCACGTCTTCGACAGCTCGTTCCTCGCTGTCACTGAACCGCAGGGTGCGGCGCTTCGCGAAGTTGACGGCCTTCTTCCTCGGTCGCTTCGGCGTCGCTCCGCTAGCCTCATCGACCTTCGTCATCAGTCCGTCCACTTCGCTCGGTCTTTCCTGTAGTCCGGTCCTGTTCTACCCACGCTCCGCGAGGGTGGAACCAGCCTACAGGAAAGACGGCAAGCAGTTTATCCGTCAGACATATCGCTTCGCTCTTGTCTTCTGGATAACAGCTTGCTCAGGTGGCTACGCCCCCCGAGACCCCCAACTACACACCTGCGTGCCCCTTGCCGGGGCACGCAAAAGCCCCCTTGTGCTGGTCGCACTTCGGGGGCTTTTGCGGTGCTGAGACGGTTACAGCTGGTCGCTGTAACTGTGCCCAGATTCGGACGCATTTGCGTCAGAATCTGGAAGGGAAACGGGCGCAGATTCTGGCGCGATCCGCTGACGCAAATAGGTCAGAACCTGATCGGTACTCAGCGCATCGCTGAGAGCAGCAACGGCCTCGCAAGTGTCCGCGCCCACGGCACCCGCCAGGTGGACGCCAAGAGCCTGACGAGCGTGCAAGAGCTGCGCCTTCTGTGCCTTTGCTGCGGCCTGCTTTGCGGTCTTGAGCTTGGCGTTGAGCGCGCGCTTTTTCGCTTCGAGTTGGGTGATGTTGTTCGTCATGATGTTTCTCATTCGTTGTCGATGGATGTGTCCGGCGGTCAGCCGGCATAGGCCGGCGCGGACGCCATGCCGGGAATGTCCCACGGATCAAAGGGGCCACGCGCCTCACGATCGGCGGCCTCGATGGCCGCGAGAGTTTCATGCACCTCGATCTCTTCTGCGACGAGATCTTCGAGCGCCAGCCAGTCGTCTCCCTGGTCAAACGGAATGTCGCGGCTGCGCGAAGCAAAGTCGAGCGCGAGGGCGGCCTTCACGCCTTTGAGACTGTGCTCAATCCGACTCGTGAAGCCGCGATCAATCTCGAAATCGACGAATCCGTCGCGCGTCTTCAAGGTTTCCTTGCGAGGGACGATGGACTGCACCCGCTGCATGAAATAGCGGCGCGTCTCATCGGGCGTGTCCAGGTGCTCGGCAACGACGGTGACGAGAAGACTCAGGCGGCGGATGAACTGCCCCATCGCCTCGTCGATATCGCCCTTCTCGCGGACGTAGTAGAAGTACTCGTAAGGATGCGTGGTGTTGGTAATCACGATCAGGCGAGGCGCGACCTTGCCCTTGTTCTTGTACCGCGCCGACGCAGGAGAAGCCTTTTCCGGGTTCATGAGCAACAGCCAGTCAGCGGCGCCCATCGCGTTAGAGCGCGCTTCGTCCATCATCAGAATCTCCTCGCCCGCGTAGTCGTCCATGGCATTGCGTGACGCGGCCTCGTGCACCCCCCACCGCAGACCAAAGAGGGCTGCGCGCGCGACCAACTCGTCGGCAAACCATTCGGCGGTCTTGCTCTTGCCTGAACCGTTTGCGCCAGCGAAGTAGACGATCTGCGTCTCGAACTTCCCGGCCTTGATGTCGACCGCCGCGCGCATGGCGCGTCGCTTGCCGAAGGCCACAAATGCCTCTTCGATCTCGCGCATGTGGCGTGAGTAAACCTCGAAGAGGTCATTTGACAGGAGGACTTGTTCCATCGACAACTCACCCATGAGCACTTTATCGAGCACGTCTTCGAAGTTTGCGGTCGCCCGTTTCTTCTTGACATGGGCGCGACCCTTCAGCCAATCTGCATACCGCTCCCAGTAGATCGAGGCGAAGTCGGTTCCGCGAACAGTTGCCACATCCGAGGGGTCATACACGTGCTTCTCGGGGTACTTGACGTGAGTCAAGTAGGCGAGCATGTTGTCGTAGGACTGGCTGACCTTTTGTTCTGCGACCTCGACAGGGTTACCCCCGGGCCGGGGCTTCTCGAGATACTGAGCCTCGACGCCCACACGCTTCGCGAGATAGGCAACATTGCCGCTTTTGTAAGTCGCCTGGGTCTCGCCCTTAAACACCAGGACGATGTGGATGTGCCGGGCTTTGGGTACCTTCACCGATTCCCCGAGGCGCTCGTCCCAGGCCTCAACCTCATCGAGGTCATGGATGATCGCGTAGGCAGAAATGACCACAGCGCCGGGGTGCATTCCATCCTTGTCCGGAGCGCCAAACAGGTCCCCGACGTGTTCCAAGCGCTTGATGACGTACTCGGTGATGTCGTGGGCAGTGCCGTTCTCGATCAAGTCACGCGCCTCATCGAGCGTCAGGCCGAGCCTGTTGTCGATGATCGTGCCGTCCCGCGACTTCCGTTCCGAGCGGTCACTCGCCCAGTCCCAGTACTCCGGCGTGAGCTGCTGAGTGATCTGGAGGAACTTGACCTTGGTGTCGCGCTTGGGCTTCTGTGTCTTCGCCGTGTCAGCCACCGAGCACACCGCCCTCGATTGTGGTGGACGTGCATAGTGGGCCCGTGCATCGAGCCATTATGCAGCCACTATGCAACCTGTATGCAGACCATTGTGCGCCCGGAATCACGCGGAAGAGGTCTCCGCGAATATTGCTTCGACCAGGGATTTTCCCCGGAGGTGCGGCAATTGACAAGCTCTTATCGCACCCGTTATGTGTCTTGGCGACTGTAGGACTCTCTGCACGGCAGCAGACCGTGTTTTCGATGCCATTCATCGGGCATCACCGATCATGTGCTCCGCGAGGTACCGGTCGAGATCAGCGACCCGGTAGACGATCCTGGCACCGGACTTTCCGAGCCGGGCGTACGGCGGACCCTCGCCGAGGGCGCGCCAGTTGGCTAGCGTCTTGCGCGTAACGCCGATGTAAGCGCCCGCAGGGACGCTGGGCAGGGCGCCAGGCGGCGTCGAGATAATGACGGGCGATGCGGGGGGCAGTGAAAATGCGGGCATAACATTCCTCGAAGGCTAAAAGCACTTCAAGGAACCTGATTAGCCGTCCGATGTTACCCCGGAGCTTGGCGTGTTCACCTGCCAGGTCGAGTGACCCTAACCCCTTTTTGTCATTTGAGGCTGGTCAGACAGTAACACAAGGGCCCGCAGTGGCCCGCCACTTTGACTTGAACGTCACATACAAACTACGTTCTACACATGAGTGCACAACGCGCGGCTACAACCCGACTCGAACCTGGGCACCACTCGATTGACCGTGCGACACCCCGCAAGCGCGAGTCCGTGTGGCTGCTCGATTGGACCATTCGGCTCCATGACGGCCGACTGGTGAGCAAGCGATCCCAGGGTTCCACCAAGGGCGAAGTTCGTCAGCGCGCTAGACTCGCGGCCGCTGAGTTGCTAGCCTCCGGCGGGGGCACGTGGAAGACGACGTCATCGTTGGCTGAGTATCTGGAGCAGGTGTCGAGGCCGGCAATCGAGAGTGCTCCCCTCCGGCCGAATAGCCGGGCGAGGTACCGCACGGTGCTGGGCCAGCTGGCCGGTGACTGCAGTGAACACGCGCACGCTGACTCGCTCAAGGGGCACTCGATCAGTTCAGGCACACGCTTCCGCGCGCTGGAAGCATGCCTTCAGGAGATTGCAGAGTTGCACGGCGCCGAGAGCGCGAAGCAGGCCCGCACCGTTTTATCCAAGTACGTTCTCCAGCAACTAAATCGTGATGAGGTGATCCACGGAAACCCGTTGATGGGCATGTCGATCGACCTCAAGACGAATGCCAAGCCGAACCCGGTCGAGCGAGGAGGGCAGGCGCTCACCAGGGATCAGTACTACTCAGTGCTCGACTACCTTCTTGAACTCGACCCGGCAGAAGGTCAGGTTCGGCCGAGTCGCGGCCGATGGTCTCTCGCGGACCGGATCTCAAAGCGGCGCAACGTCATCGATCTCACACTCCTGCAAGCGGCGACCGGCCTTCGAGTCTCCGAAGCGAATTCGATGACCTGGAGGCAGCACGTCGAGACTGACGACGACGGCACGGTCCACGTGGTTGTAACTGAGGACATCTCCAAAACGCATCGAGAACGCCGCGTGCCCGTTCTCGACGATCGGGTTGCCGAGCGGCTGCTCACTCGCCAGAACGCCGCCCTGAGCCAAGCGGCGTACGTAATCGGATCACCGGCGGATGCGACGACCGCCTGGGATCGCCGCAACTGCACTTCAGCGGTTGCGGAGCTCTACGTTGAGCTGGCCCAAGCGCTCGACATCAAGCTGTTGGTCACTAGCCGAACGCACGTCTGGAGGGCGACGCTGAACTCCCTGCTGCTCGGCAAGGTGCCTGAGGTGATCCGTGCGGCTTACTTCGGGCACGAGACGGCAGTGAACCGGGCCTCTTACACGGACCTCACCGACACGTCCATCATGGTCGCAGCAGCGCGCCGACTCCGTGCCGTCTAGCCGTTGGGAACTCCGGTCTAAACTCCGTTCTAGCACCGGGATTTTAGGGGATCACCCGGGCCACTCGGGGTTACACTCTCCCCACTGGAATGCTCGTTTATCAGCAGAAAACGTAGCCCTGAACTGGGAATGCAAGACTTACGGCTCATAATCGTGGTGTCGCGGGTTCAATTCCCGCTCCCGCTACAACAGCATTCAGTGAAATGCCTCGGACTTTTGTGAAAGTCCGAGGCATTTTCTGTGGGCGTGGTGCAGCGG